>Ga0206890_1025_pt1 | contig 48112 bp, 30 predicted proteins | sample Alteio_BWOrgHeat_58_FD_152960 | JGI IMG/M metagenome (GOLD analysis project Ga0206890, IMG submission 152960) | Enriched cells from forest soil in Barre Woods Harvard Forest LTER site, Petersham, Massachusetts, United States - Alteio_BWOrgHeat_Nextera6 ... | reverse complement strand
ATTATTTTTATCTTTGCTGCTTAGTCGGTTTTAGGGCAGCATAGCGTTATCTGTCCAACGCCAGGGTTGTTGCTAAAAACACCAACCGCGGAAAAAACTAACGCCCAAAAAGAAAAACAATAAATGTCTAAGAGGGATAATTCAAACCTAGGTTGGTATTTGATATTAGTAATTACAGTTTTGTTAATAGTTGGCCTTGCACTGCTTAATGCGGGAGTCCGGCTGCATAAATTTTAAACTGAAAATTCCGCCACCTATTATTTTCTATTTATCGCTTGCGTGTATCCGTGGATTGCTGACCTTAAATTAACGTACTCCTTTTTAAAATAATTGCAGCACCAGGGGAATAGGTCACTACCGATTTCCTGAAAAAAACTTTTTTAAATGAAATTATATGCTGGTATAACGAACGGCCCGATTTAGCGGGCTTCGAGGGTGCTTGAAATAATGAAATATAATTTTCAATTTGTGCCATGAAAATCTACTTTTTGATTGTGTGCCTTACAAGTATTTCGGCTCAAAAAGTTCTTGCCCAGAAGAATATGCACGCTGCTGGCAACCAACAGGAAAAAACGGGAAAGTATATTAATGAGCTGCCCGACTTCGATCGTAGCTTACTGCTGGAAGCGACGTCTGATACAACTGCTAATGTAAGTTTTGGCGATTTTGACGGCGATGGCCATCCAGACATCCTGTTAGTGAAAGGAAGACATTGGCCTATTATTGACAGGGTGCTACTTGGTGATGGGAGGGGAGGAATACGAATGGCTTATGACCTGGGGAAGGCAGCTGACCGCTCCTATACCGGGGTGGTGGCTGATTTTAATGGAGATGGCTTCCCTGATATTGCGGTTAGCAATGACGCCCCGGACCGGAAGCTGATTTATCTTAATGATGGTAAGGGCAATTTTACGGTTGGGTCTGAATTTGGGCGTGCTAAATGGCCGACACGGAATGTGGCCGTCGCTGATATCAACGGCGACGGATTGCCGGATCTCATTTTGGCGAACAGGGGCAGGCCGGGAAAAACATCAAATTATATCTGCCTGAACCACGGGAAAGGACAGTTTGACGCTGATTGCATCGCATTTGCTCCATATCCTGCCACAACGATATACCCCGCGGACATCAATAAAGACGGGTTTACAGACCTTGTAGTGCCGAACCGTGACGGTGGCCAGAGTTACGTATACCTCGGCAGTTCGGATTTTGCTTATCCGGACACTCACCGCATTCCGTTCGGACCGGCTAATGCTACGATTCGTATGGCAGCAGTAGCGGATTTCAATGGAGATGGCATGCCGGACATTGTAACTATTGACGAAAACAAAGGAGTAAACATTTATTTCGGGCAAAAAGACCAAACCTTTTCTGCAGGGATTTGCTTAGCTGACGCAAAAACAATACCGTATGCACTGGCCATAGCTGATCTGAATAACGACAACAAAACGGAGCGCTTAGACCAGTAAAGAAATTGTGTAGAGGGACTTAATGCGAATTGAAATTTGGCATAATAATTGCAGCTATTATGAGACATCCTGTTCTGTGCATTTAAAAACTACATTGGTATTATTGTGTTTAGCGTCATTGGTAATGCTGTTTTCGAATTGCCGTAAAACCAGTACCCAACAGTGGTATACAAGCAAAATGGGAGGAATGAGGAACTGGACCGGCAGTTATTTGTACCAGGCATCAGGCATTCATTTTCCGACTCCAATAAACGAGTTTTATTATCATCCTGATACTTCATTTGCCGTATTAGTCGTGGACAATAGTACAATTCAATTCATGAATAGTGTTTTTACCTACGAGCAGACTGATACCGCCCGGCAGATCTATTATTTTGGTACAGCTTATCTGTATTATCAATACAATGTGGGAACGGGTGTTGCCTATTACTACGCGAAAGACAGTATTGTATATTGCGATGGGGACGTACACGGCACAAGTGATAGCTGGGTACTCAGAAACCTTTATTACAGTTACTAATCATTTTTTTCTTTTTTTCTTTTTCCGCAGCTACGGGGATTGTGAAACCATAGTTTTGGAGTATTTACCTTCACTTGTCCGAAGCGATATCTTCTACCAACGCGAGATTGGGTATCGCCGGGAGTCGTTTACCTGCTAAAAATATTTATTTTATTTATTGCGGATATTAATAATTGTGCATACATTTGAATTGCTAAAATAGTGGTTATGAAAAAAGTTCTTCTCTTAGCTGCAATTATTGGTATTGTATGTAGTACCAGAAACACGTTTGCACAATGCGTTCAATTCATCAATTATCCGGCGGATACCATGGGGTGGATAGAAGGTTCTGACCACCCGGGCACTTACAGGGCTGCCTTTTATAACAACGATACTTTCGTGATTACCACGAGTGCCGGAGGGGAGAATAATTACATTTATAACAGTTTCCCAGTAACGTTATTTGGGGCAGCTTCTGAATTCAGCGCATCATTTGACTTTAGAATGGATAGCTTAAGCTCCTGTTCTGATGGATTGTCGTTCTGGTTCCTTACTTCCAGTTTATATCAGATGGGAAGCAATTCCTACGAGGGTTGTGCGCTTGGTTTTCCGGACACAACGGTTGGGTTCTCCCTTGCCATGCAGACAACAGTTTGCGAGGACAATATCTATCTAAAAAAGATCAACTCGAATAGGTATAGTTTTTGCGGTGAGTCACCTACCGGCGCTTCTAGTGCCAGCGACTCAAATATATGCGTGCCGCTTGCCCGCCAGATGTTTCTCTCAGATTCGCTGTGGCATCACTGTATTGTGAATTATGATCATGGTTATGTCACCGCTTCTTACGATGGCGGCAACGTAGTAATGACAGGCTATTCACCTATATATGGTACCGGGCATTTTGGCTTTATGGCTACCAATGGCGGGGGCTATACCCGTAAATGCTTAAAGAATATCCAGATCTGCGCTGGTTACGGCACTCCGACAGTTGCTACAGATAGTTTTGGCACTTATGTGAACAGGCTGTGTAACGGGCCGCAGATAGAGATACATGCGCATACTTATTCCGCCGCGTATAGTGTAAAAACTTATTATGGCGATGGTACGAATGATGCCTCTGTATTCGCCCCAGACATGATGGGCGGTGGCTACGTGGTCATATCACACACTTATGCAAGTGCCGGGAATTATACCGTTACGGAAATACTTTATAACGGATCGACAGCTATAGACTCTTTACACTTTGCTTATGAAAACGTTTTCTGCGCTACACTTCCTGTCAAGTTTTATTATGATTACAACGGCGACTGTTTAATGGATTCAAGTGACTTTTACATGACTAAACCGGTGCTTACCGAGGTGGATTCAAATGGCATTGCAGTTGATACTATTTCAGCTACCAGCGGTTTCTATTATTCATGCCACGGATCCATTGGCGATGTGTATTCATTTAAGGTAATAGGTACCCCCGGCAATATAGCCGCTTCGTGCCCGGCAACAGGCATTGTATCTGAAAGCCTGGTATCGGGTATATTCATTTACCCTGTACGTTATGTTGCTTTCAACTGTACAAGCGGCAGCGCCTTTGACCTTTCGGTGACTGCCACGATCCCGGTAACAGGTATCCATGACGAATGGGGAGACGTGTAGCTGAATAATGCTTATTGCGCGCCGGTAAGCGGAACCTTAACGCTGACATACAGCCCTAAGTACAGCGGCGCACCGTCGCAGGTATCGCCCACTCCGGTATCAATGTCTGGCAACTCAATTGTGTGGGACGTTAGTGCACTTTCGGGTATGGATCCAGCGAACGCGCATCTTCATTACCAGGTGAATTACGGCTCAACAATACTTACCGTAGGTGATACGGTTTACTCAACCTTCACGCTAAGCCCTACGGCAGGCGATGCGGACCCAGGCAATAATTATTGTGTGATAAAGGATACCGTAAAGGCAGGTTGCGACCCGAATGCAATGTGGGTAAGCCCTGATGAATGCATTTATTCCGGCGTTATACCGCTTCAATACACCGTGAATTTTATGAATGTGGGGAATGATACCGCCTTCAATATTTATGTTATGGATACCTTGCCTTCAAATGTTGATCCTTCAAGCCTCAGAGTCGTGATGGCAACAAATGTTATGAATACAGTCATTTTCAAGGCCGGAGGATACAATATCGTAAAGTTTGATTTCCCGCAAATCAATCTCTTAGACAGCGCTGCATGCCCGCAATGCAACGGTGGCGTAACATATAGTATCAATACAAAAAGCAGTCTGGATAGCGGTGCCACTATACAAAATCATGCTGGCGTTTTTTTTGACGACAATCCCGTAGTAATGACGAATGTTGTGCAAAATACTGTTGGTTGCCCCTATGGGCTGGTGGGAGTAGCTTCAGTACCAGCCATAAATAAAATAGAAATTTACCCCAATCCCACAATTAGAGGACTAACCATATCAGCTACTAATACAATCACCGAGGTAACCATAACAAACCTTGTAGGGCAAACTGTTTATACCCATGAGTATAATTCCGAGCAGGTTCAAATAGATGCGGCAGATTTTCCCGGGGGTGTGTACTTTGTTAAGATAAACGGCTCGGAAGTGCGCAAGTTTGTGAAGGAGTAAAATTTAGCTGCGCGTTCAGGATTCCGCTTGCTCCTGAATTTTTTCGGGATTGCGCCAGTTGGCGAAATGTTTCCGTCGGATATTTGCAGCCGGCACTCAGTGCCTGAGCTCTTTGCAGACCTTCGTTTCAGCGCCGTCGTCTTGTTTGTAGACATCGCACATGGCCCGGCCGGTAACATGCCTGAGATTGTCAAACGACTCCGTGACGACAGTGTATAGATACGTGCCTGAAGAAGGCCCCAGGCGACTGTTGTTGTAGTAGTACCTCACCTCTTCTGTAACCTTGTTACTGTCGTTGTAGGTGTGTGCGGTCTTCCTGCTCATGCGCCTGCCGTTGTAGTCAAAGTCAGGGTGGCCATCGTCAGGTGGGTAGACATCAGAAATAGCCTCCTCCGTTTTGTTTCCCCCGCTGTCGAAGGCATAAGTATATTTTTCCGCAGTCAGGTGGCCGTCGGTGATACCGGTGTCCGACATCTCCGTCACGTGGCCTTGCTCATCATACCGGAACCTGAAATGCGAAAACATAGAATCCTGAAAAAGAGCGTAATCAATTATTGCACCGCCTTCTATCGTCAACAGCGCCTGCGGGCAGCATGGACTGCTGCGATACCTGGTGTATTCGCAGGCGCGCTCTTCAATAATACGGCCTTTGTCGCCGATGGTATAGTGCTCCCTGGAGATTGGCACGGAGCCGGCATATTGAGCAAAATCAACCAGGTATCCGTTGTTGTCAAATTGTTTGATGTCTTCTCTAAACTTATTGGCAGCGTCGAAATAGCTGGTTGTGCGTGTATTTCGGGAACGGTCAAACGTCGTTTTCACCAAAAATGTGTAGGTGCTGTCTGCGAGCGAGGTGTAGGTCTCCGAACGTGAGCTGTCGCGCACATTGGCGCCAGTGAAATCTATCCTCAGTTGTTCGCCGCCATATCCCCGGGGCGGCTGCGCAGAGGCGCACACCGAAACGCAAATGCAGCATATAGTTAACAGCTTCATGATCGGCGGTCACATTGATTGACGTAAGTCAACTAAAACGGGAAATGTGTAGGAATATTGTGTGGGAAAGACTTGCGGGAGTTTGGGCGCAAATGAAAGAAACTTGTGGCATTTGGGGGTATTTCGCCAATCCGGCGATTGGAGGAACCTAAGCAGCGCAGGAATGCAAGTCCCGAGAAGCGGGAGCGGGCAAAATGGCTGCCCTCTACTTACAATACATCAACGGAAGTATCTTACGGAAGTGCACCGGGTTTTTACAATATTTGGGATTGCTGATGTCCTTCGCCATGCGGTCGCGCAAGGCAGACCTGTCGGCAATATTTTTTAGTTCCGGATCGTCGACGAGGGCTAGAGTCATTCCCCATCCGCCCTTTTCTATGCTGATCACTTTTAAGAAAAAGTATCCCTCTATGTGCGCATCGTAATCCCGAAATATGACATTGATCACATCGATGTTTCCCACCTTTGAAAAGAATGCGGTAAAATTTTCGTAAGTGCGGTTAGAACCGCTGCGGTTCATGTAGGTGGCAACGAAGTCGTTATAATCCCGGCGCTCCACAACAAAGTAGTTGTGCGGGTCTGCGTCTTCTTTCATTTTCCAGATGGCTATGAGGTTGGTATCCGCCGGCAATGTCCCATGTTCGTCGAGCGCCATTTTTCCGTAAAAGTTATCGAACAGCTTCAGTTCGGGAAAGGGCTTATTCCCTTGTGCTTTACAAGTAGTAGCGAGCAATAAGCAGATGGCGGCTAAATATGTGCGTTTCATACCGGTGTGGTTTTTGCAAGATGAAGATAAAATATTATTTTATTATTTCCGAAATATCGAAACCCCGGCCTGGCAAAAGTGTGTTGCACAAGTCAAAAAAACTTACGCCAGGCGGTTGTTTCGCCAATCAGGAGATTGGCTACTACCTGGACGTATCCAAAGACTATGTCCGACCTTGGGACAGTTTTTTCTTCAAATAATAGCCCGCATAAGCCCCCGCAAAAGTAAACCCCAAAGCGGCCAATACGCCAAAGTTCCCCGTCAAAGCGATATTAAACAATGGCACCCACAGTCCTGCTGCAAACGCAATCAGCCATGGTTTTTGAGTTGTGAAATAACCACAAACAAGTGATACCAATAGGAGTAGCATAACTGTGATACCGGTGTCATTCCAGTGTGGCCTGGTATCAACCCAAGCTATTGTTATCCCAAACAGGATGGCGATGGCTAACACTACGGCGAATTTAATTTGTGATTTTCCCATCTTCAAAATTTAATGGCAAAAATGCAAAGATAATTTCTTTGTTACACTGCCGACTCGCGCCTTAGTGGGATAAACCCTCGTTCTTTCTCCGGCCTGAAAAATGGGAATGAAAAAGATATTTACGCTTATTGCGTTGGCATTTCGTTCCACTGTCTTTGCACAGATCAACAGGTGGAAATTTAGCGTAAAAATAACGCCGTCTGCTTATTTTTGCTTTTTGTAAAAATCTTTGTTATGCAGCCATACATACTGATGCTGGAAGACGATGAGGATGACCGCCATATTACTGAAACCTTTTTTGCCGCTAATCATTTTCAGTACGAAGTAAAGTTCTTAACGAATTCTGATGATGTAATGCCTTTTCTGCGCCAATGCCTCGCTGGCGCGCAAAGTCTGCCACGCCTCATTCTGCTTGATAAAAATGCGCCTGCTTCCGGCGGCATGGAAGTGCTTAAAAGTATCAAGTCGCATCCCAAATTAAAAATAGTGCCTGTTGTGATGATCAGTGGCTTTTCACACCCAGGAGAGATCAATGAAAGTTACCGGCTGGGCGCTAATTCGTATATGTCAAAGCCTTTCTCGCATGAACAAACGGCTAAGAAAATACAAACCTTTTTAGAATACTGGTTTGATGCGGTGGAACTTCCCAATAACGAAGCCGCATTGTTGTGACCTTCATTTTTTTACCGCCTGATTACAAACAAACCAGCGAATGGCAGCCTTTTGGAGTTCGCGGCAAACTGGTTCGTTGCTACACGTGAGGGGAGGGCAGATGGGTTTATTTCTTGTCGCCATTAGTTAATTCAGCCGGCCTGAAAATACTTTCATCAACGGGCTTATTTATTTCAATACTTTTTATCGTCAAAGAACCGCCACCATCGACTGACATCGGATAAACTATGCCTTCAGGTAGTCTTTGGTAGTTGCCATAGGTAGTGGTTTGCACCTGTTCTTTACCATTGGCGTTTGTCTTAGTGGTGGTTCGTACGAGGGTAAAATCCGATGCGTCGATAAAGATGGTCTCTTCTTTTCCGAACGGAAAGATGACTTTCAGTTTATGACATTCTGTTCCTTCCACATCATCCGTGCCGAGGTAGACAACTTTGTTGCCCTTGGTTTTATAGTCTATTAGTGGCCCTTCAATATCTAACAGATCCTGGGATTGTTTTATGGCTTCATCCGGGATTTTGTCCACCTGTTGCTGGCCCTGGAAAGGGCTATATCTCCATCCTGCTTTGTCGGTTATGATCGTGTAGCCCGTCATCCCGTTCATAGTGAATTCCACTTTATAGCCCTTGTCCTTGAGGATGGTCATAATCACCGGCTGCTCAGTGCCACGGTTATTACGGACACAGGTCTTTTTCATTGAGTTTATCTTTCTCCAGTTGTCTGCCCCACCTATTGCGGCAATATGTTTTTGTATAATGCTATCGGCCATTTGCGCTTTTGAAGTGATGCTGCTTAGGATCGATATGGCGACAAGAAGGAAGGACGGCAGGAGGTTTTTCACAGTTATTTTTTTAGCGCTTTAACAAACATAATTCACCAGGGGGCAGTTAAGAATCATATAAAGATATGGTGTAAAAATTAAATTGTTTCTGCAATTTTTTGGTGTGAATCGTGGTTTACGGTGGTTAATTTCGAGGTAGTGCGGAGATTGCCTGTTCTATTCTTTTTGATTGCTTCTTTTTTATTGGTATAAATATTATCTGGCTACCTTTTTTGGCGTGTGCACCGACGATGCGGTGTGTGCTCAGGGCTAACATATCCGACGGTTTGAACTCGAATTTTACAAACCAGGTCGTCGCGTAGTAATAATAAATATAATAAGTGCCGTTGGCGAGTTTAGGCGCATTTTTGTCATCATGCCAAACGAAATTACCAAAGTGCGGATTAAAATCCTCCGGCCATAAATAATGAAATGTGAAATCGGTATTTTTATCTGTTTTCGATGTAATATTTTCTCCATCACTTAAGGTTAAGAATATAGGACTGCCAATAAGTATTGTATCATTTGTGTGACTATGAAAATCAACACGAGTCGCATATATTAATAATGGAAAGGTTAACTATAATTTGCTTCCGCTTTTTTCAATGATTAAGTTGCCATATTTCTGGTAATCTACATCGCCAATTTTTTGCTCTATATCTACTGTGCTATCATTGAGGTAAGTGCCCGTAAATTTATGCCTACGAGCGTCGCTGGATAACGCACTAAAGACCATAAACGCCGACACTGCTAAAAATTTTACCATACTGGCGAACAAAAAATTAGAAAAGTCGAAGCTATACCTGGCAGTGCATAAAACAGCACATCAAAATTTCGCACAAAGATCGCCAAGGTGTACGCAAAGAAGGCGCAAAGCTTGTGTTTAAGAGTAACTTATCATCCCTTGCCAATAATAATGTTCACTTTATTTTTTTTGTAAGATAAACTATCCTTTTTTCAAGGAAATCCGAATCGCTTTTTACAATAACTAATGCCCTGTCAGTGGCATTGCCGCCATCACCTTTGTCCATCTTAGCGGTATTTGCCGAATTATTGTCATCCCTTTGTTTAAGCCATTCTCTTTGCTCATCTCTTAATTTCCCAAAGCTGGCAGCATCCATTTCTTTCCTAAGCTCTTTATAAACAACATTTAAAATGCTATCGAGTGCGGTGTTTCTGACGAACTCACAATAACTAATTTTTCCGCCGCTGTCTTCGCAATTCTTGCAGCTTACATCAATCCGGTTTACGCTCGCCTCAATCTCGCGAGGGGATACTTGCGCCAAACCTTGTTGGGCAACAAGCGTAAGAAGGGAAATAAAAATGCCTTTCATCATAGAATAAAGATGGATATAAAGATAATAAAAAACATTGCTATTGCTATCCTGATAAACAAATTATTCGGCAGTTGTAGGGTCAATGATTGCAGAAACTTTACTTACTGAATTTGCCGGAAATCCGCCTTGCTTTGCATGTTCCCTAACCATTTCCTCATTCGGTGCATTGTAAATACAATAGATTTTATTGTCTGTTACATAGCTGTGGACCCATTGAATCTGTGGGCCCATTTTGTTTAATACTCCGCAGGAGGTTTGCGAAATTGCTTTTAGCTGTTCAGTGGTGAAATTTCCGGCACCGGGAATTTCCCTCTCGATTACGTACTTAGGCATAGGAATGACGTTTTGTTTGCCTACTCTGGCCGGTTTTCGGCTTCCCCGTTTTTCTTACTATGAAAGTAGTGATTAAATTAAATAAAGCAAAGACTTAAACACCATTTTTGAAAATGTTTTCACCAAGACCATAGTACATAAGCAGATGTTGTGATCCGGAACTGTTGTCAACAATCATTTAAAAAAAATATTTAGGTTGCTCTTGCCTAAGGCCTCAAATGTTGTACATTGTTTCCGGCGGGTGTCTGTAAATGGGCAATTTGCTGAGAAAGAAAGCTTTAAATATTAATACAAACCGGATAATAATCCATTAAAAAAACAAGAAAATTATGGCAAATTTCACAGAAATAAATGCACAGTACGTTACCGGCGCCGGTCGGTCCCGAATACCTCGGATGCCGGTTCCAAATGCTTCTAATCCCCCCGGATTATTGCTAATCGGGGCGCCCATTCCAATAATAACGGGAACAGGCTCTGGTTCCACTTGTTACGAAGTGCACCCTGAGGCAACAAAAATAGTGGACGGTGTTACGCTGTATTATGCTTTTACCAGCCTTAGCGGAGGTATCCCCATTGGTCCCTCGGTTACCACCAACATCAATGAAACACTAACACAAACAGTAGCTCCTTCAGGCGCAAACATCACGCAACTAAATGTTTATATCGCACACGGATCGGGAACAGAAGGGGTAATTATCATTGATGCTTTTGATGAAACAAAGGGCACTTTTGTTGATGATATGTTTGTAAAAGTAGCCCCGGATGCCACAGGAACGATTACACATGAAGCCAACTATCTGGGTGCATTTATTGCTGCAGCTACGGAAGTGGTAAGCGCTTATAATATTACGAGCGCTCTTTTTGACCAATGGTTAATAGTGCCCGGGACCGGTGGAGCATCGGATACCATCAGCGGCACTGGTTTAACGGTAGGGGCGAAAAGCAGCGTAGTTGCATTTGCATATTACAAAGACCGCCCATTCGTAGCAATACCACATCCAAAAGCAGAATGTGCACAATTGCTTGCAACGATACATCAATATACTGCTGACTATAATAATGCGGTAGCACATGGGTTACCGTCCGCCGCAACTTTATATGCGGACCTGGTTAGGTGGAATAAAGAATACTTAGAGTCGGGTTGTTTGTATCCGGTAGTTGGAGGTAGAGTACCTGAAGTTCCCAAAGCATAAAAAAGTTCAAAAAAGAGAACGTTAATACTAAAAGCCGCTAGGTAGGCGGCTTTTAGTATTCTACTCTGACACTTTCAATGGGTTGGCCTAACCCACATAATACATCTTCAGCATCCCTTTACCCTTAGCATCTATTTCTCCCCTGTACTCGCAGGTAAATTTATTCTTTACTAACTCATAAGTAGTTGCTGAGATATTAATCTTACCGGCACTACTGTTCTGCTCCATGCGCGCTGCAGTATTCACCGTGTCACCCCAGATGTCATAAGCGAATTTCTTTACGCCCACAATACCTGCTACTACGCTTCCGCTGTGTATGCCTATGCGTATTTCAAAGGTGCGGTTACCCAGTTTAGCAAACCGCGCTTGCATGAAGGCATTTATTTCCAAGGCTGCCCTTACTATATGCTCAGCATGTAGTGGGTCTGCAGTGGGAAGGCCGGCTACCGCAAGGTAAGCATCGCCGATTGTTTTTATTTTTTCTACATTGTATTTGGCGGTTATCTCGTCAAACGCCTTGAAGCAGGTGTGCAGTTCATCTATCAGGGCCTGTGGTATCATTTTTTCACTAGTGCTTGTAAAGTTCACGAAGTCCGTAAAAAGAACCGTTACATTATCGAAATACCTGGCTTTCGCGCTGCCCTTATTTTTCAATTCTTCTGCTACTTCAGATGGGAGTATATTGAGCAGCAAATGATCGGATTTTTTCTTCTCAAGTGAGATTAACTTATTGTTTCTAAAAACAATACCAATAATTATCAACAGTGTAACAAAACCTGCAATAATTACCATAGTCTCATTTCTTTTTTTTGTGTTCTCCAGCTTAGCTACCTGTTCCTTCAGTTCTTTTTCTCTCTGAGTTTCCAGACCGGTAATTTTAATATTGCTTTTTGCCGAAAAAAGAGTATCCTGCAATTGATAAGAAAGGTTTAGATTTTCGTAGGCACTTTTGAAGCTGCCCGCTAATGCCTCTGCCTCAGATAAGTCGGCATAGTAGCTTTGCAGGTCCACCTGTTCTCCCATATTTTTCACAAGTTCTATGGCCCTGGTCAAATAGAAAACGGCGTTTTGTAAAGCCGTATCTTTTTTAGGAGGGATTTTGTCTTTAAGATTGTTTTTCGCAATACTCAAATAACATTTCCCAACACCCCCATATGCTTCCTCCAGTTGTTCTTTTGCGATAATGTTTTTATCATAGTTTTTTACGGCAATGGTCAGTCCTTTTAATTTATAATTCAGTCCTTCAGTATAATTTTTGTCATTATTGTAAACATCACCTACTCTCAGATAGGTGATCACCAGTCCATTTAGATAGCCGTCATCTTCATCCACTTTTATCGCTTTTTTATAATATTCCATGGCCTTTGCGCTATTGTATTCAAGGCCATATATTTCACCAATATTTGAATAGCATTTACCGATGGTCAATTTGTCATTTTCCTTTTCTAATATTTTCAATGCCTTAAAGTAGCAGTCCAGCGCTTTTGAATAATTTTTCAGGTCCCTGTAAACGTTTCCTATTTTCCTGGTAGTATTGGCAATGCCATTTTGATTGGCAGTTGTCTCGTAAGCTTTTAGGGCTTTTAAGAGATATTCAAGAGCATCCGGATAATCCGATTTGTTATAGTAATTGAAACCCAAAAAATAATTTGCATCTGCAATTCCCGGCAACCAATTTAACCGCGTGGCCAGGGCATTTGCTTTTTCACCAAATAATACACCTGAATCAATGGAATAATTGGAGCAGTAATCAGACAGATTAGTATAAAGGATTACTTTATTAGTGTCATCAATCGCTGCGGGCAATGCTTTCAATAGGGAGTCAATAATGGCTTGCCCTTGTTTTTGGGCAAAGAGGTTATTGGTAGTTAATATTGTAAAGAGAATAACTATGCTCTTTATGTATAACTTCATTAAAGCAATTATTTACAACAAGGTATAAATAGTTCCCTGTATTTAATAAATCTTTATTTCCCGAAACTTTATCGGCAAGCCAGTGCAAACAGATATACGCCAATAGATAAAACCCACATAGGTACCGGCCAACCTTCTCGCCCAATAAACTTAAATTTGCACACTTATTTATGGCAGAGAAGAAAACAACCGCTGCAAAGAAGGCTAAGAAAACAGCGCTTACGGATGAGGTTAAATTGGTGAAGCATGTGGAGGGCATTTCTGCGCCTGAAGTGGAGCACCATGCAGAAAATGGCAGGCCGGTTGCTGGCATGAGCGACTCCATATTCATCAAGGGGGCGCGGATGCACAACCTAAAGAATGTGGATGTGTCTATACCGCGCAATAAGCTGGTGGTAGTAACTGGAGTGAGCGGCAGCGGCAAATCATCATTGACTATGGACACGCTCTTTGCAGAAGGGCAGCGGCGCTATGCGGAGAGCCTGAGCTCTTATGCCCGCCAGTTCCTGATGCGGATGGATAAGCCCGATGTGGACTATATACGCGGTATATGCCCTGCCATAGCCATAGAGCAAAAGGTAACTACCCGAACACCCCGCAGCACTGTGGGCAGCATGACAGAAATTTATGATTATCTGCGCCTGCTGTTTGCGCGTATAGGTAAAACATATTCGCCGGTAAGTGGTAAGGAGGTAAAGAAAGATACGGTAACCGACGTGGTGGAGTTTGTGCGGTCACTGCCGAAGGGCGCGAAGGTGCAGTTTATAGTGCCGCTTGTGCTGCGGTACAAGCGCAGCCTGGAGGAGGAATTGAATATACTGATGCAGAAAGGGTTTAGCCGCATTTATGTGCCCGCTATTGATGAAAAACCCATCCGCATAGAAGATGTGCTGGAAGGCGTGGTAAAGCCCGGCAAGGCAAAGGCAAACCTGCTTATTGACAGGATAGTGGTAAAGGATGTATTTGACGAGGACGACCTGCACCGCCTTGCGGACAGCATACAAACCGCATTTTATGAAAGCGAGGGGGAATGCCATGTAGAGGTAGATGGCAAGGAAATACACACTTTCAATAACCGCTTTGAGGCAGACGGTATCATCTTCGATGAGCCATCGCCAAACCTGTTTTCATTCAATAACCCGTTTGGCGCATGCCCCACCTGCGAGGGGTTCGGCCAGGTGCTGGGCATAGACGACGCCCTGGTAATACCGGACAGGCGGCTAAGCGTATATGAGGGCGCAGTAGCCTGCTGGCGCGGTGAAAAAATGAGCGAATGGCAGCAGGCGTTTATCAGGACCGCTGCTGCTTCTGATTTTCCCATACACCGGCCCATTGCCGAGCTCACAGATGAACAATATCAACTGCTATGGGAAGGGAATGATAAAGTAAGCGGTATCGCCGATTTTTTTGCAATGGTGGAGCAAAACCTGTACAAGGTGCAATACCGGGTAATGCAGGCCCGCTACCGTGGGCGCACAGCTTGCCCCACATGCAAGGGCGCCCGCCTGAGGAAGGAAGCGCTGTATGTAAAGGTAAATGGAGTGACCATTGCCGACCTGATGTTTCGCCCGGCAGATGAACTGTATGCGTGGCTGCGGGAAGTAAAACTGACCGAGCATGACCTGGCAGTTGCGAAACGGATCATGACAGAGATCAACCAGCGGATGAAGACACTGCTGGATGTGGGACTTAGCTACCTGTCACTGAGCAGGCTTGCCAATACCCTGTCCGGCGGTGAAAGCCAAAGGATACAGCTGACCAAATTCCTGGGCAGCAACCTTACCGATTCATTATACATACTTGATGAGCCCAGCATAGGACTGCACAGCAGGGATACCGAGCGGCTGATTGGCGTACTGAAATCGTTGAGGGACCTGGGCAATACAGTGGTAGTAGTGGAGCATGACGAAATGATGATGCGCCAGGCCGATTACATCATAGATATGGGGCCGCTGGCCAGCCACCTCGGCGGCGAGGTCGTAGCTGTGGGTAATTATAAGGAGCTGATAAACAATAAGGCAAGCCTTACCGGGAAATACCTTAGTGGGGCACTAAAAATAGAGCCGCCTGCAATAAGGAGAAAGCCGGGCGGAAAAATAAGGATAGAAGGATGCCGGCAAAACAACCTTAAAAATGTTGATGTTGATTTTCCGTTAAACCTGTTGTGCGTAGTAACAGGGGTTAGCGGCAGCGGCAAGACCACGCTTGTAAAGCAAACACTCTACCCGGCGCTGCAAAAACATTATGGCGAAGGAGCAGACAGGCCGGGGCTATTCAGGAACCTTACCGGCGACCTGAAGAATATAAAACATGTGGAGCAGGTGGATCAAAACCCAATAGGCAAATCATCGCGCAGCAACCCGGTAACTTATATAAAAGCTTATGACGAGATCCGCAAGCTTTATGCAAAACAACCCCTGGCAAAGATGCGCGGCTTCGCAGAAAAACATTTTTCTTTCAACACCGATGGCGGCCGCTGCGATACCTGCAAAGGAGAGGGCGAGGTAATAGTAGAGATGCAGTTCCTGGCTGATGTGCACTTACTATGCGAGGTGTGCAAGGGCAAGCGTTTTAAAGATGAAGTATTGGAAGTTACCTACAGAACCAAAAGCATATATGATGTGCTGGATATGAGCGTGGATGATGCTATTGCTTTCTTTGCTGATGAGAAGAAACTGGCTGCCTCCATACAGCCCCTCAGCGATGTAGGCCTGGGTTATATAAAGCTGGGCCAGAGCAGCGATACGCTCAGCGGCGGGGAAGCGCAACGCGTGAAACTGGCTTCCTTCCTGGGCAAAGGAAAAATGAAAGATAAAGTGCTCTTCATCTTCGATGAGCCTACTACCGGCCTTCACATGCACGATATTAAAAAGCTGCTGGGCTCATTCGACGCATTGATAGAGCAAGGCCACTCCATAATAGTGATAGAACATAACACAGACGTAATAAAAAGCGCCGACTGGGTCATAGACCTCGGCCCGGAAGGCGGAATAGGCGGCGGGTATTTATTGTATGAAGGTGCGCCGGATGGGTTGAAAGATGTGAAAGGGAGTTATACATGGCAGTATTTGTAGTGGTGTTGTGCTTGTTATTCAATGGCTTTAAGGTGTTCTTAAATAAACAGATTCTGAGCCATGTATGCCATCGTAACCTCCAGTCATAACCATACTATCAGCTGCGTAATAATACCTTAACTGTGATCCGGGGTCACTTGAAAAACTCAAATATTTTTCTGCAGTGTCTGCAAGTTGAAAAGTAAAATGGCCACCTACATTATCGAAATATCCAAAATAGCCGATTGAAACATTTAATCCGGTAACCTGAAATCCGAAAGTGTCGTGTAGGGTGTAAGAAAAGGGGGTAAATATCAAGGGCGTATCGCGAGAAGACATTACGCCGGTGTCTATGCCGTGCCAGGCTCTTATATCTCCCATTTTAGAAATATAGTTTCCTGGAAAGGTGCTGTTTGTTGTGCCATTTGTTGTACTGTTTGATTTTTCACAACCAATACCTACCAGGAAAGCACAAAATAGTAGTATGGTGACTATCGATAGGTTTTTCATGGGAGTTGACTTTTATTAATTTCCAGTTTGCACATAGCTCGTCACGTTTAAAAACCGAGCAATATCTATGCCAAAGTCGTAGAGTATTTTTCAAAGATTTTTTCTAAAGTTAATTGTTGCCCGTGGCCCATTTTTACTTAACCTTCCGCAAGTCAACGATGCGGCTGAGCTTGCCGCCTTCGCTGCGGGGTATTTCGTTTATGGCTACGAGGGTAATGCGCATGGTGAGGCCAATGTTGTCTTTTATTTTTTTCCCGAAATAGTGTTTTATAGAGTTCAACTGTTCATTCTGTTCAAAGGCATTTCTATCCGAGGCATCAAGATTTAGGTCGTTAAAGTGCTGTTCGGAAAGCTCCACTTTTACTTCTACTTCATCCATGGTTCCTTCGTGGCGCACTATGAGCTGGTAGTTGGCGCTCAGTTGCGGGATGCCCGTTAAAATGTCTTCCACCTGGGTATGAAATAAGTTCACGCCCCTTATGATCAGCATATCATCTGCACGGCCCCGGATGGGTCCCATCTTCACATGCGTTCTCTTGGCCGACTTATCGTAATAAATATTGGTGATGTCGTTGGTCCAGTAGCGGAGCATAGGCATGCCTTTTTTTGTGAGGGTGGTAAATACCAGAACTCCATATTCACCCTCAGCAACCGGCAGCCCCGAATCCTTATCTACTATTTCCGGAAAAAAGTGGTCTTCCCAAATGTAGCAACCTGATCCCTTTTCTTCATAATCCTCCTGCGAGATGCCCGGCCCCATTATTTCACTTAGCCCGTAAATATTAGTTGCGATAAGGTTCATCCCTTTTTCTACTTCTGCTCTTACCGCCTCAGTCCAGGGTTCGGCGCCAAGAATTGCAAATTTCAAATTGATCTGATCCAGTGGAATATTTCTTTTAGATAGCTCCTGTGCCAGGGTTTGTGCATAGGAGGGGGTGCAGCACAACACTTCCGGTTTAAAATCCTGTAGCAGCATCAATTGCCGGTCTGTGACGCCTCCCGATATGGGCACTACCGTCATGCCTAACTTTTCGGCGCCATAGTGAATACCGAGGCCACCGGTGAACAATCCGTATCCATAGGCATTTTGCAATAACATTCCCGGCTTGCAACCTGCTGCGGAAAGCGAGCGCGCTACTGTTTCTGAGAATATCTCCAGGTCGCCTTTTGTATAGGCCACCACTGTAGGCTTGCCCGTAGTGCCGCTGGAGCAGTGTATCCTTGCCATTTGCTGCCGGGGCACGGCAAACAGCCCGAACGGATAGTTATTGCGCAGATCAGCCTTTGTTGTAAAGGGCAGCAAGTGCAGGTCTTCAATGCCCTTTATGGCAGAGGGGTGAATATTATGAGTGTCAAATTTATTTTTATAAAAAGGAACATCATTATAGAGATGGGGTACTAGTTCTTTTATGCGCTCCGTTTGGAGTTTACGAAGTTTGTTTAAAGGGAGCGTTTCTATTTCGGGATTGAACACGGCTATGTAGATTGGCTATACCAAATTTAAGGGTTTCGCGGGATTTTACTACTGTACATAGATCTCATCGCAGGCGATCATGGGCCTTTTACCTTCGCGATAGCGCCAGGATGGTAATTTCGGGAGGTTGTTGGCGGTGACTCTTACGTATCTTATTTGTTCTGCAAGATGCGCCTTATTCAGTATGGTGTACTCCTTCACCGATAAAGTATCGTCTTCATTATTGGCAGGAGTTATGGGCGAAGATATGGTATGGTAGTGGGCGCCATCGGAGGAAACTTCTACGGTTATTTTTACAGGCTTGAATATCCAGTGCCGGGGATCATCGAGGAAATGCATGATCACTTTGTTGACGGCAATAGTTTTACCAAGGTCAATATTTGCAACCATCGGCACGCCATAAAAGCACAGGTAATTGTAGCTGAAATCTGTGTAACCGCAGTTGCCATCGGTTAAGGTGAGATTACCTTTTGCGGGGTATTCGGGCGCAAAAGGATACTGCAATGACACCGGCGCACCCAGCGCTTTTGTGGGTATAACCGGTTCGGCAAATATCCTGTTCCATTCTTCCTGGTATTGATCGGGGCGAAGGCCTGCCTCTGCCAATTCAGTAACACCTGCTTTTTTGCAATCAGACACAAACCTCGTTAATCTATCAGCAAATTTGCGGCTCACGCCCCAATTGCCGTTTTTATCCTTAATGATGAATCCATTTTTTTCAATGCCGTAAAGGCGCGCCATTTGCAGCGCAGTATATTCCAGCGGCAGCCGTGCCCTGTTGATACGGCCGAGTAGGGTAGAGTCGCCTGCTACAGCGGCTGCTGCATTATCAAAAAGGGCGTTGTATTGATCCATGAATTCCGGAGAAAGATAAGATTTCCATTCATTGATGGGGTTACCGTAAATGTCTAATTTGTGATTGGAGGCAATGAGGTTATCCTGCTGAAGGTCTATATACTGCTGCAGGTACCTGCCGGCATCGCCATAATAATCCTGTAAGAAAGAAGAGATCAGCTGCCGGGGATCCGCTTTATCATCTTCTAAAAGTTTCGCCGTTACATAGCTTCTCAGCTCAGCCCATTCCCCATACGTATCACCGCTTCCCTGCTCGAAAATCCCTTTCACTCCGCAGCTTTTCAGGAAGTGGATATTGGCCCCAAGGGTCTGTAAATTCGGAAAGGGCGCGAGATAATTAGTGAATTCTACTATGTAGTCCCATATAAATAGATTGGCGGTCACCGAGCTCCACGCTTTGAGATCGGTTCTGAATGCCAGGGCTGACCCTTCTACTGATAGCGGCTTATCCCTGTAAGCATCAATATCACTGATAAAAACATACACATTATCAGCCGGCTTTAAATTCCTGGGGGCTTTGTGCGCGTATCCATACGCAAGGGTTGTGAATTTTTGGTTAGGGAACACAGCAGCCACCCGGTTCACAAATTTTATCAATGAGCCCGAAGGGCCGCCATATAGATTGTCCGTAGCTTTGCATTTATCGCATTGGCAGTAGCCGCCGTCATCATTGGGGCTAATAGACCAGTAGCTGGCATCGGGGTCTTTGGCCATTCTTTTCTTAAGCTCGTTTACCACTATGTTAAAAACATCCTCATTGTTCAGGCAAAGCTGGGAGGGGACTCTTTTACCGTTGACCTGTGAGTAATATTCAGGGTGGCCGGCGAAATAGGTTTGGGCGGGAACTAATTTATTAAATGAATGCCCCCATATGCCCCCCATGTAATCTAACTGCTGCAGTTGATGCCATTCCTGGTATTCCGTGTCATGAGACGCCGGATAATATACTTCCCTGTATACAAACTGTGGCTTGTGCTCATCATAAATGTGGCTGGATATCTTAATTTTTTTTTGAGGTGCGATAAGCGCGGGCTCGCTATTGAGCTTTTTGCAGCCCAGATACTCTTCAATGAAGGCGTATACTCCATAAATAAGCCCTTTGCCGCCACCGGAAAAGACGAGATCTTTATCATCGGTCCTGAAGATGGAACCGCCGTCGCCTAACCTGCCGGCTTCATTTCCTTTGGTTGTATGGCCTATATAGATGGAACGGCTATTATCGCCCTTTTCTTCCTTTACCACCTGCAGCTCAGCGCCCGAAACTCTTTGAATGTAGCCTTGCAGCACCGCTGCAGCGTGCTGTTCAATGGCCGAAGGATTTTTTGGGATAACTATTTTGTAATCTGATCTTCCATTCTTTGCCAAAACAATTTCCTGCGCGTTACCGGTACAGGCAGTCAAGCCCCAGAGTACAAAAAACAGTCCGTACAACCATAACGAGGCTTTCATAAACGCCTGATTAAAAACGGTGAAGCACCGTTATCGAAATATCATATTGATTCTGGTAGGTATTGAGGGGAGACAACTTCATATTATACCAGGTACCGAACAAGCCTACAGTAGTTTTGTAGTGGAATTGCTTTGAAAATCCCATACCGGCGCTTACAGTCGGGTACTGAAGGATATTGCTCAACTCGTAGTTCAGGCTGAAGTCATCTGGTGCAGTTCCGTAGCCCACGATGCCCGAGAAATAAGAAGCCCTGTTGTCAACAAACACCCTCGTAGTGAGTATCGCTGAATAATAGCTTTTGCCAAGCTGATTTGGATTTACGGGCACCCCATCCTTCTCTGTCTTCGATACAAGATCTATATAATAACCACGCAGGTTTACATAGAATTCTTTCATTTCGCGCGATATTGAAGCAACTCCGGAATATACTTTCCCGCTGTCCGCATCAAGCGAACGGCCACCCAACTCAACATCCCACCCGCGGTTAAAGCTATGAAAAACAGATAGCCCGAAGTGGTCCGTAGGGAATATACTGCCATCAGGCGACCAGCCAGCGATACCGTAGGCATACCATTTCGTATTAATGTTGAAATAGGTTTCACCCTCAAACATATACCCGGTACCGGTGGGCCGCCCGGCATAGTCAACACGGGCAGTTATTGTACCCCGGTCATATTTGCGGGAGTATTGAATAGCCGCAACGCCATAAACATCATTATTTGACGAGTCAATATTGAATATTTTGGTGTGCAGGTATAACACGCCTACTTCGTTCTTAAGAAAATGGCCATACAGGAATTCGGCATATGCAATATTCTTGGTGTCGTAAGGCGTCAATTTCACCAGGGTATCAACAGAATGCCATGCATCTTCCCAGTTTTTTTGCATTTCATAAATGTTCGCCCTTTTCAGCAAAAAGTACGGCATATTGGGATAATAATATCTGCCTCTTTGTATCAGGGGCATAGCCAGATCAAACTCACCCCTTGTGATGTACAGGTTAATAGTGCTGTATAAAGCCTGTGTATCAGTGGGCGCTACTTCCAGCGCCCTGTTGAATTCTAATAAGGCGCTGTCCTGGTCATTGTTTATTATATACTGCTGTCCTGCCAATAATAACTGGTCTTTATATACGTCGCGGTAACGTATGTTGTATGGATAATCGGCGTATAAGCCACCTGATATATCGGTAGCAGACACATAATCATGTGCATCTGTGTAAACAGAGGACTTCTTCAGCAAAAGGTCTTTATCGTTAGGATAATAGTTCAGCGCCTGGTCGGTATAATAAATAGCGGAGTCAAAATGTTTATTGGCATCCTGGATGTTGATCATATAGTTCAACGCATCCATGTTTTCCGGCTGTTTATCAAGCACCTGCTGCAGGATGGCGATGGTACCGTAGTAGTCATCATACTGCATGGACTGTCGGCTTGCCGCCAATGATTGCTGAACAAAGCTTACAAGGTATTGCCTGCTTTCAGGGTATTTGGACAGGAGCTCCTTGGTAATAACTGAGGCTTCAGCATAATGCTGGTATGCCTCTAATGTTGCGGCTTTTTTAAACAATAACTGCTCATCACCTGGATAGTAGGTCAGGGCTTCATCGATAGCGTGCAAGGCATCGTCAAATCTCTTTTCAAGGATGTAAGTATTGATCAGTTCATTGAAGGCAACCATGTTATGGTGGTCATAGAAAAGAATGGAGTTCAATGCAATTGTAGCGCTGTCGTATTCATTTTGCGTCAGGTACATCCTGGCTGCCTGTAGTGTTATGTCGAGGTAATTTTGTTTGTTGGCTTCAGAAGGATTTTCCTTATAAATTGTTTTGGCAAGCCTTGACGCCTGGTCATACCTTTTGAGGTCTGTAAGTATGCCGAGCTTCTTCCTGTTCAGTTCCTGGTTATCGGGTGAATGTTTCAATGCAAGGTTAACCCACTGCAATGCATCCGCTAAAAGCCCGCGGCTGAAAGCAATATTTATGAGGTAATTGAGGGCGTCAATATTTCCTGGTTCTTTGTCAAGGGCTGCCTGGAACTGCATATAGGGGTCGGTATTCAAAAAGTACCTGCCCGCTTCCATATGAGTATACACAACGAGCTTTTGAACTTCGGGATTAGACGGGTATTGCTTTAACAGTTTTTCAGCAACTTCGCTAGCTTCCTCGTAGCGCGACATTTCCATGAGGATGCCTATTTTTTTCATCAGGAATTCATACGAACCGGGATTTGACTGCAATGCCCTATTGGTAAGAGACAAGGAGCTTTCATAATTACCCGAGCGAACATCCAGCGTATAAACAGCTTGCAACGCTTCTTTATTCAGCGGGTCCTGCTCCAACACCTGTTCATATGCGCGTTTTGATATTTCGAGATAGCCACGGTGTGCGTATTGCCTTGCCAAAGTGAGCTTATAGTCCAGATATACGCTACGAATGTAGGAGTCGGTAGAATATCGTTCAAACAGGTAATCAGCCAGTTTTGAGCTTTCTATCCAGTCGCCTTCTTTCCTGTATATATCTAATTTTCTTAGAAGCAGGTCGCGGTCGTTTGGGTAGTATTTGAGCCCCATATCGGCATATTCCAATGCCTGCAGGTAGTTACAGGCTACAGCTTCGATATTTACGAGATAAATGTAGGCCTCTTTGTACTTTGGGTTTTTTTGAATAACGTAGTTTAATTCTATACGGGCGCTATCCACTTTCCCTGCCTGGCCCAATGCATTGCCTAAAAGGAGATGTATGTCAAGGTTGGAGGGAGATATTTCTATAGCTTCATGGCATAAATTGATCGCCCGCTGGTAGTGGGGAGGTTTTTGATCCAGCTCATTTTTAGCCTGTTTATACAAGTCATCTGACGAACCGGAATTTTTCAGCCATTGTCCATATGACCTGAAGCACACAAGGGTAAGAAGTAACAGTAATACCAACTTTGGGGTTGATCTCATCTTTGATCTCGTTGTAAATTAATTTTTAAGTTTGTGAAAATGGCAAAATAAATCTTACGAGGTTGAATAGTTATTTTTCTTTTGTGCAGGGCGCAAAATCAGCGAATAGCAAGCTATTCAAAGACTTTTGCAACGAAGCAGAAATGGAAAAGAGCATTCAAATTTGTAGGACTTATTTTGTCACCTTCACTTAGCCAACCTTCACGGTACATTTTATTTCTTAACCCTGCTGCTTGTAATACCCTGCCGCTGCATATTACCCCAGCCACTCTTTCGTTGAAAAATAAAATTAAAATATCCTTTAAGGCAAAAAAACACGATTATAGGATGATACACAAATGGCTCCAAAAAAGCCATCAGGCACAAACCAATCGATTCTTTCCACGTTTTATAATAATTAAACGTCATTTGATCCCACAATAATGCCACTGTAGTTACCATTACTGTATAGCTATATACGAACGCCAACAGAATGATAGCGTAGGGCCAGTCGATCTGTTTAGTTACTACGAGGTAAATGTAAAAAAGAATTCCTGAAAATTCAATGAAAGGAGCTATTAGTTCGAAAAAAAACAAATAGGGCACAACAATAAGCCCCATTCTTCCATACTTGTAGTTAAAAAGCACACTCCGGTGCTGGGAAATCACTTCCGCCAGCCCGCGGCTCCACCTTGTGCGCTGCCGGCCAAATACTTTAAGCGAAGTAGGGCCTTCCGTCCAGCATAGCGTTAGCGGTATATATATTATAGAATATTTTTTCTTACTGTCCTTCATATAGGTAGCCATACGAATGGTCATTTCCATATCCTCGGCCATGGACAAAGTATCATAGCCCCCTGCCTTTATAGCTATTTCTTTATCAAACATACCGAGAGCCCCGGAAACGTTGGACACCGAATTGACCACATCCCAGCCCATTTTACCCAGCACGAAAGCCCTCACATATTCCATCTCCTGGAACCTGGGAAGCAACCGGCTTGGCGGGCGCACCCTTATCATCACCCCATCGTCCACCTCGCAGGAGTTTACCATCCTGATGGTAGCGCCAGTTGCAATAACTCTTCTGTAATCTTCCAGTAACTGCTCACTGCCGTTTACTTCCTTTAAGATACTGGTCTCCTCATCCATAAAAGGTTTGATGAGTTTTACCAGTGCGTCCTTATCTAGGATGCCATCCACGTCTGTTAAAAGGAAATAATCAAACACCGAGATGTTTAACCCCGCGTTTGACGCGTCGGCCTTGCTGCCCCCATTTATTTTGTCCACCACAGTGAGCTTATCATAGGCAAGGTTTGTGGACTTAAATATTCTTTTTACAGGCTTACAGTACAACCGCTGCATGTATGCGTATTCAACCTCCACGAGCTCAAATTCCCTGACTAGTTTTTCAAGCGTATCATCCGTGCTTCCGTCGTTGATAACAACCACTTCATACTTAGGATAATTTAATGTGAGCAGTGACCGGACGTTAGAAATAATGGTAACACCCTCATTTAAAGCCGGTGCAATAACGGAAATGCCGGGGGCGAATGGTGATTCCAATAAAAGGTTGTAGTCAACTGATGCATTAATATTTTTAAATCGCCTGATGGCAAGCAGTGATAAGATAGAAAGCGAACCGTACGAAACGAACAACATAACGCAGTACACGAATACAAGAAACATGTAGTAAGTACCAAGTGTATGCCAAATGCCACCTCTTGTAAAAAAATCTATAACTACTCTCATACTGACAAAGTCAATTAATTTATGGTCAATTGTTTTCGGGTGAAGTTGTCAAAATATCTCAGCACTGCTTTTATTTTACCTTGTTCATCATCATTATTATTCGCTTCGTTCACGCCTGTGAGCGTCATTCTATTGCTTTATCCCGAAGTGGAGAGGCAGCTTTGCAAGCGAAAAAAAGAAAAATTCCTTTGCCATATAGCAGGTTTTATTTAGACAATGACACTAAGGTAATTTTTTTATTTAAAAACCGATATAAATTCTTCCTTTCACTAATAAATTCATTAGCTATGTCTCATTAATATTTTATTAAGGGGTTTTGACAGTGTTTAATAATTAATTGCTGCTCCTCGGTGGATATCAACATTAGTTCCTGGATCATCAGCCGCGATTGATGTGTATTGTGCCGGATGATAGACCGCGCGGAATTTATCTGGATGTCAAAATCCTTTGCGTTTAAAAATTCCTGTTTAAGAAATTCGAGGTAGTTGCCCGAACCGATACGGCCAAGGGCTTTTAATATTTGCACCTGGCAATTCAGGGGCTGGGTGCCATATATTTTCACCAATGTTTCTTCCGGAATTTCAGATGATAGTTTTCCCAGGCAATTGATAGCATTGGCGCGAAAAAAATGGTCCTTCGTATTCAGCAGTTCCATCACTGCGGGTATAGCATTTTGCTGGTCGTAATAGACGATCAGCTTCAGGCAAAACGACACGACGCTTTTGTTTGTCGAATAGCTTACCCACCTGGAGAAGCTGGGTATGGAAAGCTCTTTGGAAGTGGTGATGATCTTAAACAAATCAAGTTGGTCCCATGGCAGGATAGGCTCGGTGGCGATATCGAAAAATTTAAACGGATCGTTCTTGCTCAACTGAATATAGGCATTGCGGGAAACCGCCCTTAATGTCTGTATATTGCTATTGGTAAGGGGCAGTAGGGTGGAGTCGGCTATCGAGATGTCCATCTGCTGCAGCTCTGTAATAGCTTTAATTTTCATTTCCCAGGTATGCCTCCTCAATTTCTTAAACGAATCTTCTACCAGGTGCATATCAATATATAATTTCCGCAGCAGATCGCCTATCTCTCCTCTGAAATTTTTACGGTATCGTATAATTATGTCAATGACCACCTGGCGCACGCCGGGTGTTTTATAAATTTTATCGGTAATGGCAACCTGGTCAAATTCTATGTCTTCAACCGGCAGGCCCTTACCCAGGTTTTCATTAAGCAAAACCTGCTCCGTGATCATATCTTCGATGATGGGAGTTATGTAAGCCAGTCTTTTCCGGTAAACATAGGCGTTATATCTTCTGAAAAGAATAGAGCAGTAAGATGTGAGCGTAATGACTACCGCAATGAAAATAAAAAGTAACGCAATTTCAATAGAAAGTGGAAGAGAGCTAAACTGTTCATAAGCCTGAAGGAAAAGATAAAACAGATCATTCCACATGTAGAGGAGTATTTTTTTATTAGTGTACTATTTTTATATTTTTATCGTTTATCAGTTTCCTGATTGTTAACAGTAGTGTAGTCGCGATTATTGGTTTTTTTAAGTATTCATCAGCCCCAAGCTGGTAGGCTTCCGTGATTGTTTCCTGGTTTCCAACCGCCGAAACTACGATGATGCCGATGTTCTTTGTCGATTCCTGGTCCCGCATTTTGCTTACCACCTCGAGTCCGCTGGTATGCGGCAGCATCAGGTCAGTGATCAAAATGCCGAAACTAACTTTACTTATTAATTCAAAGGCTTCTTTTCCATCTTTCGCGGTAAAGACTTTATAACCTTCCTTAACCAGGATGCTTTTAATAGCCTTCAGCATTATTTCATCGTCCTCTACTAATAAAATATTTGGCATGTAGTATAAAAATAAATTATTACTCGAAGGTATGTTTCACAAAAAATTACGGCTAAAAATCTTACGATACGCAAATATGCAAAAGAAAATTCTAAAAAAGAAAGAGTTTTCATTATTACTTGGTTATCTCAGGAATAATCTAAAATTGGGAAATTATGATTCGCTTTAAAAGTGAAAGACTTATGCCGGCCATTAAGGAGGGTTTATTTTCTTTTGCAGCCTTCATTAACGTTATAAATCCCTGAGTGACAATTGTAAAAATTGAAGTTTTTTAGTAAAACGCCAATAAATATTTTTTTGCCGGCAGTTTTTTGATTTTACATATTTAAATGAAATGAGTATTTCGCAAAAATAAAAACTTTTAGATTGCATATAAATTAGAAGTAATAATTTATATACTAAATTTAAATCGCCTCGAATTTATTTTGGGCACTTTCCCAACTCGATCAAAATAAAAAGATCATTATTTATTTATCATCAGAAAACAAAATACAATAAAATTTATGTCGTTCCCTTTCTTTTTTAAGAAAAAAGAAGTTATTTTTACATTTGAACAAACTATTTTAACATTTTTGCTGTCTTTAATTAACACTTAGGAATGTTGAAGGAATAAGTGCTACAATATGGCGAAGTTATTTCTCACTTTTACAACGAAGTAAAAAGGAAAAGAACAAGTCAGATTGTTGAATTTATTTTGTCTTCGTTCCTTAATCAAAGTCATCATTTTGCAATCATTTATACAATACCTTTTTATGAAAAAAATGCTACCTGCCTATGTTCGCAATCTCCTGTTATCAGGGCTATTATTGTTTGTGAGTTTCAGTTCGCGGGCTTCGCATCTTGTGGGCGGGCAGTTAACCTATCAATGGATAAGCTGCAATACCTATAAGATAACGGTTACATTATACGGAAACTGCGGTGAAGCCAGTGCGTCTGCATTCTCCACGCTTCCTGTTGCGACGCCGGAAGTATGTATTTTTAACGGCACTACGCTTGTAACTACCCTAAAATGTACTTTGGACACTCCAGGATATGAGGTTACACCTGTATGCCCGGACTCGCTATCGGTTGACCAATGTACTATTCCTACTTCTGATATACCTGGCATCAAAAAATTTCAATACTCCGGGATTTACACCTTTCCAACTAAATCTGCCGTATGGCGGCTGATATATACCGGGGATAACACTCCGGGTACCGGTACAGCTTCTGGCAGAGCCGCGGCAATAACCAACCTGCTACCCGCTACCGCAGGAGATATTCAACTTATCGATACCTTGAATAATAGTGTAACAAACACAAGGGGGCACAATTCCAGCCCTGTACTTACAGTAGAGCCTATACCATTTTTTTGCGTCAATACAGAATCATGCTATAACCCGGGTGCGGTTGATCTGTATGATACCAGCCATTTGGAAGGCGAGCCATCAGGCGACAGCCTGAATTTTACCCTGGCGCCTGCTACTGAAGGTTTTGGTTCATGTGGAACTATTGGGGGGGCTTGCGGTTATTCACCCGTGCCATATTGTGGGGGCACAACACCGCTCTCGGGAGCGTTCCCGTTAGTCGTTTTTGATTGTACTCCGGCCAGCTTTTCATTTGACCCTGTCAGCGGGCAATTATGTTTTAATCCATCTTCAACACAGCGGGCTGTCGTTGTCTATAACATAGATGAATATCGGAATGATACAGTGAGTAATATTCACACTATAGCAGGCACAGGCCCGGGAACATATGGCGGAGACGGAGTCCCTGCTGTATCAACCCAGGTAAACGAACCTGCCGGGATACGCGCCGACGCGAAGGGTAATATTTATTTTGCAGACTACCTGAATAACCGGGTACGTAAGATCAACAGCAGCGGAATTATCAGCACTGTTGCCGGAAACGGGCTTTTTGGATATTGCGGCGACGGGGGGCCGGCGACAACTGCTACTCTTGGCGAGCCTATAGGTGTGGGAATAGACACATCAGGCAATGTGATCTTCGCCGATTACAATAATAATGTGGTCAGGAAGATCAATGTTTCTTCGGGAATAATCAGCACTATCGCCGGCAATGGTGTTGCCGGCTATGCCGGGGACGGCGGCGGTGCCTTGGGCGCTATCAATACTTATGCCGGCAGCGGCACGCCTGGCTTTGGCGGCGACGGATCCCTGGCTACGGCTGCAATAGTGGACATTCAAAACCCTGCAGGTATTTGCCAGGATGGCGCCGGCAATACTTATTTTTCAGATTATACCAATAACCGCATCCGCATTGTAACTCCCGGAGGTAGCATTAGCACTATAGCCGGTAGCTCCAGCCTGCCGGGATATTGCGGCGACGGCGCTTTGGCGGTGAACGCCACTCTGAACAATCCCTTAGGCCTGGCAGCAGATCCTTCAGGCAATCTGGTCTTCGCTGATTACAATAATAATGTAGTCCGCAAAATAAATATGGGTACAGGTGTTATCTCCACAATAGCAGGCAACGGGGTGGCCGGTTTTTCGGGAGATGGGGGAGGTGCAGGCGGCTCCATAAATACTTTCGCAGGCAACGGCGTTCCCGGCATTATAAATGGTGCGCCTTCGGTTGCCGAAATGCAAAATCCAGCTGGTATTTGCCAGGATGCAGCAGGCAATACTTATTTTTCAGACTTTACCAACAATCGTATCCGTATGGTCAGTGCGGCTACCGGTCTTGTCAGCACTTTTGCCGGAACCGGTACGCCTGGATATTCAGGTGATAACGGCGCTGCGCCAGGCGCCGCTCTCAACGGCCCTAATGGTATGTGGATTGCGTCAAATAGTTTGTATTTCGCGGACCTTAATAATAATGTTATTCGTAAAATTGATCTCGCTACAACTTTCATTACAACCGTTGCCGGAAGTGGCGCTGCCGGCTTCGCGGGTGACGGCGGTCCCGCAACTGCTATTACCTGTAAACTAAATCATCCTAATTCCGTTTTTGTAGATGGATCTGGTAATATATTCATCACAGATGGGGCCAATGAGCGTATCCGCGAAGTAAGCGGGACCACCGGAAACATCTCTACTATTGCCGGCAATGGCGTGGCAGGGCTTTCGCCCGCAGAAGTAAATAATCCCTATGGGCTCTTTGTCGACGCGTCAGGCAATGTTTATTTTGCGGATGCAGGCAACAATATGGTGCGCGTCTTAAACCCAACCGGCACTGGAGGCTATACTATTAATCCCGTTGGCGGTTCCGGAGCCCCCCTATTTGGCGGTGATGGGGGGCCTGCGCTTGCGGCAACCTTTAATAGCCCGACGGATGTTATTGAGGATGCGTCGGGGAACATATTTGTTTCCGACCGCGGTAACAGTTGCATCCGCAAGATAAATACTGCATGTGGCAATATAGTTTCTACGGTTGCCGGAACAGGCGGGGTTAGCGGATATGCCGGTGACGGGCTTGCCCCGACTGCTGCTAAATTAGCCAACCCTTCATTTATATATTTAAGCGGTACAAGCCAGCAAATGTATATATCCGATTACAACAATAACCGTATACGTTTTGTTACCCCCTGCGAATTAAATCATCCTACTGGGGTATTCGTTGATAACCTGAACAACACCTATATATCAGACGCAGGCAATGAGCGTATCCGTAAAATTGACCCGTTTGGCACCATTACCACTATCGCAGGCAATGGCACCGCAGGGTATGTAGGCGGAACAGGGGGTATTTCTACAGCCACTCTGGCATCTCTGACTACCGTGGAATTAAACAACCCGTATGGCCTGTATGTGGATGCTGCGGCTAACATTTATTTTGCGGATGCGGGAAACAATGTTATCCGTGTCATCGATGCTTCAGGGCGAATATACACTTATGCCGGAACCGGAACTGCTGCGTATTCGGGTGACGGAGGTGCAGCTCTTGCCGCAGGTTTCAATAATCCCACAGATGTTTTTGAGGACTTAGCCGGGGATCTGTTTGTTGCAGATCAGGGAAACAGTTGCATCCGTAAAATCGGCGCGCCCACGTGCGGCAGTGTCACCGTTACTACAATTGCCGGAAGAGGTGGTGTTGCCGGATATTCCGGGGACGGGCTTTCGCCGGATTCTGCAAAACTATCCGATCCTTCTTTTATCTATCTGAACGCCACGTCCCAGGACTTATATATTTCTGACTTCAACAATAACCGGGTTCGCATTGTTACCCCCTGCGAACTGAATCATCCTACCGGCATATTTGTGGACAAACTAAATAACACCTACATATCTGATGCGGGTAACCAGCGCGTGCGTAAGATCACAGGTTCAACTGGTGTTATCACCAGTTTTGCCGGAAACGGTATAGCTGGTTTTGGGGGCGATGGCGGGCTATCTACAGCTACCGCCTGTCAGTTAAATAATCCCTATGGTTTGTATGCTGACGGGACCGGGAACGTATATATTGCGGATGAAAATAACAACAGGATCCGTATGGTCAATACAGCGGGGATCATCAATACGGCTGTAGGAAGCGCAACGGCTGGCTTTGCTGGCGACGACTGTGATACTTCCAGTGCTACTTCGGTTCAGTTAAACCATCCGTCAGATGTGGCGATGGATGCTGCGGGAAATATATTTATTGCGGATAAGCTGAATAACCGTATCCGCATGGTGGACTTATTGGGAGATATCAGTACCGTAGCCGGAAACGGAACAGCGGTTTATGGCGGCGACGGCGGCCCGGGGTATCTTGCAGGGCTCGACAATCCTGATTTTTTATGCCTGGATACGTCAAAAAATGTTTTGATTTCGGATATGCTTGATAACCGTATCCGCAAATTAGATCACTCCAGCGTTGTTAATCGTGTAGTGGTAGGGACTATGCAACGCGAAATGACATTCACAGTGCTGACTTGTACCAATACTACTCCTACGGGGACATTTGATAGTGTTAAAAATGCTACAAGGGTTCCCGGAATTGATAGTAGTATCGAGGTATATGCATGCCAAAATACAGGCAATATTTTTTTATATGTAAACCCCGGCGAGGCAGATACTAATTATAATATCACGATTGCCGCCAGTGGATTAAATATAGGGTTTGCACTCACTGTAGTAGGTGATAACACCCATCATCCCAAAGGAATTGTATCGGTAAACACCGCTGTTGTGGCGCCTGGCCGATATACTTTCTATTTAACTTATACCGATAACCACTGTCCGCTGGAAGGGACATTTACACAGCCGTTTACTGTTGATATTTACCCGGTACCATCAATAAGTGTCTCATCTGTGTTCCCCGGAAACTGTAAAGACAGCGCGGCCTTGCTGTTCACACCAGGTGGCTATGGACTTCCATGGACGATAAAAATTTCCCAGGATTATTTCCCTTATGATACGCTGAAAGTAATTTCCAACGATACGACTGCCTTTTTGGACAGCCTTGCTCCCTCTCCTGACAACCCGTTGACAGGCTTACCCATACCCTATATTGCAACAATATACACGTCTGTAAGTAATGTGTGTGCACAGGGCGATACCTTTACTATACTTCATCCACCGCTCACCATTACCGGGGCAACTGCAGCTGTTTCCTATTGCGGAGAGAAGGATGGTAAGATATTCATTGCTGGCTTGCCTCCCGGCGGGTTGGACACGGTCATATATAAATATGGCACTGGCGTTGCCCAGCATCAGGGCTTTATCTCGTCTTTTGCAGGGACAGATACCGTATTCAATCTTCACCAGGGTATCTATGATAGTATAATTGTGCAGGAAGGATTTTGTTTTACAAATGCGCTTACTCTTAATATTAGCTTTCCTCCATTCACCTTCCGCACGGTTACGGGTAAAAGTCCTACGAAATGCGGTTATTGTAATGGTGTTGATACTGTATTCGGGCTTCATCCTGGTCAATTTGATACTTTGGAATACCGATTAACGCAACTTTCAGCGGGAGTGCTGGTAACTACTAATGTTACTACTTCCGCCCTGGTTGATGCAGACAGTTTTGTAGTTTTCTCTGGTTTATGTAATGGCACTTACGATAATTTCCAGGTAAATACCTTTGGTATTGCAAATTGTTATTATGAATGGCCTGGTGCCGCAATTATTCTGCAAGGCCCGCTTGACACAGCTAATTTTACCGACACCATTCATTACGGCTGCAATCAGGATACTATTATGTTTTATAATCATTCAGTTGCCGCTCCCGGAGATGTGTTGTATTATCACTGGGATTTTGGCGACGGGACAACGGATATTATAGGAAATCCGTACCATGTTTATAATAATACCATCAATGATACAGCGAACATAATACTGACAATCTCGAATACAAAATGTGTGGATACGTTTACCGCGCAGGCTGTAATGAATAATTATATTCATGCGGCGTTCTCACTGAACCCCAACCAATATATATGCCAGCTCTCAGCCGATACGTTTACCAATCTGTCAACAGGGATAAACCCAAGTTACACCTGGTATTATGGGGACGGAGATTCCGATGTTATTGCCAACCCTGTGCATATATTCACCAATTCGGGTCAATATACAATAACGTTGGTCGCTGAGGATCACTTAATTCCTACTCCTCCGTATTTCGCTCCTTGTAATGATACGGCCAGGCAGACTTTGGCTATTGATTCCACAAGCAGTATAAGCATTGATGCAACTGATAGCGTTATTTGTTCGGGTCAGGCAATCACTTTTACAGGCGAGTATACATCGATAGGCAATACCGGCAATGTATGGACTTTCAGTGACGGCAACAGTTTAACCAATGTAAATCCAATACAGCATTCATATGATGGAGCGCAGGTTTTCACAGTAACTGTGACCGCGCTTTACAGAGTATGTGCGGCGCAAACCACATCACGCACTATCAGGGTGTATGATTACCCCAATATTTACCTCGGGCCGGATACTTCGATATGCTCTGGCAGCGCGCCGATCGTACTGTCGGATGACGTCAACGCCAAGGTTCAAGGGGCTAAATGGCTATGGAGTACCGGGGATTCCACCTCCTCTATTACCATAACCCAGCCCGGTGATTACTCGGCAGTGGTCACCATAGATGGTTGTTCGTCTTATGATACAGTAGTGGTGCTTAAGAATTGCTATATGGACATACCTAATGCCTTTACTCCTAACGGCGATGGTACTAATGATTATTTTTACCCGCGCCAGTTACTTACCAAAGGATTGACATCATTTAACATGGATATTTATAATCGTTGGGGTCAGCTTATCTATCAAACTACAAGTATAGACGGCAGGGGATGGGACGGCACCTTCAATGGTACGCCACAACCGGAAGGCGTTTATGTTTACGTAATTGAAGCTGCCTTTAAGGATGGCCAGTATGAGCATCATCAGGGAAATGTAACTTTAATCAGGTAATATGATGAAGCATAAGAAAAGGCCGTTTCGTTATTTGCGGAACGGCCTTTTTTCTTTTATATGAAATTGGATAATTTATACTTCGCACAATAGATTGCCTTTTTGAAATAAAGTGCATCAGCGAATAAAATATTTTTTGCTGTGATTGAAAACAACAATAATTTTATATTGCCGTTATAATAGGGCAATTATGTTGATATACGGGCGAACCTGTTATCAATGCAATTTTTTGAAATGTTATTATGAAAACTTTACCCGCCTATCTGCGTATTTTTATTTGCTCGGCACTATTATCCCTGGTAAGTATTCATTCCTTTGCCAATCACCTGGTGGGCATGGATTTTTCTTATTCTTACATCAGCGGCAACACCTATAAGATTACATTAGTCGCTTACGGAGATTGTGGCTCCGAACTTACATCAACCGCTTTCAGTTTTCTCCCCACTAACACACCTCAGATCTATATTTATAACGGCGATCTCTATACGGCAACATTGGAAATGACAATCGAGCCGCCATCAGCAGGAGTGGAAATAACCCCTGTATGCCCCGCCGACCTGGACTCAACGCAATGTACTGATCTCAGTTACGCATTACCCGGTATAAAAAAGTTTGTCTACAGCACTACTTATACTTTCCCGGGTCCTTCATCTTTATGGCGGATTTTGTTTACCGGCATGCTAACCCCCACCTTGGCCGGACGGGCGATAAGTATTACAAACATTTTATCCACTCCATCGGATACTTACATACAATTGGTGGACACCTTGAATAACTCCACTTCTCATAATACCAACCCCGTCTTGTCAAATGTCCCGACTCCTTTTTTCTGCCTCAATAATGACGATAATTATAATCCCGCAGCTGTTGATCCGGACGGTGACAGTCTGACCTTCTTCCTGGTTCCGGGGCAAAATGGCTCAACAACAAGTGTGCCTTTAACGGGATCAGCCGGGTTGGTTACTTATGTAACTCCCTACACTGCAACCGCACCCCTTGATGTTACTACCATGTCATTTGATGCGATGACTGGGCAGGTAGCTTTTTATCCCCCTGACGCACAACGTTCATTAGTGGTCTATAATATTGAGGAGCACAGAGCCGGTGTTTTAGTAGGAACCAGCCAGAGAGAAATGACCTTTCTTGTGCAGACTTGCACTAATACACCCCCTACAGGCGTTTTATCAGGGGCCACTGCCGGTGTGATCGTAGATAATACACACTTTCAGATTTGTGCAAATTCAGGCACTTTCTCCGTAAATATCAACCCGACAGAGGCAAATCCTTTGAACGACATTACCGTTACTTATGCGGGCCTGCCCGCAGGCGCTACCTTCAGTGTCGCGGGGAACGGAACGCCCACCCCCCACGCTACTTTTTCCTGGACGTCAACAGGCACACCCACGGGCGCTTATACTTTTTACGTCACTTATACCGATAATAACTGCCCCCTGTCAGGCACGCAAACACTGGCATACACGGTTACCATTTCACCTCAGCCAACCGTCACATATTCCTCTGTTTCCCCGGCCACATGCACGCACAAAGCTGCTATTACTGTTTCGCCTGGTGGGCCGGGCAGCCCCTGGATTGTAGATGTTTCTGCCGCAGCGCGGGATACCATACAAACCTTTACCGCTGTTTCTTCCTCCTTTACCGACAGCCTGGCGCCAGGAACCTATACCCTTACTGTTTACGCCGGTCCGGGGCATGGCTGCGCCGCTTCCGCTTCAGTGTCTATTGCTGAGCCTCCCCCTCCTGTTATAAGGGCTACTTTTGTTTCACCATCCTGGTGCGGCATTAATGATGGGACTTTGACTATTCACGGCCTGTACCCTGGCACCACGGATACTGTACGCTATTTGTGGGATGGGCTGACCAGTCTTCCTTATGTTCACCTTGTAGCTGCCGACAGCACCATTACTATTTCGGGGCTCCCTGCAGGTGCTTACAGCAGTATCACAGGCACCTATGACTATTGTATCTCTTTGCCAATCGGCCCCGAGATTCTTACAGACCCGCCATTTACAATGAGGACTATCACTTCCTATAACCCGGTTTACTGCGGGATATGTAATGGTGGTGTCACGCTGTTCGGCCTGCATCCCGGCCAACTGGATACCATCAATTATACATTTGATGGCGTGCCGCAGACTCCTGTTATTCATTTAATAGGGGCTGACAGTACCGTATCCATTACAGGCCTGTGTGCAGGCACTTACGCGAGTTTTATTGCGCATACTGCCGGGATATGCGTATCGAATACTTTAGGCCCGGTAACGCTTACCGTCCCCCCGTTTACGATCCGCTCGGTAACAACGGTTAACCCCGATTTTTGTGGTATTTGCAATGGCTCATTTACTATTCACGGCGTGCATCCGTCAATGTTTGATACTGTATCATACACTTTCGATGGAGTGCCGCAAACGCCTTTTCCTTTTTTCGTTGGCGGTGATAGTACCATTACCATTACCGGGTTATGTGCCGGTGTTTATGACAATATAACAGTGAAAACCGGGGGCGTTTGTGTATCCAACGTACTGGGCCCCGTCACGCTCACGGTTCCGCCCTTCACGATGCGTGCAATAAGTTTTACCGACCCTGTTTATTGTGGTATCTGCAATGGAACGATTACTTTATTCGGCCTTCATCCCGGCATGACGGACACCATCAGTTATACGCTTGGTGGGGTGCCCCAGCCGGTATTTGTGCATTTAATCGGGGCCGATAGCACCGTTACCATTACCGGTTTATGTGTGGGCACTTACGATAATTTCATTGCGAGGTCCGGTAGTTTGTGTATTTCTAATACACTGGGCCCGGTTACCCTGGCAGCCCCGCCATTCACTATGCGTGCGCTCACCAGTATTAATCCCTCCTATTGCGGTATATGCAATGGCTCCATTACTTTGTACGGCCTATACCCCGGCGAAACAGATTCCATACATTACACAATTGGGGGCGTAGCTCAAACACCGGTGGTGCGCCTCATCGGCGCCGACAGCACGGTTACCCTTACCGGTTTATGCGCGGGCGTTTATGATAATTTTGTGGCGCACACCGCCGGCGTCTGTGTCTCCAACACACTTGGCCCGGTAACGCTCACAGTACCTCCGTTCACCATGCGGGCGATCAGCTTTACGAACCCCGCCTTTTGCGGTATTTGCAATGGCACGATCACATTGTATGGCCTGTATCCCGGGGAAACAGATTCCATACACTACACACTGGATGGAGTGCCGCAAACGCCATTTGTTGCCCTGATAGGCGCTGACAGTATGGTCACCATTACCGGGCTTTGCGCCGGCACTTATGCTGCTTTTGTAGCCCACACTGGTGGCGTGTGCGTGTCTAATACGCTTGGCCCGGTAACGCTCACCGTTCCCCCGTTTACTATGCGGGCCATTAGCTTTACAGACCCTCCTTACTGTGGTATATGCACCGGCACCATAACGCTCTATGGCCTTCATCCCGGCGAAACGGATTCTATCCATTATACCAAGGATGGCGTACCGCAGCCCGTATATGTTGTTTTGATCGGTGCCGACAGCACGGTTACGCTTACTGGCTTGTGCGCAGGCGTCTATGCTGATTTTATTGCCACCACCGGTGGTGTTTGCGTCTCCAATACGCTAGGCCCGGTCGATCTTACCGTCCCGCCGTTTACCATGCGCGCGCTTAGCTTCACAAACCCTGCTTTTTGCGGCATCTGCAATGGCACGATAACTTTATATGGCCTGCATCCCGGCCAGACAGACACGATCAATTATACCATTGATGGCGCTCCCCAAACGCCGATTGTTCGGTTAATAGGCGCCGACAGTACCGTTGCCCTTACCGGTTTGTGCGCGGGCCTTTACGATAATTTTGTGGCCAATACAGGCGGTGTCTGCATATCTAATACGCTTGGTCCGGCCGATCTTTTAGTACCTGCGTTCACCATGCGTGCGCTTAGTTATACCAATCCTACAAAGTGCGGCTTTTGCGACGGCACCGTCACTTTATATGGCCTGCACCCAGGCCAGGTAGACACTATTACGTTTACCTTTAACGGAGCGCCGCAGCCACAGGTAAGTGGCCTGATACCGCCCGACAGCATGGTGCAGATCACCGGCTTATGTGAAGGGGTGTATGACAACTTCGTTGCTAAGACAGCCGGCGTTTGTGTCACCAATGTTTTAGGCCCTGTTACGCTCGTAGCCCCCCCAATAACCGCCGGTTATAACTTCACAGTGAGCCAGGGCTGCAAAGCCGATACGGTGCTGTTTACAAACACATCCGAACCTGCCGCCGACCTCACCTACCAGTGGAATTTCGGCGATGGAACCACAGATACGGCTACCAATCCCTCGCACATTTATTATTCGCCCGGCTCCATTACTGCGAAATTGCTGATCACCAACACAAAGTGTTTTGACAGCTCTATACAAACGTTCCAGTTGGATAACCTCATAAACGCCGGGTTTACCGAGGCGCCGGACAGCTTTTTATGCCAGCACAACCCCGTTGTTTTCACCAATACCTCGACAGGCGACAGCCTTCAGTTTATTTGGTATTATGGCGACGGCGCGACAGCTACAAGCGTGAGCAACTCCCACGTCTACACCAAGTCGGGCATCTACGATGTGATGCTCACAGTGGCTAATTATGTGCCCTGCAGGGATACCGTAATGAAGCAGATAACCGTGGACACCATCAGCGCCATAAGCATCAGCGCTACCGACAGCGTTATCTGCGGAGGCACGTCTATTGAGTTTACCGGCAATTATGCCGCCCTCGGCAACACAGGCGTTATCTGGACATTTAGCGACAGCACAAAGATACTGGACGAGAATCCTGTAGTGCATTCCTTCCCGGCCGCAGGAGTATATACCATTACCATAGAAGCAACCTACAGGGCATGCCCCGATACCAGTACCAGCCGCAAGGTGGTTATTATCGACCGCCCCGGTATTAATTTAGGCCCCGATACCGCTATATGCCCCGGCAGCGCCGCCATTCCCCTTATTGATGACGTCAACGCCAGCAATCCTCATGCCACATGGATTTGGAGCACCGGCGAAACAACCGCGGGCATCAACGTAGTAGCGCCCGGCGAATATTGGGCTACGGTAGATATTGATGGCTGCAGGGCTACTGATTCGGTAGAAGTCACAAGCGGTTGTTATATGGACATACCCAATGCCTTCACGCCCAATGGCGACGGCATTAACGATTATTTCTTCCCGCGCCTGCAGCTTACAAAAGGATTGGCGACCTTTAAAATGGATATCTACAACCGCTGGGGCCAGTTAATATTTGAAACCACCAGCACCGAAGGCCGCGGCTGGGATGGCCGCTGGAACGACGTCATGCAGCCCGAAGGCGTATTCATATACACCATCGAAGCCACCTTCATCGACGGCGAAATAGAACATCATAACGGTAATGTGACGCTGCTTAAGTAACTGGAATAATTGGTGTCCTGGGAATCAAGGCCGTCATTGCGAAGCGCTGCCAGGCCCTGTGCGCAGCCAGCCCCGAACCCATGGAATCCGCTTAATCAGCGGAGGAACACCTGTCCCGATTACTGGGAGCAAAACCTCAGGAAACCCCCACCTCCACTCCATATTTCCCATACTCCTCAGACAATCAATCACACAAATCATATTAATCAAACAAATCACAGTTCAGACAATTATCACAAAAATCAAATTAATCACACAAATCACAGTTCAGACAATCAATAACACAATCACAAAAATCAAATTAATCACACAAATCACAGTTCAGACAAATTATCACACAGTTCAGACAATCTCATATTCCTCCTCCCTCAGCTCCGGGTCTATTATTTTCGCTTCTTCATAAGTGAGTTGGTACAAATGATAAACCATAACGTCAAGTTCTCTTTCTAAGGCAGAAGTATCGTGACTTTTACTTTTAGCTTTTAAAATTCTTTCTACTTTATCAATAAAGGGTTGTTGCTGATTCTTCGAAATATTGTAAACAGGTAATTTTTCTATAAACATAGGCTTATATTCCATATAGCCACCGCTACGAGAAACGCCTAATTGTTTTACGTAATAATCACCGAGTTTAGAATTTAATATTGCCAACAAGTAAAGATTTTCAGTACTGAAGAAAGGTGAGGGAGCGTTAATAAAAAAATTTGCTGGAACATAACAGAATTGTGCCTCTAACGCAAGATTTCCCCAGGCAATTTTAGGTTTGCCAAAATCTTCGATATAAGCACAATTGCGAAGGTTAGTCCAGTGATCCCCTTTGTCGTTTCGTTTTTCTAACTGCTCTTTAAATTGACATAAATATTCGAATATGGCAGGGTAATCCTTTTCAACATCAATTGGAGATATACCCTTACTTTTAATTCCATTATGGGAATTTATTAACCACATATTTTCCCACTGATAGAAATAACGTTTTAAATTTCTACCCAATAGAATTGGTTGAATTATTTTGGCGGAATTTGGCGAAGCCACAATCAATCGATCTTTAGTTGCTAAATCAATGATAAAGGCCTCATTAAACCCAGTCTTTATACCGTAATTGATTTGCACGTCCCAATCTTTGAGTATTGTCCCGACATTATCTACTTTTTCTTTTATTCCCTTAGCCATTTTATCAATTACAACCCAACTATTATTCGAAAAATCACCTGTATAACTGTGTTGTCTTAAATATTCATTCATATTATCAATACTAAATCCTTTATCCAAGGCACAAATGCTTACTTTATTTTCAAAAGAAGCCTTTTCCGATATAAGTATATTTGTATTTACTGTTGCTTCAAATACCTGGAACGCATCAAAATCTATCAACTTCAAAGGATTTGTTTTTTGGATAAAATATTCTCTTAGCTTCTCCCCATAAGCTGTTCGCATCCACTTGTTCGAAGTGATAAAAGATAATATTCCTTTATGATGAAGTAATTGAAATCCTTTTTCGTAGAACAATGTATATATATCGCCCGTTCGTGCAAAAGTTTTATACTTTTCATTTGCATATAAAATTGCTAATTTACCTGAATTATTTTGCAACTGTACATACGGTGGGTTCCCAATCACAACATCAAAACCCTTATCAATCCCAAACATCCATGTAGGGCTAAAAAAAGTTGAGTGTTTGCTATCGTCAAACGGGTCCCAGTCTTTTATTTTTGCCGCAATTTCCTTTAGTTTCATATCGCTGTAAGCTTCTATCCCGCAAACCACCGCATCGCGCTTAATCAGGTATTGTTTTTTTACTTCCTCTTTTTGTTCATGCTCCACGTCCGGCAAAAAATAATGCTTCCGCATTTCTTCCAGTTCCTTCAGGCGGGCTACTAATTTTTGGGTAAACCCCTCATGCAGCGTTCCCTTGCTTTCCTGTATAAACGCATCCAGCCCAAGGTCTATCAGGCTATTGGCGCATACAAATTTAAAGTCAAGGTTCGGCAGCGGCTTTACACCAAAATTGTGTTTGGCGTCAGCCGGTTTATAATCTTCTTCAAGTACTAAGCTCAGCCACGCCCGCAGCCTCGCTATTTCTATAGCCATAGGCATAATGTCCACGCCATAAATGTTTTGGCTCAGTATGTCCTTCTTCAGTTCGTAGCTGCTTTTCACAGTGCCCAGCGCCTCATGCAGTTCCATCAGTTTTTGCAGTACCCCCATCGGGAAGGCCCCGCTGCCGCAGGCAGGGTCCAGTATTTTTATTTGGGAGAGTAGGCTAAGCAGCAGGTTCTTATCTTCTTTTTTTAATCCATCCGCATTGGGTTGGGCAGAAAATAAAGCGGTAAGCGCCTTTTCCATTCTTTGCTGTTCCTCTGCCTTTATCGCATACTTCTTTGTTTCTATGGCTAATTGCTGCGGCTTCTTATTGCCAAAAATATCGGCTGCTGGTTCCGGGTTATTCAGCAGTTTTGTTTTCTCAACTATTATATGTTCTTCCCAACTTGTTTGTAGATACGCCTTCAGGCTCTCATTCACCATATAATCCACTATCTCGCGTGGTGTATAAAATGCTCCGTATGCCTTGCGCTGGTTAGCCAGTTTTTCGGTTTCCTCATTCTGGCTCGCCAGCAGGTTCTCAAATATCCGCCCCAGCATTTCCGGGTCCACCGCCACATGCTGGTAATTGCTGCTGCTTTCATCTACTGTAAAATCATAGTCTTCCAGCACCTTCACAAAAGGTGCCAGCCACTCGTCAGCGTCCAGTTTTTTAAATAGCTTATCTTCCTCATTCTCATCAAACAGGCCACCGTTCAGGTACGGTATTTTTTGAAAATTTTCAGGAAGTATTTCCCTGTCCAGCACTTTAGTATTCAGCGTTTCAAAAAACAGCGTTAAGAGAATATTTTTGTAGTAATCCTTGGTAGCCACAATAGTTTTTCGGCTCAGTAGGGCTTCTGGTATTACACCTTTCTCTTTCAGGAACCAGCAGAAAATATACCGTCCTATCAGCCTCACGGCAAATTGTTTTATCTGGCTCTCGGTAGCCTTTGTTTTATCGGCAATAGCAATGCCCACCAGGGCGTCAAACCGTTCCTTTATTTCTTTATAGAATTCTTTATTTACTTCCTTTATGTCCAGGCTGCGCCATAGCAGGTCGGCAAGCTCAGGTTTAGCTTTTGCCGCAATGCCGTGCCATTGTTCTATTATTTTGTTGTATTGTGTATGCGTCAGCCGGTTACGGAAGGTGATAATACGCTTTTGGTCACCCTGGTTAAAGACAAGTGTCAGCCGGTCATAAGCAGGTGTAGTTATAAAATGAACAAAGTAAGGTTCTGAAGGTATGTAAGTTGGCCTGCCCGGTATATTTACTATCCCCTTCGATGAGGCCTGGTAGCTGGTAAGCCCCGGATCGTTATCTACTAATTGGCCTATGTAATCTTTCTTTAGTTTTTTCAGCGTGGCAAATCTTACCCTGATGCTTTGCCCGTCTGCGGTAAGCCTGTACAATTGAGGTTGCACTGTCTGCGGTACCGGCGCTAAATACTCTTTTAATTTTTGTGTTTGGGGCGCTAATAGTTGGGGCTTTTTATCGGCATTAGGTTTAAGGCCCATCCATTCCGTCAGCGCAAAAGCAAATTCCAGCACATGCTCTCTGCCGGGATTTTGTGCCAGTTTACTGAGTATTATATTTAAGTCGCTAAGGGTCATTTGTCTGAACTATGATTTACTTGGTTAATCGTCTGAACTATGATTTGTTTGATTATTATGATTGATGTGATTTTAAAAGTAAATAATATTGCTTCAGAATATAACTTAGAAAGGATGACATAAGGCACTAATCATAAAAATCAAATTAATCTCAAAAATCACAGTTCAGACAATATACAATCAAAGAAATCACAGTTTAGACTTTATATTTTTTATTGGTTAGCCTTTTAAAATTCAAGCTCATTTCACCGAAATTAATGAGTAACCCTATTTCAAGATTATATGCTTCCAGATAATTTATTGCTTGTGCAAAATTTACATCTTCTAACTTAGTAATTGCCTTTAATTCAACAGAAATAATACCCTCTACTAAAAAGTCAACACGTCTTGTTGCTATTTGTACGTCCCTGTAAAAAACAGCCATTTCAAATTCCCTGCTGAACGAAATACCTGCCAGTTCCATTTCAATTTCTAAAGCCCTTTGATATACTACCTCCTGGAAACCACTACCCAATATCTTATGTACGGTCATAGCGCACCCTATTATTTTGGAAGTAATCTCAGAATATTTGTACTCCTCCTTTATCATACCATCAGTTCATTAGCAATCAATAACAATTACCCCCCACAATCACAAAAATCACACTAGTCAAATAAATCATAGTTCAGACAATCAATCACGCAATCACAAAAATCATACTAATCAAACAAATCATAATTCAGATAATCAATCACACAATCACAAAAATCACACAATCACAAAAATCACACTAGTCAAATAAATCACAGTTCAGACAATCAATCAGACAAATATTTGTACTAATTCATTCAATGGCGCCTTGTCTGTTTTTTCATCGGGCTTATATTGGTGCGTAAGGCTGATGAATTCTTTGATGATCTCGTCGCCTATATGCTTTTGTTGCCGGTTAAGTCGCGCCACCAGTCTTACCAGCTTCATGCTTTGCTTATTGATATAGGCGTTCTGCGAATACAGCACGCAGTTATACACTCGTTCAATATCGTTTACCGGGTATCCGTATTCTATCATTTTATTCCGTAGCAAAGCTATAGCTTCCTGCTGTGGTTTGTTATAGTTATTCTTATGGTCATCTTCTGAGAATTGATAAGTAGTGATGAAATTCACAATATCCGCTTCCGTTTCTGCCTTATTTTTAAAATGATCTTTAAACCGTTCATTCTGTTCGCTGGTAGCTTTTATGTAGAGCAGCCCTTCTGTAGAGGCAAGCAACTCCCCCGTCTTATATTTATTAAAAGCCACAAAATATCCGGCTTCATTTTTATCATCTGTTAAGTGCGCAAGCTGCACTATTTCTTCTTCTTCCTTCTTCATCTGCATTTTACCCCATTTCCCTTTCGGAAGGTTTTTTATTTTTTCCTTGTAGGTGGCTTCATATTGCTCTGCCCGGTCAAATTCCCTTAGGTCGTCCATAAACAAATCTTCTGCCGCAAGCAGTTCGGATGTTTCAAATATTTTTTGAAACGCGGCCAGCCTTTTCTTTTCATCCCTGCTATACAGGTCTTCGGTAAAGTCCTGCGGTAATGGTTCTTCGTCCAGCACAGATTGGTCGCTGCCTATGGTATAGCGGATCAGGTTTATTTTATCTTCCAGTTTACGCACTAATTGCAGATAACTTTCTAACTGCTCAGTCGGCCTGAAATTAAAAATGTAGATGTCTTCAAATTTTGAGCCCAACCGGTTAATACGGCCATTACGTTGTATCATTCTCACCGGGTTCCAGTGCAGGTCATAGTTTATGATAATGCCGCAATCTTGTAAATTCTGCCCTTCCGACAGTTTATCAGTGGCTATAAGAAAGTCTATTTCCTTGTCGCCTGGTTTCATTTCAAATTCTTTGGATACAGGTGCAAATCTCTTTGCATAATCTTCTATTTCATTCTTATTGCCTAAAGCGAATTCGACGTTCTTATTTTTACGTAATAATCCGGGAAGTTCTTTTTCAAGGTATTTTAAGGTATCAGCAAAATAAGTAAAGACCAATACTTTTTGATCTTCATTATCATCCAGTTTATCCGCAAGTACCTTTATTTTATTATCTTTCTTGATGAGTAAGGCAAGCTGTTCTTTTAAGATGGCAACAATAGTAAGGTCCTTTTCTATATCAGCTTTCAGTTGTTTGATATTGAAAACTCCCGGTTCGGCATTGATGGACACAAATTCCCCATCTCCCTCTTCAAATGAATCTATGTCAAAATCCAGGTCATCATCATTCAGATCTGCAGATTCTTCATTATAAGCGTCTATGGCCTTATTCAGTTTCGTAAGATTCTTTACCGATACTATCTTATTGAATTTCTCTAATTTTTCTTTGAAGTCCTTCAGTTTACCCTCATAGCTGTTTAGCGACAGGTGAATAGAATGAAGAGAAGACTCAAGCCGCTTGAGAAAAATCGTTCTGAAAATTCCATAAATACCTATTTGCCTTGATAGCTCCCTGTTGTCATCCACGCCCAGCATCAATTCCCCGCGTTTCCTGCCATAATAGGCGTGGCGGTATATGTTGTACCTGTAACAAGGAAAGCCTAAAGACAATAAACTGCTGTACAATATTTCTATAGACGAATGAATGGGCTTATTCCGTTTTGTGCAATGGACAAATAAGTCGAGCGGATGAGCCAGATATTCCATTTCGGCAAGGCTGCTGATGGTATAATCATAAGCCTCAACCAGCAACGGGTATCTTTCCGCGAATTTAACGAGTTGCGTTTTATATTCATTCGACACCTTATACTCTAAATTGTCAGGATAGGACCTTGGAAATTTCTGTAGCTTACCGTTTATCTCCAGGCCATCCGGGTATTCTTTCTCAATCCCCTGCCGGGTCCTTCTCACTATAAACCGGTTGAGTAGTGGTGTTAGTTGTTCTTTTACTTGGTGGTAGTTAATCCCGTGATCTTCACGGATTTGCCTGCGCATATCAGCCTGCAATAATTCCAGCCGTTCTTTCAGTGTAAAATATTTTTGTCTTGCCCTATCGTAAAATCTGCCTAATTTAAAAATATCGCCCCCTGACCCAAGCATTATTTGATTGGTAAGGTCGGAGAGTTGATTATTAATTGGCGTGGCGGTTAGCAAAAGTGTTTTTGAATTTTCATTTTCTTGCCTCCATTTTATAAAGACGTCAAACCTGTTGCCTCCTGACGACCGAAGATTGTGGCTTTCATCGAAAACAAATAAACCCACAGGTATCGCTTTCAGGTTTTCTTTTACGTTATCTATACGGACAGTATCCTGTAGGCTATAAATTTCAGGATGAATCATTTTAAACCTTGCAAATGCTTTTTCCCACTGTTGTCTCAACCCCGCAGGAGTGATAACTACCACACGCTGGTTTAGATTTTTCTTATAATATTCAATAACTTTAATGGCTGTATAAGTCTTACCTAACCCTACAGAATCGGACAGCATCGCAACACTCTGTCGTTCCAGTTTTTTAATCAGTGAGTTCGCATTTTGTATTTGGAATTTCAATAATTGCGGTTTGCCGGAAGTTGGATCGTCTGCATCCACTTTATTTTCTTTTTCGTCCTGTAGTTCCTGTCCGTATATTCTGTACAGCGCATGAATATACATTTCATAAGGACTGTAGCAAATACCCCCATGCTTGCTCAATGCCAGCACCTCCTCTTTAAATACCTGGTTCCAGTCCTCGCTTTCTTTCCATAAATCTTCGAACCAGCACCTGTGTGACGGATGCTGAGACAAATTTTTCCGGGTATAGTTGACGGTAGCATTATTGTCCTCAAACTGGTTTAGTTCAAGGTTCCCAAATAGCCCCTGCCTGGTAAAGTTTGAACTCCCAATAATTCCAATTGCATTTTCATCTTCATTGCCAAATATGTAACATTTCGCATGAAGAAAGTTTTTGCGATAAACTCTGACCTGGATTCTGTTTTCGTCATTGATATACTTATTTAAGAGATCGGCTACTTTCTGAAATTCCTCTTTTAGCTGCAAATCTTCCAGGTCTTTTTTCAAATATTTTTCCGGAAAATCCGGGTCAACTGGCTTTGGATTTTTTACTTGGTAGGCCCTCACAGAGGGTTCTTCGCCCAGCAACAATCTGAATTCAGTATTATCTCTCTTTAGAAAAAATGCTAATTCATCAAATAATTCCACCATCCCGGGTAAATCCCAATATCCTGTGGCGATGGAAATACAACTATAGCTATCGTCTTTTAATAATTCCCGCAACACCTCCCCAAGTTCATATTCCTTAACAGAATTATCAATAAGTTTCAGGCCTTTTTTCATGCTACCAAAGATTACTATTTACCCCATCATTTGCAAATTTATCCAAAACCAATTGTGCAGAAGTGTGAATAACTTTATTCCAGTCTGGCCCTGTCTGTCTGAGTGTTCCAACGGATCACTCATGTCTATAAGGTCAGCCTGTTTCCAACAGGAATTGACTTGATATCCCGTTGCACCCGATTCCCATCGCTGAGGCTTCAGCAAAAAAGTGAACATAACCATTTTTGCAAAACACTGATTATCAGTATTCTATAACATGGTTGTATGCAATGTTCCGCAGGGCATCGGGTGCTACAGATGTGAACCCGGTTTTTACAATCCCGAAAGCATTCGGGGGCAACCGGCATTGGCTTGA
>Ga0206890_1024_pt1 | contig 48889 bp, 63 predicted proteins | sample Alteio_BWOrgHeat_58_FD_152960 | JGI IMG/M metagenome (GOLD analysis project Ga0206890, IMG submission 152960) | Enriched cells from forest soil in Barre Woods Harvard Forest LTER site, Petersham, Massachusetts, United States - Alteio_BWOrgHeat_Nextera6 ... | reverse complement strand
CAGGCTATCAATGGCGTAACCATAATACTGCCGCCCAATACAAATGGCGCGTGTATCACCATATCAACATGAACCGGTATAAAAGCGATGAGCATTAAAATGATGCCCCAGGCGGCTAAACGCCTGCTTTTGGGGCTAATAAGCATCAGTGCGAACAGTATCTCAAAAAAGCCTGCCAGTATATTTGCCACATGCGGATAGGGGATATATGCTGGGATAATATGCCAATAAGAAGGTGGATTATAAAAGTGGTTAGCGCCCGCAATTAAGTAAGCAATTACCATGATAATCAGACTGATCTTTTTTAATACTTTCATTATTTGACATACGATATTAGGGCTTAAATAGTTGTTTTGCTAATAAAACGCCATTTATTTATAAACATTCTAAATACAACTGTATGACAAAGGCTTGACACTGCATCGTATTGAGGATGTTATTTTTGTAGGGTCAAAATTTAATAGCGCTTTGAAGTATTTAAAAGTAATTGCTTTTACACACAAACAGATTGAGCTGAAGGAGTTGGGTAAGTTGGTGATATGCCAGGAGAATCTGATAGGTAAGCTTCAACACGTTAAGTCGATCTTTGGTATTTCAGAAATGTTTTACCTGGCTACCTGTAACCGTGTAGAATTTATTATGGTAACTCCGCAGGAAGTTGACAAAGCATTTGCCCAAAAGTTTATTGAAACGCTTGATATTGGGCTTTGTCCCATTCATTTGGGCATTTTTCTTGAATCGGCCAGCATTTATGAAGGGCAGGATGCCCTTAACCATTTACTGCGTACTTCCTGCTCGCTCGAAAGCCTTATTGTTGGCGAAAAGGAGATCTTAGCGCAGTTACGTAAAGCTTATGAAGATTGTCGTGAAGCCGGCCTTACCGGTGATTGCCTGCGTATGTTTATGAGCTGTATTGTAAAGACCGCTAAAGAAGTTTATACCCATACCAATATTTCAAAAAATCCAATTTCGGTAGTATCATTAGCTTACCGTAAGTTGAAAGACCTGAAATTATGTTCAAATGCCCGTGTTTTAATTATCGGCGCAGGCGAAACCAACCGCAATATTTCAAAGTACCTGCAAAAACATAAGTTCTCCAACTTTACTGTTTTTAACCGTACCATATCAAAAGCGCAAAAACTTGCTGCCGATCTTAGCGGCGAAGCTTTTACCATTGAGGCTTTAAGCAACTATAAAAGAGGCTTTGATGCCATTATTACCTGCACATCATCAGTTGAGCCTATTATAACTGCCGAAATTTATGCATCCCTGTTAAATGGCGAAACCGGCCGCAAAACTATAGTTGACCTTGCCGTTCCAAACGATACCGCTCCCGAAGTACTGGAGCAATTCCCGGTGAATTTTATTGAGGTGCATTCCTTAAACGAAGTGGCCAAAAAGAATTTGCAGGAACGCTACCAGGAACTGGTACATGCCGAAGCTATCATCGAGCAAAATATAGCCGAGTTTTTAACCATGTTAAAACAACGCCGTATTGAACTGGCCATGCGCCAGGTGCCCGAAAAAATAAAAGAGATCCGTAATACCGCCATCAACAGCGTTTTTGCCGAAGAAGTGCAGGGCATGGATCAGCAAAGCCGCGAGGTATTGGAGAAAGTGATCAACTACATGGAAAAGAAATATATCAGCGTGCCCATGATCATGGCGAAGGATATAATGATCAATAATAATTAAGCAAAAACTTATTTTTTTCGCTGTCCGTGTCTTTACAGACAGCTGTATAACCAAATGTTTGTAGTTGGGGTTAAATCTTCTTTACTTGTACCCTGTTTATAAGGAGTGGTTGAAATAATCAGCCATAATATTATATTTGAATCATAAACTTAATTTGATGAATAAATCATGGAGTAAAGCTATTGGGCCTTTTATGAAATTCATTGTGCTGTTTTGGTGCGTTTTTTCTTGTACAAGCGCATTTGCTCAGGAATACACAGGAGTTATTTCTTATGATTATTTGCCTGATAAAATTATCCAACTGCATAAGGTTAAAAGACAGGAAGTCTATGAATATACCACCAACAAAAAAGGTAAGACCGATTCTATATTCCTATTTGCAGAAAATTACATTTTTGACGGGAATGGTAATATAGTTGAGGTACGAAAAGTTAACAAAAAGAATACTTTACTATCACAAGATACTTACACATATAATAAACTTAACCAATTAACGGAGAAAATATCTGCTGTTGATAATCAAGCCTCAAACAATTTCGGCTTTAGAATACCTATTATTAATTACGTTTTTAGTTATGATAGCCTGGGCAGAATTGTGTACACTTTAACAAATAGTCCTGGATCGTCAACAGTAAAAACGTTAAAGAACGTTTATGATGATTTCGGAAGACTTGTTAAAGTTTTATTAAAGGTAAATAAAGAAGAATTTGTAACACAGAATTTATTGTTTTATGATTCAAAAGGCATCCTGGCAAAAATTGACTTTATCGAGGACCGAAGAGATCGCGATCATAGTTATAATTTTGAATATAACCCGGAACAAAACACACGAACAGTGACTATACAATATGGTGACAATATTGAGTTTTTCGAGAAAATTAAATACAATAATTACAAACAGATAGTTACCCGTACAACAACTCTTGAAGAGGATAGGCGAAGCGTTAGTACAGATAAACGTCAGATGATCGAAAAGTTCATTTATAATTCGAACAATACAATAAACAGTGATATTATTTACGTTGATGGTACAACAAGCCATTTCTATAAACATTTTTATTTTAATTAGTTTCCAACCGCTCCTAATCACTAATCTCCAATTAACTAATTACTAATATAAGTCACCCCATTTTCATATCCTCAATTAATGCTACAACCATACATCTAAAAAGTTAAATTTGCGATTGCAAATAAATTACCCTTTGGACAGAACCTTAATTATAGGAACACGCGGCAGCGACCTGGCGCTTTGGCAAGCTAACTTTGTAAAAGATAGCCTGGCTGCTATTAACATTACCGCCGAATTAAAGATCATTAAAACACAGGGCGACCGCATCCTCAATTTAAGCTTTGATAAGCTGGAAGGCAAAGGGTTTTTCACCAAAGAACTGGAAGAAGAACTATTAGCCGGCACTATTGACCTGGCCGTACACTCACATAAGGACCTGCCTACAGAAAATCCACCGGGATTAATAATTGCCGCGGTATCTGAGCGGGAAAACCCTGCCGAGTTGCTGCTGATATTGAAGGATTGTGTGGATGTGCATCAAAAGCTATCGGTAAAATATGGCGCTATTGTGGGCACTTCGTCCAACAGGCGCAAAGCGCAATTATTGGCTTATCGCCCTGACCTGGAAATAGAAGAGTTACGCGGCAACGTGCCTACTCGCATTGAAAAACTGCGCGACGAAAAATACGATGCCATCATGATAGCCAAAGCAGGTGTTTCGCGCCTGGGATTGGACCTGAGCGATCTGCATGTGGAAGAATTAACGCCAAACGAATTGATACCTGCCCCTGCACAGGGTGTTATGGCTATCCAAATTAGGGAGGCTGACAGGGAATTGTTTGAGGCCCTGCAACAACTAAACCACCCCAACGTTGCTGAAGAATTAGCGGTTGAACGGAAGGTGTTAACGCTTTTTGGCGGTGGCTGCCATTTGCCTTTAGGCTGTTATTGTCGCCGCGAAAACGGTCAGTTCCAGGTGTTTACTTCAAAGGCCGATACCGGCGAAGATTTCCCTGACAGGTTATATTTAGAAACCAACTCAATTGACGGCCTGGCCGAAAAGGTTGTTGAAAAGTTTGACAAGGAACGCAAGTTTCCGCAAAGCGTATTTATTTCGCGCGATATTTCTGAACAAAGTTATTTCCGCAAAGCATTAGCTAAGCATCAAATTAATATAGAAGCACGTTCGCTTATCCGCACAGTGCCGGTAATTACCAAGCTCGACCCATATATATTAAAACATGTGGACTGGGTATTTTTCTCCAGTAAAAACGCGGTGGAGTATTTTTTCCAGTTAGAGCCCTATTTACCAAAAGACGTAAAGTTTGGCGTGATGGGTGCAGGGTCGGAAGAAATGCTGCGCCGCAAGGGGCATTTTACCGATTATACAGGCGTGGGTATCGATTCGGCCGAAGTAGCTGCCGAATTCGCCAAATTAGCCAACGGCACAACGGTATTATTTCCGGGGGCCGAAAACTCCATGCGGAGCATCCAACAGCTATTATCGCCTGATACAAAAATCATCGACCTGCCGATATATGAAACGGTAATGGAAGAAGATATAGAATTAAGCACAGCCGATGTGCTGGTATTTACCAGCCCGTCGAACGTGGATGCGTATTTTACCGAAAACTTGCTCGACCCCTATCAAAAAGTGATCGCGATAGGTAAATCAACCGGCAAAAAATTCGACGAAATGGGTGTTAAATATATACTGCCTTTCTCGCCCGATGAAGTGGGGCTGGCAGAGGCGGTGTTCGGACTATAAGTCCATAGTCGATGGTCAATAGTCCATAGACTTTAAAAAATGTAAAATAACCATGGACTATTGACCATGGTCCATTGACCAATATGTTGCAACGACCAAGAAGAAACAGAAAAAGCGAGGTTATCCGCCAAATGGTGCAGGAAACGCATGTTAGCGCGGCTAATTTGATATTCCCGCTGTTTATTGTTGAGGGTATTAACCGAAAAACAGAAGTAACATCCATGCCGGGTATTTACCGGTATTCGATCGATAATTTGCTGCGCGAGGTAGAGAGCTGCCTGAAACTTGGTTTAAACTCTTTCGACCTGTTCCCTAATATTGATGAAGCATTAAAAGATAAATATGCCACCGAAAGCTACCGCGAGGAAAGTTTATACCTGCGCGCGATACGTGATGTAAAAAATAATTTCCCTGAAGCATGCGTTATTACTGATGTGGCGATGGACCCCTACAGCAGCGATGGCCATGATGGTATTTATGAAAAGGGCGAGATACTGAATGACGAAACGCTGGAAGTTTTAGGCAAAATGGCTTTGGCACATGCACAAAACGGGGCTGATATTATAGCGCCGTCGGATATGATGGATGGGCGCGTGGGGTATATAAGACAGGTGTTGGACGATAATGGTTTTACCAATGTATCTATCATGTCGTACTCGGCTAAATATGCCAGCGCTTTTTATGGCCCGTTTAGGGATGCATTAAATTCGGCGCCCAAATTTGGCGATAAAAAAACATACCAAATGAACCCTGCAAACCAGCGCGAAGCCTTAATTGAAGCTGAACTGGACGAAATGGAAGGCGCGGACTTTTTAATGGTGAAACCTGCGTTGCCATATTTGGATGTGATAAAATTGATAAAAGACAATACCGAACTGCCTGTAGCGGCATATAACGTTAGCGGCGAATATGCCATGATCAAAGCAGCCATACAAAAAGGCTGGCTAAATGAGCAGCGTGCAATTACCGAGGTACTAACCGGTATCCGCCGTGCAGGCGCCAGCGCGATATTAACGTATCATGCTAAAGAGGTGTTGGAGAATAAATGGTTGTAAAGAAGTCCATAGTCCATGGTCGATAGTCCATAGAGTATGTTCATTCTAATAAAAAAAGATAATAAGTAAAAAACCATGGACTATCGACTATGGTCCATCGACTAAAAGTATGCTTGATTCAATAAAGAAAATATTTTCGAATGATGATGATCTGCCGGTAAATACTACGGGTAAACCGGATATCAGCAGGGAAAAATCTGCCGAGTTATATGCTAAGGCTAAAACGTTTTTCCCGGGTGGGGTTAACTCGCCGGTAAGGGCTTTTAAGTCGGTTTATGGTACGCCGCTATTTATTAAAAAAGGCGATGGCTGCCATATCTGGGATGCGGACGATAACCAGTTTATTGATTTCTGCTGCTCATGGGGCCCGCTCATTCTGGGGCATAATAACGCTAAAGTCCGCGAAAAGGTAATTGAAGTGATGCAAAACGGCATGTCGTTCGGTGCGCCAACGGCATTAGAAAATGAATTGGCCGAACTCATTATCAAGAACAACAAGTTTGTTGAAAAAATACGTTTTGTAAGCTCGGGTACCGAAGCGGTTATGTCAGCCATTCGCCTGGCCCGTGGCTATACCAAACGCGATAAAATATTAAAGTTTGAAGGCTGTTACCATGGCCACTCAGATTCATTGCTGGTAAAGGCAGGCTCGGGCCTGGTTACTTTTGGCGAAACCTCGTCAGCAGGCGTGCCCAAAGCATTTGCTGATGAAACAATAGTTGTATCCTTAAGTGATAAAGAAGCACTGCAAAAAGCATTTGCCGAATTTAAAGATCAGATAGCCGCCGTAATTATTGAGCCTATCCCGGCTAATAACGGGTTATTATTACAGGAAAAAGAGTACCTGCAATATCTAAGGGAAATATGTACCGCTAACGGAACGCTGCTCATCTTTGACGAAGTGATTTCCGGGTTTAGGATAGGTTTTGAAGGCGCTGCCGGTTATTACCAAATTACGCCTGATATTGTTACTTATGGTAAAATTATCGGTGGTGGTTTGCCGGTGGGTTGCTATGGTTCTTCTGCCGAAATTATGGGCCATATTTCGCCCGATGGGTCGGTTTACCAGGCGGGTACTTTATCGGGTAACCCGGTGGCTATGGCCGCGGGCATAGCGCAACTAAGCGAGCTGTTGCGCATGGGTTTTTATCGCGACCTGAATAATAAAACCGAAGAATTTGTGGCATCAATTCAGCGGTTTGCTGATGCCCGCAATTATAAATTTAAGGTGTTTAGTATCGGGTCAATATTCTGGTTTGCTTTTACCGATCAGAAAACCATCAGCAAAGCCGAAGATATTGACGCGGCAAGTATGGAGAAATTTAAGATTATGCACCGCGAACTCATTAACCGGGGTATTTATTTAGGCCCGTCGGGTTACGAGGTTGGGTTTATATCAGCCGCCCATAATAAGGTTGAACTTGAAAAAGCAAAAAGAGCTATATTTGATAGCCTTGATATCGTAATGAAGAAATAAGTTAGCAGTTTACAGTAAGCAGTTTGCATTTGAACTGCCCACTGCAAACCGCCTGCTGCAAACTAAAGAAAATGAAAAGATCATTTGTTATATTTTATGCGCTCATCATCTATGCACTTGCCGAGTTAGTTTGGTGGGGCTATATGCTGGTGAGGCTGCAGCCCGCCAAGACCGGTATGATCATGGGCGAAGGTTTAACATTTGTAATTGTGTTTACTGTGGGGGCGTTAAGCCTGCATAAATCGGTAAAGCGCGAGAAAAAGTTACAGGAGCAAAAACGGAACTTCTTACTTTCGGTTACACACGAGCTGAAATCGCCGCTGGCATCGATCAAATTATTGCTGCAAACTATTCAGAAACGGTCGCTTACTAAAGAGCAGATATTGGATTTTATTGATAAATCATTATTAGATATTGAGCGGCTGGATGATATGGTAGAGAATATGCTGCTGGCCTCAAAAATTGATAATCAATCCTATACTTTCCCTAAGGCAACCTTTAATTTATCGGGTTTGGTAGATAGCATTGTAAACCGTTTACAGATAACCAAATGCGATTGTAACCAGCAGATCATCAATGCCGAAATTGAGCCAAAGATAGAGATCACCGGCGACAAGTTCGCGCTTACATCGGTAGTTACCAACCTCATTGAAAACGCGGTTAAATACTCTAAACCCTGCGAAGTGGTAGGCGTAAAGCTGTTTTTAAAGGAAGATAAAATATACTTACAGGTAGCCGATCATGGCATTGGCATAGCCGACGAAGAAAAAAGCCGTATTTTCGATAAGTTTTACCGTGTGGGTAGCGAAGATACACGTAACACAAAAGGCACGGGGCTGGGTTTGTACATTGTAAAAGAAGTATTGAACAAGCACCAGGCCAGCATCAGGGTTAAAGACAACCGCCCTGCCGGAAGCATATTTGAGGTTGTTTTTGCGTTAAATTAAAAACACGAATTACACGAATTATAGCGAATTTAACGGATTCGTGTAATTCGATATAATTCATAAAATTAGTGTAGATCATGCCAAACAAAAAAAGAATTTTATTAGCCGAGGACGAAGATCATTTGTTAGAAGCTATCAAACTTAACCTCGAACTGGAGGGTTACAAAGTGTCGACCGCTACTAACGGCAAAAAGGCATTACAGATATTTAAGGAAGAGCGTTTTAACCTGGTAATACTGGATGTGATGATGCCCGAAATTGACGGCTTTGTAGTTGCCGAAACGATAAGGCTAGAAAACTCGGAAGTACCTATCATGTTCCTTACCGCTAAAAACACCAATGAGGATAAGATAAACGGCTTGAAAAAAGGCGCGGATGATTACCTAACCAAACCATTTAACCTGGAAGAGTTGATATTGCGGGTTAACAACCTGGTAAAACGTGGCTTAAAAGGCGATGAACTAAAAGAGTTTAACAGCTATAAAATTGGCGATAAAACCATTCACTTCAACTCGTTCGAACTGGTAAATGGCGATGGCTCGATTACCCCATTGACTAAAAAAGAAACCATGCTGCTTAAATTATTGATTGAGCGCCGCAACGACGCCGTATCGCGCGAGCAGATATTGGAAACCGTATGGAACTATGATGTGTATCCGTCAACCCGTACCATTGATAACTTTATCCTCACTTTCCGGAAGTATTTTGAACCTGATCCTAAAAATCCGGTTTATTTCCATTCAATAAGGGGTGTAGGCTATAAATTTACCGATCAGCATTAATTATTCATGTTCACAAACCGGGCACGAGTATTAGTTATAGGCGCTTTTATTATTATGCTTGCCGTATCGGTAAACTTCCAGGTTTACCAAATATCGGCCGTAATAGTAATGTTTATAGGTTTACTGATATGGGGTTATTTTAAAGAAGGCACTATCATATTGGCGGCAAAAGCTTTTCACAATAAAAACTATGAAAAGGCGGAAGGTTTACTAAACCAGGTAAGTAACCCCAAATGGTTAAGTAAAAAACGTCGGGGCTTTTATGAGTTTATAATGGGTGGTATATGCCTGCAAAAGCAGGATTTTGATGCCGCCGAAAAGCATTATGAAATAGCCGCCCAATATCCGCTTCGTACCGCTAATGACCACGTGGCCGCATTGGGGCATGTGGTGAACATTAGCATACGGCATGGCGATTATGAAAAGGCTAAAGCCTATTTACAGTTGGCCGATAAATACGAAGATAAAATAAACGCCAAAATGAAGGATGTGATAAACCGCCTTCACCAGGAATTAAAAAAACATTGATAGAAGAATCAAGATGCAAGAACCAAGAGCCAGGACAAAAAGGTTTCTTGATTCTTGACTCTTGGTTCTTGACTCTAAAAAGATGAGAGATTCATTACTAATAAAAGCAGCCTTTTCAGAAAAAACAGAACGGCCACCGGTATGGATGATGCGCCAGGCAGGCCGTTTTATGCCCGAATATTGGGAAATAAAGAATAAATATTCCTTCCTGGAAATGTGCAAAACACCCGAACTGGCTGCCGATGTTACCATGCTGCCGGTTGACCTGCTGGGCATTGATGCGGCTATATTATTTTCGGATATACTGGTTACCGGCGAAGCTATGGGCGGCGACCTGAGCTTTACAGCTAACGTAGGCCCCAAGTTTGCTAATCCGGTACGTACTCAAAAAGATATTGATAACCTGGATGTAAACTGTGTAGATAAGCTGCAATATGTAGCTGATGCCATTAAGGTAATTCAGCAACGCTTAAGTGGCAGCATTCCGCTAATAGGTTTTGCGGGTGCGCCATTTACCGTAATGAGTTATTTGGTAGAGGGCGGCTCGTCGAAAGATTTTAAGCTCACCAAACTCATGCTGCACAATGAGCCGGAAATGGCGCATCAGTTATTATCAAAAATAGCTACTGTAACCGCAGATTACCTGAACCTGCAAATTGCTGCCGGGGTAAACGCCGTGCAAATATTTGATAGCTGGGCGCAGGCGTTGGCATGGGATGATTATAAGGAATTTTCGCACCGTTACATTGCCGAGATCATCAGCAAACTGAACCGTAAGGATATCCCTGTGATCTCTTTCTGTAAGGGTAGTTCCGTTTTCGCGCCATTAATGGTCGAAGCCAAGCCGGATGTAATCTCTATCGACTGGAACGTTGACCTGCTGGATATGAAGAAACGCTTACCACAAGGCATAGCGGTACAAGGTAATTTAGACCCGCATATATTATATGCTGATAAGAAAGTAATAAAAGACCGCATCTATCGCCTTTTTGACCGTATGCAGGGCGAGAACGGATTTATATTTAACTTAGGGCATGGCATTATGCCGGATATACCGTTTGATAATGTGAAATACGCGGTAGAAGTGATAAAAAGCTACAGCCCCCCGACCCCCTAAAGGGGGAGGAATTGAGGGCTATGTTTATAAATTGAAAATTAAGTTCCCCCTTTAGGGGGTTAGGGGGCATGTACCAATACGTTTTATCCATACATATCATCTTTGTAGTCTGCTGGATGGCGGGGTTGTTTTATATTGTGCGCTTATTTATTTACCATACCGAAGCGCAGGAAAAACCGGAACCCGACCGTACCATATTATCCAACCAGTTTGAGATTATGGAACGGCGCTTATGGAATGTGATAACCGTTCCGTCCATGTTTTTGGTGCTGGCTGCCGGTGTTACGATGGTTTGTTTGAACTTTGATTACCTTATTCATCAACCCTGGTTGCAGATCAAGCTTTGTTTTGTGGCTGGCTTGATTGTTTACCATTACATCTGCCAAAATAAAATAAAGCAGATGCGCAAAGGCATTTTCAAATGGACCTCAACCCAATTGCGTATCTGGAACGAAGTAGCCACCATATTTTTATTCGCGATAGTTTTCCTTGCAGTATTAAAAGATGGGCTTAACTGGATATTCGGGGTAGTTGGGATTATCGCCGTATCGGTTATTTTGATGTGCGCGGTGAAGATTTATAAGTATTACCGGACTAAGGATTAATGCTATGAAACTATTCAATTTCCTCAAAAAAAGGGACACTGGATCATTTGAAGACTTATTGAAAGATGCTGCAACCAAACCTGAATATAGACTTGAGTTTAATAAACGCTTATTGACTGAAAAATTGGTCGTACTAACTAAAGAGAGCCAATTATCCGAAGGGTTACATTACGCGCAAAAAGACACACAAGTTAACCTTTCAACCTTCGACGATGGTAAAGTGCCTGTTTTTACATCGGCCGACAGGATATTGGATAAGGGTATTATAAAAGAACAAGTGGCTTTTTTAGAGTTGAAAGGTGAAGACCTTTTCAATATGGTAAAAGATAAAACACTTATTTTAAACCCTTTTTCAGATTACAGAAAGGAGATCCTTCCCGGTGAAATAGAAAATTTACTAAAAGGTATATTCGTAACAGACCAAATAAATCGTGTAAAAATAACCGAACCTACCCAAGTGAAAATTGCCCGGCCGGCCGTATATCCTACCGAAATTGTACAATCACTAAACGAGTTGTTTTCAAAAAAAACAAAAGTGAACAAGGCTTATCTCGCATGGATACACAACCCGGCAACAACTGAACCCCCTCATTATATTTTTGCAATTGATACCGAGGAAGAATGGGATAATTTGATAAAAGAAAGTGCATCAATAACAAAAAAGTTTATCAGGCCGGATGAAATTGTAGATTTCATGAAAATTAGTAATAACGGTGGGATAAACGATTACTTTATAAATAGTACAACACCTTTTTATAAAAAGCCGAATTAAGCAATAATCCCCTCATACAAATCATGAACAGGAAATATTAAATCATAGTCGTTCCAGTTCAAGTTGCCATCACTTATTTTAAATTGTTTGAACAGGTTTTCGTCCAGGTATTTAGAAATGGAAGGATGTAATGACTTAAGCAGAAATGGTTTGAAGTTCACTAATTTTTCGGTTTCGTCATTAAAAGAAACTCTTATAGCATAATCATCAATGTAAATGGCAGTTGCAACCTTTATTATACCTGTTGACATCATTCGTTATAGTCTTACATAAGACCCTCCCTATTAATTAATGGGATTACTTATTATTCGTTTTAATGTAATTTCTTTGGTTGAATTATTATTAGCAAGCCCAATATCCTCAATTTTGAGGACTTCAAATTTTTCTGCTGATACTTTTGGTTTAAGTAGTAATATATACAAGCGTTTATCTTCTGAAAAAATACTTATTTGATAGTAAACTGTTTTTACACTCGCTGATGACGGTTCCTTACATATTTGTGAAGTTGACTGAACAAAAGCACTCTTTTTATAAAAAGTCCAATTAACAAAATCGCAACAATTTGAAATTTGATAAAAATAATTGATGTTGCTATATAGTTTTATTATATCGGCTTTAAAAAAAGCGCTGTCCTGATTGCAGATAGTCCATTCACCAGAACCTATACTTACAGACTTTTTTGATTTTTGATCAATACTATTTTTGAATATTTTGATAAGCTGAGCCTTAGCAGGCTTATCCTGACTAAGTGTAATACTTCCATATAAAATGAAAACTATTATAAGTGCATTTTTCATTTATAAGCTTCATCATCAATCTTTACCTTTCCTCGTAAAGAAATCAACTTTTTTTGACTTTCAACCGCAATAAACAATTGTAATGCTTTTCCAATTATAATGTTTTTATCAGATATGCCAGTAAGTTTTTGTGCCTGGGCCATCAATTTATCGTCAATATCAATGTTCATTTTCACAGATATAAAGTTAAATAAAGGAATATGATATTTATAGAGTTATTTAGTAGTAAATTCATTGCCCCGCCGCTTTAGCGCGGGGATAAAAACTGCCTTAACTGATTGGCTTTAGCCTAAATATCCGCATTGCTATTTTGGCTAAAGCCCAAACCATGTTGTTATTTTAACCCCGACCTAAAGGCCGGGGCAATGAAAAACTTTGTTTAAAATGTATAACCCTAATTGCCGTTATTTCTGCTCCTCAACGCTGATCACCACACTATTTCTTCCTTCCCGTACATCGGGGTTAATGCCGATGGTCATTAAAAAATTGCCGGTGTAGGCGGCGGTTTTTATAGTTGATTTTGCGCCGGGGAACAGGTTTATTTCTTTTACCTCATAAGTTTTATTGGGTTGCAACCCTTTTAAAACCACAGGCAGGTTACTGCCTGCTTTATAGCGGTTGCTCACTAAATAATTAAACATAATGGCCTTGCTTAGCGCGGCATCAACATACATAACCGAAGCAAAATCATTTTCAAATGGATCTTTTAACCGGTACTGGTCGCCATGCCAAATAGGTTCTGAAAATTGCTTATAGACATTAACCGCCTGCTGGCAAAAAGCAAGTTCTTCCGGTTTTAGTTTGCTCACCACAATATCAAAACCCAGCTTGCCCATCATGGCCACATCTGTACGGAATTTAATGGGTTGCTTACCCCAGTCGGTAACATGGTTTGAACTTGCCAGTGCAGGGTAGAAGTACGAATATTCCCACTGGATAAATACCCTTTCCAGTGGATCGGTATTATCACTTGGCCAATATTCTGTAAAATACTTTAAAGCGCCATAATCAACCCTGCCGCCACCGCCCGAGCAAAGCATCATCGGCACTTTTGGATATTTGGCCCTCAACCTATCCAACACATGGTATAGGCCAAACACATAATCGGTATAAAAATTTCCCTGGTATTTTTCATAAGCCGAATTGGCATTGTACATCAATGAGTTGCAATCCCATTTAATATAGGCAAGTTCGAGATTTTTTGTAAACAGGTTATCAACTATACTAAATACATAATCCTGCACTTTGGGGTTGGTGAGGTCAAGCACCAGCTGGTTGCGCATGTAAAACTCCGGGCGTTGCGGTTGTTTTATTACCCAATCGGGGTGTTTTTCATATAGCTCGCTTTTAGGGTTCACCATTTCGGGCTCAACCCAAATCCCAAATTTTACGCCGTCATCATGCGCGGTTTTGGTTAAAAAAGCAATGCCATCGGGCAATTTAGCTTTGTTTACTTCCCAATCGCCCAGGCCCTGGCGGTCATCATTACGCGGGTACTTGTTACCAAACCAGCCATCATCTAATAAAAAAAGGTCAACGCCAAGTTCTTTCGCGTTTTTTAAGATGCCTGAAAGCTTGTCTTCGTTAAAATTAAAATAGGTCGATTCCCAGTTGTTCAACAGTGTTAATCGCGGGCCTTCGCCATCAACTATTTGGTATTTCCTTGCCCAGCTTTGCAGGTTACGACTGGCTTCGCCTTTACCTTTATTGCTTAGCGTATAAACAAATCTGGGCGTTGTAAACGCCACCCCCGGTTTAAGTGTATAATCGGCGGCATAATTATTAATACCGGCAATTAGCCGCAGGTTGTTGCTGGGGTCAACCTCCATATCAATGCGGTAGTTGCCGCTCCATTCCAGGTTGCCGTATAGTACTTCGCCCTCGTCTTCGGTAGCTGATTTGTCGAGCGAAACCATAAATACCGGCGGCTGAAACAGATCAGCGCGCGAACCCAATTTTGAGTCTAAGGTTTTTATGCCATGGTTAAGCTGCTCGTCCTCGGGTTTCATTTCCCGTGCCCACTCACCATGAAAATGTTTTAACCAATAGCTGTCTGCCTGTAAATACAAATTGGCCGACGCGTATTTATTAAGTACCACATCATGTTTTTCATGAGGCGTTATTACGCTCCATTGCTCAGTCACGTTTTCATTAAAATAAGTTTGATAATTTAGGGTGACCTCAAAATTATAAATAGAGTCAACCAGTTTTATACTTACCAAACTCACATCATCATTAATACTGGTAACGGTATGGCTTACATATTTCAGATCTAATGACTTGTTGCCATCGGCATGGGTAACAGCTATGGCTGGTTCCAGTAAATTCCTTGTGCCCGAAGGTGTATAAGCCGAGTTATAGCCGTTGGTATTATGATTGAGCTTGTACGCCAGCGCAATGGCTTCATATTCATTTTTATTGGCCAGTTTAGGGCCAAAATAAACCATGCCAAGATATTTTTCGCCGGAAACCTGTAGTACCAGCGCATTTTGTTTCGACTCGATGGGGATAACTACCAATTGGGCATTAGCCACCGATATTTTGAATAATGCAAGGAAAACAACTGCCAGCCCGGCAAAGGGCGTATTTAGTTTATACATAGGTTGATTTTAACAGCCAAATTTATTTATCCGTTTTGTAAATCACACCATCTTTCATTACCATTTTAGTCTGTTTTGTTAGCATAATATCCTCGGCAGGGTTACCTTCAACGACTACAAGGTCGGCGGTATAGCCGGGTTTAATATTGCCCAGATTTTTTAAGCCAAAAACTTCGGCGTTTATGGATGTTGCTGACTGTAAAACATTAATGGGTTTCATGCCATATTCAACCATTAATATCATTTCGCGGCTATTATCGCCATGCGGAAAAACGCCTACATCGCCGCCCATTAAAATAGTTACCCCGGCTTTCATCGCTTCCGTAAAAATATAATGCTTTTTTGCAACTGCGGTCGGGTCGGGGTCAATTCCCTTTTTCCATCCACGGTAGGTTGATAAAGCTTCGGTAGCCGAAAGGGTGGGGCATAGGGCTATGCCTTTTTCTTTCATCAGTTTAAATAGTTCGGGTGTGCCGCCATCGCCATGTTCAATCGTGGTTACGCCCGCGGCTATAGAGCGGCGCATCCCTTCTTCAGTACCTGAGTGTACCACAACCATGCGGCCGCTGCTTTTGGCTACCGCTACCGCGGCCTTCAACTCATCTTCGGTAAACGTTGCGGCGGGCATATCATTTAATCCCCAGCGGTAATCGGCATATAGCTTTACCACATCGGCGCCATGGCCAATTTGCGAGCGCACCACATGCATTACGCCTTCTACACCGTCGGCTTCTTCGGCGCCTTTAATAATAACCTCTTCGGCGACATCGCTTTTGGGGCCGTAACTGCCCGTGGCCACAATGGCCCGCGTAGCAACCAGCATCCTGGGGCCGGGTATAATGCCTTTATTAATGGCCGTTTTTAATCCTACATCATCATAGGCTGCGCCTTCGGTACCCAAATCGCGTACGGTAGTAAAACCCGCCATCAAAGTTTCCCTTGCATGTACCACGGCACGGGCGGTGCGTTCGGCACGGCTTTCGTTTAGCACCTGGTTATCCCAGGTAGTTTCATTATATGGGTGCAGGAACAGGTGCGAATGCCCTTCAATAAACCCCGGCAGCAACGTCATGCCTTTAAGCTCGATTATTTTTGTGGATGCGGGAGCGGTTATAGTAGCCGGATCGCCGGCAGCTTCGATACGCCTGCCTCGCACCAATACCCACCAGCCGGTATGCATTTGCTGCCCGTCAAAAACGCGGTCGGGCTTAAACAGGGTATAGTCGTTACTATTATTACTGCCACGCTGGGCAAATATATTGAGGGTGGATAAGAGGATTGCTATGATAAAGGATAATCTTTTCATAATCAAACTTAAATAATTTTTTTGTCTGAACCGTTGATTTTTTTGATTAGATGATGTCGTTGATGCTTGACTAAATCAACTACTCACTAATTAACTAATCTCTAATCCCTATCTTTGCCCCCGATGGCAACTAACCCTTTTCTGCAGGCAATTTCGGCAAGTAAACTCTATCCCGGCGAACGTGTGGCGGGCGTAAAAAAAGCTGATCTATCCATACAACCGGGAAAGATAACGGCTATTATAGGCGAAAGCGGCAGCGGGAAAAGTACATTATTGCGTTTACTATACGGCTTGCTTTCGCCGGATGAAGGCGAAGTGCAATTTAAGGGCGAACGGATATGGGGCCCCGAAGAAAAGTTGATACCCGGCCATGATGCTATGAAAATGGTAACCCAGGATACGGATGGCTTAAACGTTTTTGCCAAAGTATGGGATAATATAGCTGTACTGCTGCCCAATACCGATGTTAAAGCAAAAGAGAAAAGCACCCAACAGGTTTTAAAACAGCTCAACATGCTGCCCCTTGCTGATAAGCGCGTGGCCGACCTGAGCGGCGGCGAAAAACAGCGTGTAGCCATTGCCCGCGCCCTGGTTACCCAACCCGAAGTGTTGTTATTAGACGAGCCATTTAACCAGGTGGATACTTCCTTCCGTGAAGGGTTGCAGCAGGATATCAGGCAGATAGTTAAAGAAACCGGGTTAACGGTCATCATGGTATCACACGACCCGGCGGAAGTGCTATCTATGGCGGATGAACTGTTGGTGTTAAAAGACGGCGAAATTTTAGAAGCCGGGAACCCTATTGCATTGTATGAAAACCCGCAGCATTTATATACCGCGCGTTTGCTAACCAATTGCAACGTATTAACCGGTAACGAAGGCCGCACCTGTGGTATATCAGGGAAGTTGAACCATATTGTTATTTATCCTGAATGGGTAATTATCACCAATAGCTGGAGTCGCAAACACTGGGAGGTAAAGCAAATTTTATTTAAAGGCAGCTATGAAGACCTGCTGGTTGAACGTAACGGCGTAACCCTGCGGTTGTTTAATAGCCACCGCGGCAAATATAATGAGGGTGATAGGGTGCATGTGAAGATCGAGAGGTATTTGGAGTATTAAGCTTATTAATTCTTATTTTGAGGGTAAGAAATCGGTTAAGAATAAAAAAAGTACAGTTGGAACTATCATCAACAAAGCCATTAATAAATAGAAATAACGGTCCTGCTTGTTAATTAAAGCATTTATTAAACAAACTAACGTTGTTCCTATTCCAAGGGCTAAAATTAAAAGCTCGCCGTACATAAGACCTTCGCCCCACGCAACTTTTTCACCTTCATTTATATGAGACAAGGCAGCCTTAAATTGCCATTGTTTTGTTACCATTTTATACCACAAAAAAAGAAACACTATATATGCTATAATTGATATTTTGCGCTTTTTATAGATTTGTATAATCTGATTCATAATCTTAATTGGTACTCTTAACACATTTAACAAATAAAGTAACCTTGCTTTCTCAGCGACTATAAATATCTGATAGAACTCCGTAAAAAAATATCAAAAGAAAGAACTGAATTACAATTAACGAACTTAATCTCATATAGAATCTTTCCTGTCCGTTATAACGGGGTATATTTAACATGCTTATTAGTAGAAATGGGAAGCCAATTAAAAATAATAACATAAATCCGCCCATAACTCCTGCATCATAATGCCTATCAACAGCAGTAAAATATTTGTGTACATATTTGTTACGCCATTGTGCTATCAATGTCAAACAGCATAAAGATGTATATAACAAATAGGTTATTACCGATGCAGGGTGTTGCTTAAAAAGTTGCCGGGCGGTTTTCATAATCTTAATTGGTACTCTTAATACATTTAACAAAGAAAGGTCACCCATTAATCCTTTTCAATTTAAAACAATCAAAGCTATATACGCCGCAATATTTGAGGTGTTGGATATTAAATTCTATTGTCATGAAAACGAGATCTTTTGCATTCGCACTTATAATTGCTGCTTTTGTATCATTAACATCAGGATGTTATGTTGGCTATGGTTACCATCACGGGTATCATCATGATCGTTACTACCGCGGTTATTAATAAGTAAAACTTTTTGAGAAGGATAAGTGAGTGAGAATAGGAGCCCTGGTTTTATGCCGGGGCTTCTTTTTTGGACCGCTGATTTGTGATGATTAGTGGATTGCGTTGATTGATTTGTAAAAATATTGATTATAAAGTATATTTGTTTATGACTACAATGACCATACAAGTTCCCGGAAAAGCCAAAAGCAAGCTTTCGGCGATTGTGAAAGAATTAGGCGGTGAAATTATTTCCATTACCCCTGCTAAACAAGCGTCTAAAAAATCACTTTTAAATGAAATAAAACAAGGTTTAAAGGAGGTAAAAGAAATCCGCGAAGGAAAAATGAAGTCTTATTCTATGTCTGATCTTTTCGATGGCGAATAATGTACGACTTACTGCGTTCTTTCTAAAAAAAGCCAAGCGTCTTTTAAAGAAGTATCATACGCTACAAAAAAGTTTGAAAAAACTTGAACGCGATCTTATTGAAAATCCAAAATTAGGTGATAGTTATGGTGCAAATATTTACAAGGTAAGGCTTGCAGATGAGTCAAAAGGAAGAGGAAAAAGCGGTGGTTTTAGGGTAATTACCTATCTTGTTGAAGAAAACGCCCAATCAACAGATATTTATTTAATCACCATATTCGATAAATCTGAGGAATCATCTATTGATAAAGATGATATAAAGGAGATCATAAAATCTGAGGGATTAATTTTTTGACATTTCCAGTATTTTAACCACTTGCTCGCGGCTAACCCCTTCAAAATCTTCTAAAAAGACTTCAATCGAATCGCCTGTTTCCAGATAGTCAAATAAATTTTTTATCGGCACCCTGGTGCCAAAAAACACAGGTGTCCCACCCATTATTTCCTTGTCGATATTAATTACACGTTGTTGCATAACTTGGTGCTGATTATCAAATTTACGAATAATTTGAAGATTATAGTGTTTTGATTATATCGTTTTTTTGTCTGAACCATGATTGTAGGATTTAAGGATTTTCATGATGCTAATTGCGATAAATCCTATTTTTAACCACTATAACCCTTACAACATTTACAACCTCTCATAACCTTTACAACCCAAAGAAAAACTTTTTCACTCAACCACTTGAAAATCAAAAAATAAGTACCTACCTTTGCAGTCCTTAAAAGCATACCTATCGTATTGCTAAAAGGATAAAAAAATTAAAAGACAAAAAAGCAAAAATGCCTACTATTCAGCAATTAGTTAGAAAAGGTAGAGTAGCTCTGGTTGACAAGAGTAAGTCGCCAGCGTTGGACAGCTGTCCACAGCGAAGAGGAGTATGTACACGCGTATATACCACTACCCCTAAAAAACCAAACTCAGCAATGCGTAAAGTTGCACGTGTGCGCTTAACCAACGGAAAAGAAGTTAACGCTTATATCCCTGGCGAAGGTCACAACCTGCAGGAACACTCTATCGTTTTGATCCGTGGCGGTCGTGTTAAAGACTTACCGGGTGTACGTTACCACATCATCCGTGGTGCATTAGATACATCAGGTGTTGCCGGTCGTAACCAACGCCGTTCAAAATATGGCACTAAACGCCCTAAACCAGGACAAGTAGCTGCTGCGCCAACTAAAGGTAAAAAGAAATAATTAAGGAGGATAGATAGCAATGAGAAAGTCAAAACCAAAAAAAAGAATCCTTCTTCCTGATCCAAAATTCAATGATATTTTGGTAACCAGGTTTGTAAATAACATGATGTATGACGGTAAAAAATCTACCGCTTATACTATATTCTATAACGCAGTTGAGATTGTTGAAAAGAAAACCAGCGAAAACGGTTTAGAGACATGGAAAAAAGCGTTAAATAACGTAATGCCTGCTGTTGAAGTGAAAAGCCGCCGTGTTGGTGGTGCAAACTTCCAGGTGCCAACAGAAGTTCGTCCTGAACGTAAAGTTGCTTTAGGTATGAAATGGCTGATCAGCTATGCCCGTCGTCGTGGTGAAAAAACCATGATGGAGAAATTAGCCGGCGAGATCATATCTGCCGCTAAAGGTGAAGGTGCTGCTGTGAAGAAGAAAGAAGATACGCATAAAATGGCCGAAGCCAACAAAGCGTTCTCACACTTTAGGTTCTAATAATTAGTGAATTATTGAATGAGTGAATTAGTGAATGAGTTGTTGATTTGGTAACGTTATACTAATCATTAATTCACTAATTCGCACATTCACTCAATCACTCAATATAAAAAAGATGTCAAGAGATCTAAGATATACAAGAAATATAGGTATTGCCGCTCACATTGATGCCGGTAAAACTACTACTACAGAGCGTATCCTTTACTACTCGGGCTTTAGCCATAAAATTGGCGAAGTACATGAGGGTGCGGCTACCATGGACTGGATGGCGCAAGAGCAGGAGCGTGGTATCACTATCACTTCGGCTGCTACTACTATCGACTGGAAGTACCGTGGCAAGCAATATCACATTAACATTATCGATACACCGGGACACGTGGATTTTACCGTTGAGGTAAACCGCTCGTTACGTGTATTGGATGGTTTGGTTTTCTTATTTAGCGCGGTTGATGGTGTTGAGCCACAATCAGAAACTAACTGGAGACTGGCCAACAACTATAACGTTGCCCGTATTGGTTTCGTAAATAAAATGGACCGTAGCGGTGCCGACTTTTTAAATGTTGTAAAACAGGTAAAAAGTATGTTAGGCAGTAACGCGGTTCCGTTGCAATTACCAATTGGCGCCGAAGAAAACTTTAAAGGTGTTGTTGATTTGATCAACTGGAAAGGTATTGTTTGGAATGAGCATGATAAAGGCATGACCTTTACCGAAGTGCCTATCCCTGAGGATATGATCGAAGAAGCTACCGAGTGGAGAGAGAAATTATTGGAATCAGTTGCTGATTACGATGAGAGCCTGATGGAGAAATTTTTTGATGCTCCTGATACCATTACCGAGCGCGAAGTATTAGACGCTTTACGTAAGGCAGTTTTAGACGCTAAAATTGTACCTATGGTATGCGGTTCATCTTTCAAAAACAAAGGTGTACAAACCATGCTTGATTATGTGATGGAGTTATTGCCTTCACCTATGGATGTTGAAGGTATTGTAGGCCATAACCCTGATACCGGCGAAGAAATTGTACGTCAGCCATCAGAAAAAGAACCGTTTGCAGCTTTAGCGTTTAAAATTGCAACTGATCCTTTCGTAGGCCGTTTATGCTTTATCCGTGTTTATTCAGGTAACCTGGAAGCAGGTTCGTATGTATATAACATGCGTTCTGAAAACAAAGAGCGTATCTCACGTATATTCCAGATGCATGCTAACAAGCAAAACCCTATCCCTAATGTTGGGGCTGGTGATATTGCGGCGGTAGTAGGCTTTAAGGATATCAAAACAGGTGATACACTTTGTGATGAGAAGCACCCTATTATTTTAGAATCGATGAATTTCCCTGAGCCGGTTATTGGTTTAGCTATTGAGCCTAAAACACAGGCCGACGTAGATAAATTGGGTATGGCTTTAGGTAAATTATCTGAAGAAGATCCTACGTTCCACGTAAAATCAGACGAAGAAACAGGCCAAACCGTAATTTCAGGTATGGGCGAGCTTCACCTGGATATCATCATGGACCGTTTACGCCGCGAGTTTAAGGTTGAGGTTAACCAGGGTGCGCCGCAGGTAGCTTACAAAGAAGTTATCACAGGCACCGTGCAACACCGCGAAACTTATAAGAAACAAACCGGTGGCCGTGGTAAATTTGCCGACATACAAGTTATACTTTCGCCAAATGATGAAGGTAAAGAAGGTTTACAGTTTGTGAACGAAATAAGCGGTGGCTCGATCCCTCGTGAGTTTATCCCGTCTGTTGAAAAAGGCTTTAAAGCTTCAATGGATAATGGTGTATTGGCCGGTTACCCGTTAACCAGCTTAAAAGTACGCCTGATAGATGGTTCGTTCCACGCTGTCGATTCGGATGCGTTATCTTTCGAGTTAGCTGCTAAGATCGCTTACCGCGAAGCATTGCCAAAATGTAAACCGGTATTGTTAGAGCCGATAATGAAGATAGAGATATTAACCCCTGAAGAAAACATGGGTGATGTTATCGGTGATATGAACCGTCGCCGTGGCCAGCTTTTGGGTATGGATTCACGCGCAGGTGCACAGGTAATTAAAGCTACTGTACCACTTTCAGAAATGTTTGGTTATGTAACCCAGTTACGTACCATCACCTCTGGCCGTGCTACTTCAACCATGGAGTTTGATCACTATGCTGAAGCGCCGCGTAACGTACAGGAAGAAGTAGTTGCTAAAGCAAAAGGCAAAAAAGCTGCTGCGAACGCGTAAAGAGGATTACACTGATTATAAGATGATTTCACCGATTTAATCAGTGTAATCAAACAAAATCAGTGTAATCATTTAAATAAATAAATAACCCAATTACTCCTAACAAATAGCTCTTAGGGTAATCATTAAACAAATCGGTGAAATCACAAAATAATCAGTGAAATCATCAAAAAAAAACAACAACATGAGCCAAAGAATCAGGATCAAATTAAAATCTTACGATTACAACCTGGTTGACAAGTCAGCCGAGAAGATCGTAAAAACAGTAAAGCCTACGGGCGCTGTAGTTAGCGGACCACTTCCGTTACCAACCGAAAAGAAAATTTTCACTGTTTTGCGTTCACCGCACGTAAACAAAAAAGCACGTGAGCAATTTCAACTATGCTCTTACAAGCGTTTATTGGATATTTACAGTTCAAATTCAAAAACTGTTGATGCTTTGATGAAGCTTGAATTGCCAAGCGGAGTTGAAGTTGAGATCAAAGTGTAAGTTCTTTTTTAGAACCAGGATTCAAGAGACAAGAATCAAGATATTAAAGGCCATTCGTTTATTCGGATGGTCTTTTTTTGTATAAAACCACCTCACCCGAAGCGTCATTGCGAGGAACGAAGCAACCTCTACACATGCCAATCAACTTCCGCAATGTTTGCTGTAGGGAAAAAGCCGACGATTTTATCACTCGCGTGTGCCTTATCGAACTTTTTTTGCTTAATAGCACATTAGGAATTTTAATCCCGATAGCTATCGGGACGAATTTTGTATATTTGAATTATGAGCACTTATGTGGTAAACCCAACTGTTGAACAGGAAAAGCTTATGAAAGTTTTTTTGGAGGAGCATCATATCTCTTTCTTTGAGGATGACGAAACGCTACCTGCCCATGTTTTAGAAGGAATTGCAAGGGGGCAGGAAGATATTAAGGCAGGACGGTTTATTACGTATGATGAATTTAAAAAGAGAATAAAATCCAATCAATATTAACAAAACAATTCAAGCTTAAAGACATTTAAAAGGCCATTCGTTTATTCGGGTGGCCTTTTTTTGTTTAATACCCGATCCCCGGTCTTTGTCGGTGCCCTGATAGCTTCTCGGAGGAAAAATTTAAAAGCATCGGCCCGTGCGATTCCCTCCCCTGGGCCGCGTGTCGCCTTAGCTTTAGCGGCGGCGCAAGGGGCAGGGAGGGGTTTCTAAACCATGCTTGTCGTTTAGTCACGCCCCTTATCGATTATCCTTTACCAAAATGTCATTGCGAGTTATAAAATCCCAAGGGATTCTGAAGAAGGAATGACATAAATGGATTTGTCATCCTGAGCATAGCGAAGGATCTTCTACACCATGCTTGTCGCCGACTTGTCGCTTTTAGAAGATTCTTCGCTATGCTCAGAATGACAAAAAGCAAAAGAAACCAAACACGTCATGGGTAGGAGCCAGCGTTGGGTTGTGTGCTAAGGGGCGACGTGGCAACCTCGTCGTTATGTGGATCGTCTTCGGACAATTATTTTGTTGTAAATGAGATCATCCGCCCGCTCAGTTGCTGCGGAGTTACTATTTGACTTGACCCAAAAGTAACCAAAAGGTCAAGTCACCAGAAAGGCTTCTCTGCCGCACCGGGCCTTTGCGCTGCAAATCCGGCAAAACCGGGGCTGGAAACAATTGCCCCGCCTTGTGGGCTTGTGCCCCGCGCACTTGCTTATGGCCTTTACCCTTCTGCAAATATTTCCTATGCCCTGCCACCGCACGTGGCCCGCATTGTTTTGCCGGATTTCGGCCGAAGCTTTTCTGCTGACGGTTTCGTTTTATAACAACCCATACCCGAAGCGTCATTGCGAGGAACGAAGCAATCTCTGCACATGCTAATCAATGTACGGCGGTTGATTATTCCTCTAATAACCCATCATACAAATCTTCCCACTTTGGATTCATTGAATTAACTAAACCCATTTTGGCCTTTCTGCTACCGCCTTTAACTAACTTTTCTACGGCAATCGCTTCCTCAATATGGGGATAGAAATAATAATAAACCAGTTTATCGCAATTATACTTTGCGGTAAAACTATCAGGATAGGTTTTGTTTTTATGGTCATAAACACGACTTATGACATTAGATGTTACGCCCACATATAAAACCGTATGCCGCTTGTTAGTCATAATGTAAACGCAACCACCCCTTATAAATACCATTGTGCAAAATAAAAAAATTACCCCGAATCCCTAACCCCCGAATCTCTAACACCATATCTTTAAACCACTCCTCATCTAAATCACGTGTCATCCAAACCACCCCTCATCTAAACCATGCGTCATTGCGAGGAACGAAGCAACCTCTGCATGCGCTAATCAACTTCCACGATGTTTGTTGTAGAGAAAAAGCCGCCAGTTTTATCTCAAAACTATATTAACCCATATTGAATGTCTGTTGCAGAGATTGCTTCGTTCCTCGCAATGACGCGCGGCAAAAAAAACCGCACTAGGCCTGCATTGTTTTGCCGGATTTCTATCGAAGCTTTTCTGCTGACGGGTTCGTTTTATAACAACCCACTCCCCGCGCCGTCATTGCGAGCGATAGCGTGGCAATCTTTACATGACAGGTTTACGCCATGCAAGTTGAGTTTGCTTGTTGTGCAGCGGAGTTTCTATGGTTACTTCGCTAGGGCATGAGTGAATCCAACTCTCTTCCATTGCTTATACACACGTCAGACCGGGCTGATTATTTATAAAGGAGTTGCGTCAAATGGTTAGATATCAGTATTTCCTAGTATCAGTTTGTTTACTTGGTTTCGAATTTTGGAAGATATATATAATATCAAATATTTCGTTAAAAATATATTAATTTGGTCTCATAGCATGATGGACATTTTTGAAATATTAAATTATAAATTATCTGAGGCTAAAAAATTTTATTTTTTTGATTATTTCTATGTTTTATTAAAATCAACTCAAAAATTTGATGATGAAGAAAGAGTCTTTCAGAATTTTCAATATTTAAAGGAGGCATTGAATTTAGGTGAATCTAGATACAAAAAAATAGGATCAATATCAGATAAAATCACAAACAAACAATTGACGAGATACAAATATACTTTTCAAGAAGTAGTAGAAGAATCTCAATTATTAGGAATAATACATCTCGAAAATGGCAAGAAAATCAAATTAACCGAGTTAGGTAATAATCTGCTTTCCAAATATGAAAATTCTAATCCTGAAAGCTTTATTGAACAATTGTTTTTTTTAATAGAAAGTAAATCTTACGGTTTTCACTATCTAATTTCCTCACTATATAAAGAAAACCCTACTAATGGAGGTACATTGATTTTTCCAATATATTCTCCTTTAAAATTGCATTTTTCAAAAGAAGATTTGCTAAAAAACAATAAGTTCATAGAATATTTGAATACCTTAAAAACTCAATTAGAATTAGATATTAATAATCATTTAAAAAAGCAAATAAATTTACATTCGGCAAACGAAGATTTAATTGATAGACTTGTAGAGATTGGTCTTTTGACCAAAGAATATGATTTAATTAATAATGACGACTATAATTTGGTTTTAAAAAGAATAAGGGATTATTGGTTAAATCATTTCCTAAAAAATGTTTATAATTTTAAATTAATTACAAGTGTAAGTTATTTTGATTTATGGACTTACCGAGCCAAACAGATAGGGCTTTTGAATGTGACTGAGTTTTATCCTGGTGTTAGCGGAAAAATGGTATATCCTACGTCCATTTTATATGGTCAAATAAAAGCACCAGAATTTAGAAAGTTGTTTGAATACCCTAATGAAGAAAATCTCTATTTACATGATCCTAAGTTTAATGAAAATTTTGTTTCTACGCTTTTTGAATCCTATTTGGAATTAAAAAGATCATATAGTAGCTATTTTGTTAATCTGGCAGATTTAAGAGAAATCGTATGTTTTAAATTAAAGATTTCATATAGAAAATTTGTAACTCACTTAGATAAGGCATATGAATTGAATCTGCAAGGTCGATTAAGTATTAGTATATCTCTTGAAGCCGATAAATTACCATCGGAAAATGCAATTTACCTGAAAAGAGATCCTATATATATATTAAATAAATTAAAAAACATTATAGCAATAGAATTAAATACAACTCGAAATGAATAAGATTTTCACAAAAGCCTCAGATGTACTAAATGAAGAAATAATAGACAAAAAGTATGATAAATATTTTCTTACTGAAAATCCATTTCCAATTACCCCATATGTTAATCAAGATTCACCTGAAAGGAAATACAATGGAAGCATATATGATGAATCTATACGACAAGACGAGTTTAAAAAGATAAAAGAAAATTTTTTAAACATACCTCAAAGTAATGCTGATCATTTAAGACTAGCATTTATTGCAGATACATCTTTCATTGGTCGTGGTAATGGAAAATCTTCTTTTTTATTACACTTGAATAGAGCAATAAATAGTGATTATTGTCTTGGAATATCAAGTGGAGTTAATAAGTGTTTTTCAATATATTTTTCACCTGAAGGAGGGGGATCTATTAAGAGTTTCGACAAATTCGTAGATAATTTTTTTCTAGCAATATGTAAAAAAAATATTATCAATGAAGCATTAGCTATATTGCGATATGAAGCAATTTCAGAATTGAATGTGTGGAAAGATGTTGATCTAGATTCGCTTAGTGAAAATGAGATTGTAGCAAATTTGAATGATAATGCTTGGGTGATGAAACACACTAGTATTTATAAGGGTGAAATTACTAAACAAATCCTTAAAAAAACGTGGTTTTCTACTCTTCCACCAGAATTTCCATTATATAAAGACCTAATAAGCTCTAAGTTATCTAATCAACAAACTTACCTTGATTATTATAATTCGTTAAGAAAAGATAAAAGTAAGCTTGATTTTGTATTTGATCATTTAGTTGGGCTATTTATAGCAGCAGGCTTTAATGGGGCATATGTGTTAGTTGATGATTTTGAGAAAATCCCAGATTTCCAAAGCTCAAATCAAAAAAAGGATTTTTCCACTCAATTGAGAACTGTATTATTTGATGGAGGGTATTTAAATTCAAAAATTGGCTTCTATAATTTTATTCTTGCATTACATGCTGGTGTGCCTAGATTAATGCAAGAAGCATGGGGATTAGCCGGTATGGAACAACGAGTCCCAATGCAGCCATCTTCAATTGATCAAAAGCATAATATAAACTTTGGTAAACTTGAAAACAAACACGCTATCACTTTAATAAAAAAATATTTATCTGAATTTCGCAAACCTAATTATAGTAATAGTGATTTACATCCATTTGATGAGGAAAGTGTTATTTCATTAGCAAATAGTTCAGAAATGAACATATCCAAGATATTAAAAAATGCCAACCAAATACTTGAATTTGCTACTTCCGAAAATGTTGAATTGATAGATGCTAATTATGTAAATGGATATTTTTCTAAGAAATCAGATAATCAAGACAATGCTGAAGAAAAACTTGCTAATCAATCTGAAACAGTTGACCTAATTCAAAAAATTAAACAAGGAAATAAGAAATGAATTTTTGCTTAACTAAAGAAGACTTCGATTATTTCTTAGATCATTATTTACATGATTATCCAATTGAAAACATGGAAGATGGTTTTCTTAAAACTCAATTAATAAATTGTTTTAATTGGGAGGATGAAATTAGCCTGCTAACATATTATCTCACTCATTATCTAAAAAAGAAATCAAATTCTGGAAACCCCATTAACAATCAACAAATTAATTTATACTATGAATTAGGTAATTCCGGCTACTTTAATGTAGAGCAAATTGATAGAGAATTTGTTAAATATTTATTTCACTATAGTAGAGGTAAAATGACTGAACCGTTACCAGAAACATTAAATATGATATTGCAAAACTATAAAGATCACACGTATGATTCATCATTTTGTATTTGATACGGTAGGCTTTATTAACTATCATTATGAATTTTTCAATGAAACAAATCGCTTGTCACAAAGGGTTACAACAGATATAAAAAAATGTTTAAGTCCAGATTACATAGATTATAAATTAATAATTCCAAGTATAGTATTCATAGAAGTTTTTGATACGCAATTAACTAATGATGAAATCGCGGTGCGATTTAAAAGTGAAATATTTTCCATGTATTTAGATTGTGACGATGTCGAAATAAAAGGGTTAGAAAAAGAAGTTATTGAAATTTATAACTCTATTGATGATAATATTATTAAGCTTGAGACACACGATAAAATTATTTTATCTAGCGCTATTCAAATGAATGGCAAATTAATAACCAACGATGGTAAAATCACTACATATAACAATGCTGTTCAGGTAATCGAACTTGTTTTTTAATAGTGCTCCAACTGGGTTGAATCCCCTGTCTCGTGGCTATAAGAAGCCGGCGGCGTATTGGATTTACTCTTGCTTTTCTCCAGTATTCCTAATAAAAAAGCCACCGTACATTGACTTGCATGTGCAGCGATTGCTTCGTTCCTCGCAATCACGCTTCGGGTGAGGCGTGTGGGTAATACATGAGCAGAGCCGCTTTAGCGTCCTTGTTTTGTTTTTGGCTTCATTGCAAATTACTCCGTTGGCTGGGCAGTACCTGCAACTTTTCCATCCCCCTTGTTTACTATCCTGTTCACTGTACCCAAACCAATATTCAGTTTGGCGCTTATTTGGCGCTGGCTTAGTCCCTGGGTAGTTAGCTGGGTTATTTGCTCGGTTAGTTGTTGTTTATCATACTGGGTTTGGGGGCGCAGGTGTTCGCGCTCGTGGGCGGTGCCTTCAAAATCAAACTGCAGGCCGTTGGCGGGTTTGGTAATGCGGCAAAGGCATACGTTGTCTTCGCCATAAACCAGTTGGGTGGCGCGCTGCTTTACCTGTTTCAGGTAGCGCAGGCCGGGGTCGCGGTGGCTTTCGCCGAGGGCAAAGGCGCTGTCGGCAAAGTTGATGAGCATTTTACTGCCCTGCAAATCGTTACGGGTAATGGGCCTGGCGGGGTTGCGCTTGGGCGTATGGGCCAGCACCAGGATGGATATTTGCAGCCTGCTTTTAAGCGACTTTAAATTTTTCATGATGGTGAGCGCATTGGCAGCGTTTTGAGTGCCGCTGCGCAGGCAGGTAATGTTATCAATAATGAGCACGTTGGCCTGCATGGATTTGACATAGTACTCAATAGCCGCGTCGATAAAATCGTCGTATGATGCGTATGCGGGCGGCATTGGGATAGTGGGGTTAAACCCCGACCGGTAAAAGCCCACGTTGAAATCAAAATCGGCACCCGTGGTATCGTGGGTATAGCGTTGCGTGAACTGCCTGGCCGACAGCTCGAAATCAATATAGGCCACTCGCAGCTGCGGTGTCTCGATGTTGAACCTGCTTATGGGCCGGCCGGCGGCCAGGCTGTTGCCAATTTGCACGGCGAGCACTGATTTGCCTACATTGGTATCGGCAAACAAGATGGCGAGTTCGTTTTCGTACCAAAATTCGCCGAAAAGCATTTTGGGCTTGGGTACATCGCGCCCATGCCGCAGCCACTCATGTGCCGACATGGTTAGAAACAGGCTTTTGAGTGGGTCGGGCTTTTTGGGTAGCAGGTCGTTGTCGTAGTGGTTGGTGCGCATGGTGGTGGTTTTTAAAGTGAAAGAGAATTAATATCGAACACCGAATCCTGAATGATGAATAATGAAGTATTTTAAATTCAATAAGTCACTACTTTGGCGTTCGATATTCGAAATTCAGTGTTCGACATTTTTTACTTAATGGCAGGGAGGAGCTTGGTTCGCTATGCATTTTCGCGAAACCCCTGTCCCTCCCAGAGGAGGGAATCGCACGGGGCCCGGCTTTTTCGCACGAGGCTGGGCTTTTTAATCTATCATTTCAAATTTACGTGATGGAAATGAGTGAGGTGGTGACAGTGTTTTGTCAGTGGGGCATTATAAGGCAACATGAGGCGGATTAATGTAAACCAATTGCAGGATTAAGCCGTATGATGTAGTGTTCCAGCCGTTCCAGGTGTACCAGGTGTTCCACTTCGCAGTTGGAACACTTGCTAAAAACTGTCGTGCCTTGTCTCCAAAAAATCCATCCAAACGCCTTCCAGCTCATCAACCAGCCCGGGCCTGATGGATATGCCTGATGCCTGTGGTGTCCAGGTTTGCGCGGCAAGGTTGCCGGTTTTTAAAATATCAAGGGTGAGTATTTGTTCTTTGGCAGGGTTGAGCAGCACATCAAATTTTATCTCTATGCGGTAATAATGCCTGCCCTTGCGGAACGCCAGGTAAGGCGCTGACGAAATAACGCCCGATGCAAAAATGCCCTTGGGTTCAACACCCACACGAACTACGTAGGCCCTGTCGCCGGATTGTATGGTTTTATGGCTTACTACGCTCCAGTTATCGGTTAATTGGCCGGTTGCTGCGAGTTTACCGATGTCTTCGTCTAAATCGGCCCATTCAAATTTAAGCGGGTTCCATCCAAATAAGTAGGCTTTCATATTATGCTGGTGGGGCTACTTGTCACTCAAAGGGACTTCGACAAACGACACGATCAACGAAATCATTTCATCAATTAAATCAACGGTCTATCCGCGCCCCATCAACTCATCAACCTTATTGCGTTCGGTTTGCAGTTCGCGGGCCAGTTTCTTTTCTTTATCGTTGGCTTTGGTTTTGTAAGTTTTAAACTCTTCTTCCAGCTCGTTGTAAAGGTTTGTGCGGTAATTGGCATCATACCTATGCTTACCCGACCGGGCAATAACTATAGCGGCGATAGCGCCTAACACAATAACCAAACCCCACATCATCAAGTTGTAAGTGCTTTTTAAGAAGTCGACACCAAATAGGCTTATCTCATCGGCCTTTGCATTTAACTGGTCCTTTGTAGTGGCATCGGCCTGTAAACCGCTTATGGTTTTGGCTTGTTCGGCAATTTTTGCCTGCGCGTCAGTTAGCTTGCGGTGGCCTGCATTTAAAGTATCTATAACATTTTTCCATAACGCCGAAACCAATGGCTGCTGGTAATTATATACTTTGGTTAACAAATAGTGGTACTGGCCGTTAAGGCTTTTATCTATAGGCGCTTCTGTAACCGGTGGGGTAACGGGGGGCACTACTACAGGCGCAGGGGCAACAGTAGTTTTTAATGCTGCTGCTTTTTTCAAGCTATCTGCCGTATGTGCAGCTTTACCGGCATTCTTATATTTTGAATAATAGCCATATCCATATTTGGAGTAGGGCTTTCCTGTTTTAGGGTTAATAGGTACGCGGGGTTTCCCGGTGGCAGGGTCAATAGCCAGGGGCTTTACCACTGCTTTTTTAACAGTGCTGGTCTTTTTCAGTGTGTCCTGCGCTTGAAGTGTTTGTACACTTGCAGTAAGAAACATAAATAACAGGGCAAATGTCGGTATGAAAGTGTTCTTCATATTGTAAAATTAGGCAATGATTTATCAATAAAACAAGCTAAAGGGGGTTTATTGTTTGGTTTGAGTATATTTTACTGGTTATTGATGGCATTGTACGTAATATTGTTACGCATAGTTATATTAGCGCAATGAATATTGGAATTATTGGCCTGGGCGATATGGGGCGTTTGTACGCCAAAGCTTTTGCACAAGCAGGTTATACAGTTTGCGGGTGCGACCTGCCTCAAAACCGCGAACAGTTAGAAGAAGAACTTACACCTTACGGGATAAAAGTATTAGCCGATGGAAAGGAAGTATCCGTTGGGTCTGACCTGGTAGTTTATTCGGTTGAGGCGGATGGATTAGATAAGGTGGTAGCCATGTATGCCGCTTATACAAAACCCGGCGCTATTGTGGCCGGGCAAACGTCTGTAAAAACGCCCGAGATAAAAACCTTTGAAAAGTACCTGCCTGCTAATACACATATCATCACCTTTCACCCTATGCACGGGCCGGGTTTTCAGCCTAAAGGGCAGAAGCTGATATTGGTCCCACACCATACCGACGCGGCAGCCTACCAGCGCATGATAGGCCTGTTTACCGCTCTTGAAACAGATATTGTAGAAGTGAAGGACTACCACGAACATGATAAAATAGTAGCCGATACGCAGGCCGTAACCCATGTTGGTTTTGAAAGCATGGGTACTGCCTGGAAAGAGGCCGGTTTTTTCCCCTGGGAAAACGCTTCGTATATAGGCGGGATAGATAATGTGAAGATATTAACTACCCTGCGTATATTCAGCTACAAAGCGCACGTATATGCCGGGCTGGCCATATTAAACCCTTATGCCCGGCACCAGGTTAAGCGGTACGCCATATCCGAGTCGGAATTGTTTAAGCTGATGATTCAGGAGGAGGAAAAGACTTTTAGGGAACGGCTTTACCGCGCACGCGACTTTGTGTTCCACGAAAGCCGCAAACCTATTATGCTGAATGATAAAGTGATGAAGGAGTTTTCGCTTTCGCAAAATCACGAGCTGCAAAAGCCCAACTCACATTTAAGCATTTTAAGTATGGTGGATGCCTGGTACCATTTGGGTGTTAACCCGTATGACAACCTTATCTGCCAAACACCGCCTTTCCGCTTGCGGCTTGGCATTGCCGAATACCTTTTTAAGAACGAAGAGTTGCTTGAAGAATCAATAGTAACCGCTCTGTACGATAAAACTATACGCGGCGATGATTTGGAATTTCATTCGGCCGTGCGCGAATGGTCGTCAATAATTGGTTATGGCGATATGGAAGGTTACAAAAAGCACTTTAACGATGTAAAAGTGTTTTTTGAAGGCAGACTGGAAGAAGGCAATAAACAGAGTGCAGAGTTGATAAGAAGGTTGATGGAGTAATTTAGAATGGTAAACTCTTCAAACGAACTTTGTTTTCCTGAACCGTTATAATTACGTGGTCAGAATCTAATTGTTCTGAAAACTTATCAAACACGATATTAAGCTTTGCTATAATATAGATCGGTGATAAATCTGCAACCCTGAATTGTACAATAGAAACATAATGCGACTTATTAAACGCCAAAATATGCCCAAAATCCATGTCTGCCGTTAAAATAATCCTGTTTTCTTCTATGGCTTTTTCTACGATCAGAAAATCATCCATATCAAATAAGCCTTCATTACTTAAATGTATTGCATCATGCCCAATACTGTTTAACCAGTGTGCTACTTTATAAGAAACACCCATATCTAACAGAAACCGCAAAACTAAAAAAGTTAAATGGTGAATAATTCTTCGGCTGCCAGATAAGCGGCATATTGAAGGCACTGATCTATGTCTTCGGGCTCTAAATAAGGATACATATCAATGATCTCTTCTTTACTATGGCCGGTACCAAGTAAGTTAAGTACAATGGAAACAGTTATGCGCATACCCCTAATGCATGCTTTACCATTCATTATATTGGGGTTAGAAGTAATACGGTCAATCGCGAACATGTTTTTTATTTAAAGTTACGCAATTTTATAAATTGGTCAAAATTTATTGTGCCGCAAACAACGTCCACGGATAAGCCTTCATATCCCGTAGGTACTTACCCTGTGTTTTATAATATTCCGGGTGTTTTTTAAAGAATGGGGCAGCCAGAAAATCTGCACCGCCGGGATGGCCCATGTGCGCCCATAGTTTCATTTTGTTTGCCAGGTCAGTAGTGGTCACTTTCCCCTGTACGGCACCCATCGGGAAGTAAGGGCCTTCGCTCCATTCCTTGCAACCTAATGGGTCTTCTTCTACATGGCCATCAATCACGCATTTGTTAAGCGTAGTTTTACCATGCAGCGCATCATAAGTATCACCCTCAATAGTTTTGGCGCCGGTAGCATCCAGTTTACCTTTATAATCATAGGCTACCAATTGCTCCATCCGCAGTTTACGCGCGTTGGGCGAGGTTGAAGGGTCATTTACGTTAAAGGTAGTTTCCTCCTTGATCAGTTTTGGGTCGCTTGGGAAGTTGGAACCGATGATCGCTGTATCCTTCGACCGCCATACCCGGCTGTCTTTCAAACCCAGTTCAAGCTTAGCCACCTCGTTGGTTTTGGTATCGCCAATGAGCCAGTCATTAGCGTAGCCGCCGTTATTGTCGGTGGTCATTATTTTAATCACATCATCAATGCTGTTGCTGTATTGCGCCGCTTTACGGGCACGCACAAACTCGGGGGTACGGGTGGTGTCAAACCCTTTGAAACCGGTTATGGTAGTTTCGGTTATCAGTATGCCATTTTTGGTTACCACAAAATCATCGCCGCTATGAATAAAGCCGGGCGCGCAGTCCATTAATAGCTGATTACCGTGTTCGGGCTTAATATCGGCTATTACGTTCCAGCGTTCACCTTCAATATAATCGGTCCAATTGTTATGAGCCATCACAATTTTATGGTCTTTGGTATAGCTGCCAGTGGCAATAAATGCGCTGCAATTGCCGGGGGCCTTATTATCACCGCTTCCGGGTTTTAGCTTATTCATTAATCCGGGTACATAATATTGCGATAACTCTATATTGGCATTCAGCGCGGTAATATCTAAGGTATCATATTTAAAGCCCTTGGCTTGCAAGCCTTCGGCAATGCCTTTAATCTCGTCCTGGTATTCTTTATCTATCTTTTTCCATAAAAAGCGTTTGGATGCGGCGCGGTAAAAAGCCCAGTTTTTCCCACTGGCGCTTGGCAGGTAATATTGCATCACCTTAATTAAGGTATCAATTTCATTTGCCACCAAATAGCCGTGCTGGTAACCAATATCAGCGGGCGACCCCGAAAGGTGTACATATATCCACCCGTTTTTATCTTCGCGGGTAGCGTTGCCCAGGCGACTGTTCTTACAGCTAAATAAACAGCTTAAAACAAGAAGTAGTATCGAAATTTTGACCAGGTATTTCATAACGTATTGATTGCTTGATTAAAAGATGGATGAATTTAGGAAAAGTTTAACAAAAAGCATGGTCAGCATAAAACATATTATAGATTTGTGCCTGTATCAACTTTAACCTAATGAAAAATAAAGCAGTTACCATAATAGGAGGCGGAGTTATTGGCTTATGCTGTGCTTATTATTTAAACCGGGAAGGACATGAGGTAACCGTTATTGATACCGGCGATATTACCGGCGGCACCTCGTTTGGTAATGCCGGTTATGTTTCGCCAAGCCATTTTTCGCCGCTGGCATCTCCGGCTATTATTGGTAAGGCGCTCAAATGGATGCTTAACTCATCCAGCCCTTTTTATATACAGCCGAGGCTTGATGCCGATCTGATCAGGTGGTGTTGGGCTTTTTGGCGATCGGCCAATACTCAATATATGCAGCGCAGTGTGCCGCCATTGAATGAAATTTTGCACCTGAGCCGCGACCTGATGAGTGCGATGCGCGATGATTTGGGCAATACCTTCCGGATGGAGGAAAAAGGCTGTTTTATGCTGTACAAAACAGCGTCGACAGAAAAGCATGAGATAGCGCTTGCCCGCGAAGCCGTACAATTGGGTATTGAAACCCGCATATATAATGCTGCCGAAATACAATCGATGGAACCCAATGTAGAAGTTGACGTGCTTGGCGGCGTGCTTTACCCTATCGACTGCCACTTACACCCGGGAGATTTTATGACGACCCTGAAAAAAAGGCTGACCACGGACGGCGTAAAGTTTCAACTGAATACTACAGTCGCCGGGTTTAAAACAAAAGATAATAAGGTTATAGCAGTTATAACAGACCATGGCGAATTTGAGGGCGATGAGTTAGTATTGGCTGCCGGTTCATGGTTGCCACAACTGAGCCGTATGCTTAAAATTAATTTGCTTTTACAACCCGGCAAAGGTTATAGCATGACTTATCCCAATGTAACAGCAAATCTTAGTCACCCGGCAATACTTGTGGAGCGAAAAGTGGCACTAACCCCAATGGGAGGAGATTTAAGGATGGGTGGTACCATGGAGATCAGCGGGATAAATGATCGGGTGCTGCCTAACCGAGTAGTGGCTATTTATGCAGCAGCAAAAGAGTACTTCCCTGGCTTGGAAGTTGAGCCACCTAAAACCGAACAGGTATGGAAAGGTTTGCGCCCTTTGAGCCCGGATGGTTTACCCTATATCGGGCGCCATAATGCCTATCAAAATTTAACATTTGCAGGGGGCCATGCCATGCTGGGACTGTCGCTTGCAGCGGCAACGGGTAAATTGGTGGAAGATATCATATCAGATAAAAAGGTTGGGGTGGATTTGAAGGTGTTTAGCCCGGAGAGGTTTTAGGGATGGAATATTTTGCGTCTTTAAATTTTAAAGAATAATTGTTTAAATTTGTTATATGACAACGCTCACCATTGAAATACCAGATAAAGTTGAAAAGACATTGGTGGACTTAATTGAATTGTTGGGTGGTAGAATAATCAGTATTGACTCAAAAACAAACTCAGGCGAAAAGCAACAACATGATTTGTAAAGAAACATTGTTTAGTGATCACGCCATCACTCAAATGTTCAAGCGTAATATTTCTGTCGATAATGTTAAATTTATAATTGAGAACGGCGAAATAATAATTACCTATTTTTATGATAAGCCCTACCCAAGTCATCTTATATTAGGATATATTGATAAAAGGCCAATACATATTGTAGTAGGGAAAGACGGTAATTTAGAAAGATGTATCATTATTACAGCTTATGAACCGGACGAAAATATCTGGCAGGCTGGTTTTAAATTAAAAAGATAATAATATGGAATGTACATTATGTCAGGTAGGCACCACCGAAAAAGGTAAGGTAACCGTAACCTTAGAAAGAGATGGTGCAATTGTGTTAATTAAAGATGTGCCTGCCGAAGTTTGCGCCAATTGCGGCCATTATTATCTTTCAGAAGAAATTACCCGGCTTGTAATGGAAAAAGGTAATGAAGCTATTGCAAGCGGGGCAGAACTGGAGGTTTTTAAATTGAAGGTGGCTTGAGAAAAAAAGTCACAAGTAGCCCATTTCTTTTGTCCATCGCGGCGCACGAGAACACCACCTCTGTAAGCCTGCGCTGCATTCTCGCGCGAGAGGGGGTTAAAATGATCCTGTTCTCATTAACTGCTTTTTCAATTATAGATGTATCTGGTAGTTTATAAAGATCCTCATCATTTAAATGTATGGCATCATGCCCCTGGTTTTTTAGCCATGATGATACACTTTGGGCTATGCCCATATCCAATAGAAATCGCAAATCAGGAAGCTTTTTGGTTTGAATATAATTCTTCTTCGGCTAAATAGGCGGCATAGTTAAGGCACTGGTTAATATCCTCCACTTCCAAAGCCGGGTATTCCTCAAGAATATCTGTTTTGCTCATGCCATTGGCCACAAGGTTCAACACTAATGACACGGTAATGCGCATACCCCTAATGCACGCTTTACCGTTCATTATATTAGGGTTAGATGTAATGCGGTCGATGGTTAACATTTTTTGCTTTCTATAAAATTACGATATTAAATTGTACTTGTCAAATTTGGAAGGTTTGGGTATTGATAATAAATTAGATGAACATGATCAGATTTACGAAGTTTTTAAAACTTCGTAAATCTTTGCAGACAATATATTCATATTAAAATGTATAATTTTACTAAAAAGCAATTATGCGCATTTCGGCTATATTTAATGTATTTATTCTATCCGCAATTGCAGGTATAGCTAACGCGCAACCTGCTGTACATAGCAATTTAGACGTTACTTCCTCCATACAACAAAACGCACAAGACACAATACTTCAAATTAATCCGCCTTTTCTTGGCTTTTATACAAAATATCTCGATTGCGATGGGATTGCTATCCGTTCCTCAAATGTTGTGGATGACAAAGCATTATATGTTGCTTCCAAGAAAATTAAGCTTATGCTTAAACACATGGATGTAGCCCGCAAAAATTTGGTTAAAGATGGGGCCGAACTTCATATTATTGGAAAAGATCAGCAAACATCCGATCTGCCCGAACTGGCAGATCAAAAGGGGGTAAACTACGCAGACCGGGGTGTTGTAACTGATATTGATAAACGTACCCGGGGCGTGGGTGGGTTATACGCATCTTGTGGCGAGGAAAATCTGCTGCAATTGGCAGGCGATAGATATTATGGAGGGTCTGATATTTGCGTGCATGAGTTTGCTCATACCGTTATGACCTATGGGCTTGATGGGCCGGTTAGGCAAAAGATACAACAGCAATTTAACCATGCTGTTGCTAAAGGGTTATGGAAAAATGCTTATGCCTCAAGCAATGCACAGGAATATTGGGCCGAACTTTCTATGTGGTACTTTGGTGCACATGGAGAATTTTTACACGGTACACACTTACCTGAACCAGGGGCCGGTGGCTTAAGCAGGTATGATAACGAGGGGTATAAATTATTAGACTCTATTTATTCGGGATCAATACAGCCAGCAATATTGGGAAGGGCAGCAGTTCCTGCACAGAAGGGTGCTGTTTCCGGCCCGTCAATTGAAACAACTGAATTTACATTGACGAATAATAAAGCCGGTGCAGTAAAATTATATTGGATAGATTGGAACGGCAACGCTAAGCTTTATGCAACAGTTCCTTCAAAAGGGCATGTTATACAGCCCACATTTGTTTCGCACGTTTGGATGTTTGAAGATGAAAAAGGAAAGTCACTTGGTTATATCAGGGTTAATGACCCTCCTTGTGAAATAAAACTTAATGACGATAACTAATCAATACTTAAAAGTTTTCTATGTTTTGTTCTTGCCTCTTCATAATGTTTTGATCTTTATTAAATAGATATCTTTTTTATTAGAGAAAGAATATTGTTGTTTATTAGCACAAGGCAATGCACTCTCCACCCAATTTGCTGGAAATGACTTTCCTAAAATATTTTCCGTATCATCAATTGTGTAAATGATTCCTTTTATTTCAAAGATAAAGGCATAATTAGATGTCCTAAGCTCTTTTAAATTTATAATACTCTTTGGCGCCGAAAATGCTATGCCTATAGTGTATTTTACATCTATAGGAATACCGTTCTGTAATCCAGGAGTCCACCTTGGTGATGATGTTACAACCCTTACGGCTTCTTCTTCACACCTTGCGCCGATGGTGTCCAGGGCATGTATGTTTTTTAAATAACCATCTTTTCCAACTGTAAAACTAATACTTACTTTGCCTTTAATACCCACCAGGTTGGCTACTTCCGGATAATGAAGTGAGCGGTGTATAAATGCGAAAAAATTTGCACCACCACCAGGAAATGTTGGTTCCCTTTCGGCCGATTCATGAATTTTCTTAGAGACACTACTCGTATCTGCAACTGAACCTTGCCCAAAAACAGCAACTGATGTTAAAAGTAGAAATAAGAACGTGTTAATTAATTTCATAGGGTACGGCATGTTAAGCAAGGCTGAATTTATAAAAAATTAAATGAATGCAAAATTCTGCCACTCCAACCCAATCAACCCCTCCATTCCACCCCCAAAATCCCCTTCAAAATATTTATAAAAAAATAACTTATTAAGTATTTGATATTTACTTAAAAGTTTCTATCTTTGCCGTCCCTTTAGGGGGAAATAATATGCCTTGAACGAAGCCCTACTGCTTCGATGGGCACAAATAAAATAAAGAAAATGTCAGGAATTATTGGTAAAAAAGTAGGAATGACCAGCATTTTCGATGAAGCAGGAAAGAATATTCCCTGCACAGTAATCGAAGCTGGCCCTTGCGTGGTAACACAAGTAAGATCTGTTGATACAGACGGCTACGCCGCTGTTCAGTTGGCATACGGCGAAAAGAAGGAAAAAAATACTTCTGCTCCTTTAAAAGGACACTTCGCTAAAGCAAGCACTACCCCCAAACGTAAACTGGTTGAATTTAAAACTTTCGAGGACGAAAAAGCCCTTGGTGACACTGTCACTGTAGAGATTTTTGCTGCGGGAGATTTTGTCGATGTGGTTGGTACTTCAAAGGGTAAAGGTTTCCAGGGTGTTGTAAAACGTCATGGTTTCAGTGGTGTTGGTATGCAAACTCACGGTCAGCACAATCGTTTACGTGCTCCGGGTTCATTAGGTGCTTCATCATGGCCTTCACGTGTATTCAAAGGAATGCGCATGGCCGGTCAAATGGGCAATGAACGCGTTAAAGTTCAAAACTTAGAAATTTTGAAAGTTTATCCGGAACAAAATCTGTTAGTTGTTAAAGGTTCCATCCCCGGAGCTAAGGGTTCATTCGTAATAGTGGATAAATAAGATGGAAGTTAAAGTATTAAACGTATCAGGTAAAGAAACAGGTGCCAAGGTGCAGCTTCCTGAAGCCATATTCGGTATCGAGCCCAATGATCATGCGATCTACCTTGATGTTAAGCAATATCTTGCTAACCAACGCCAGGGAACGCATAAATCAAAACAGCGTAACGAAATTGCAGGTTCAACCCGCAAATTATATAAACAAAAAGGTACAGGCGGTGCCCGTGCAGGTAGCGTAAAATCACCATTGTTTAATGGTGGTGGCCGTGTATTCGGTCCGCAGCCACGCGATTATAGTTTCAAGTTAAACAAGAAACTTAAATCACTGGCACGTAAATCAGCCTTATCATACAAAGCGCAGGATAGCAATATCATTGTTTTGGAAGATTTTAGCTTTGATGCTATCAAAACTAAATCATACATACAGTTAGTTGCTGATTTAAGTGTTAGTGATGTGAAAACATTATTAGTACTGCCTGCAGCAAATAACAATGTGTATTTATCAAGCAGAAACCTGAAAAGGACCAAGGTTATCACAGCCGACCAGTTAAACACTTATGATGTGTTAAACGCGGGCAAGTTGTTATTAACTACAGGTGCTGTTAAACTTTTGGAGGAAGCATTCGCTAAGTAATATGGAAATTTTAAAGAAACCCCTGCTTACTGAAAAAGTAACTCAATTAACTGAGAAGCTTAACCGTTATGCTTTTATAGTTGACCCCAGGGCTAACAAAATTCAAATTAAATCAGCCATTGAAACCATGTATGGTGTAAATATTCAGGCTGTAAATACCATGAGGTACGTCGGAAAACTGAAAAGTCGCAATACAAAAGCCGGACCGGTATCGGGTCGTGCTGCAGCGTATAAAAAAGCGATCGTTACGTTGAAAGATGGTGAAACAATAGATTTTTATAGCGGTATATAATATAGAGATGGCAGTAAAAAGATTTAAACCGGTTACGCCGGGTACCCGCTTCAGAGTTGATGTATCTAATTCAGATATAACAACAAACGTTCCTGAAAAGTCATTGGTTGTATCAGCCAACACAAGATCGGGTGGGCGTAACAACAGCGGTAAAATGACTATGCGCTACATGGGTGGTGGTCATAAACAAGCTTACAGGTTAATAGATTTCAAACGTAATAAGTTTGATATCCCTGCAAAAGTTGCAACTATTGAGTATGATCCTAACCGGTCGGCTCGTATAGCTCTGCTTCACTTTGTTGACGGCGAAAAAAGGTATATGATCGCTCCTGAAGGATTGACAGTTGGTCAAACTATTTTATCAGGTGAGACAGCACCTCCTGAAGTTGGTAATACCTTACCATTAAAAACTATACCATTGGGTTCAATCATTCATAATATTGAATTGAACCCTGGCCAGGGCGGCATCATTGCACGTTCGGCAGGTACTTACGCGCAGCTTTCAGCTCGCGATGGTAAGTATGCTATCATCAAATTGCCTTCGGGCGAAACACGTATGATATTAGCTACTTGTTTAGCTACTATCGGTACCGTTTCAAATGGCGAAAAAGCAAACGCGGTGTTAGGTAAAGCCGGCCGCAAACGCTGGTTAGGCCGTCGCCCAAGAGTTCGTGGTGTAGCCATGAACCCGGTAGATCACCCTATGGGTGGTGGTGAGGGAAGGGCCTCAGGTGGCCATCCACGTTCACGGAAAGGTTTATTAGCTAAAGGCTACAAAACCCGTGACAAAAAGAAATCATCGGATCGTTATATCATTGAAAGAAGGAAAAAATAATGGCTCGCTCAATTAGAAAAGGACCTTACATCGATCATAACCTTGACAGAAAGGTTATGGTGTTAAATGACGCTAATAAAAAATCGGTTGTAAAAACATGGTCACGTCGTTCCATGATCTCTCCGGATTTCGTTGGTCATACATTCGCAGTACACAACGGTAACAAATTTATCCCTGTGTACGTAACAGAAAACATGGTTGGTCACAAGTTGGGAGAATTTGCACCAACCCGTACATTCCGCGGACACGCAGAAAAGAAAAAATAAGGCATGGAAGCAACAACTAAAATTAAAAAGTCTGTACTTATAAAACAGCGCAAAGAAGAAGAAAAAGCTCAAAAAGGCGGATCTTCAGTTGCGAAGTTACAGAACTGCCCAACTTCACCGCGCAAAATGCGTTTGGTGGTTGACCTGATCCGTGGTGTTAACGTTGAGAAAGCGTTATACATATTAAAATACACCAATAAAGAAGCTGCCATACGTGTAGAGAAGTTATTGCTGTCAGCCATTAAAAACTGGGAAGCAAAAAACGAAGACAAACGTGTTGAAGATAGCGGCCTGTTTGTTAAAGAGGTTTCAGTTGGCGGTGGTAAAATGCAAAAAAGATTACGCCCTGCTCCGCAAGGAAGAGGATACCGTATCCGCAAACGCTCAAACCACGTAACGCTTATCGTGGACAGTAAAAACGTTAACAATTAATTTGAAATGGGACAGAAAGCACATCCAATAGGTAACAGATTAGGAATCATCAGAGGTTGGGATTCTAATTGGTTCGGTGGCAATCACTATGCCGACAAATTAGTTGAAGACGAAAAGATCCGTAAATATTTATCAGCGCGTATCAATAAAGGTGGCGTATCTAAAATAGTTATCGAGCGTACTTTGAAACGCATCACTGTAACTATCCACACTGCCCGTCCGGGTATTGTAATAGGTAAAGGCGGCGCGGAGGTTGATAAGATCAAAGAAGAGTTGAAAAAACTTACTAAGAAAGAAGTTCAGATCAACATATTTGAAATTAAACGCCCCGAGCTTGATGCACAATTAGTTGCTGAAGGTATAGCGAAACAATTAGAAGCACGTATTTCATTCCGTCGTGCCATGAAAACGACTATTGCTTCAACCATGAGAATGGGTGCTGAAGGAATAAAGGTTATGACATCAGGCCGTTTAGGTGGCGCTGAAATGGCACGTAGCGAACAATATAAAGAAGGAAGAATCCCATTGCACACTTTCCGTGCAGACATTGATTATGCATTAGCCGAGGCTTTAACTACTTATGGTAAAATAGGTGTTAAAGTATGGATCTGCAAAGGCGAAGTTTACGGAAAACGCGACCTATCGCCAAACATTGGTGGTACAAGCAGCGCAAGCGGTAAAGGCGGGCGCCCTGAAAGCGCGGCAGGCTTCGGCGGTCGTGGTAATGAAAGAGGTGGCGAACGTGGCGGTGAACGCAGAGGCGACCGTAAACCAGGCGGTGACCGCAGAGGCGGCCCGGGTGGTGGACAAGGTGGTAACCGCGGTGGTGGTGCTCGCCCAGGTGGACAAGGCGGAGGCCCTAATCGTGGTGGCGGAAGTCGTCCGGGTGGATCAAGATAATTAATAGATAACAGATGTGAGATTTGAGATGTGAGAACATATCTGGTCAATCATCCGAAGAGTTTGTAAAATATAGAGTAAATAATAGGATTAAAGATGAAGGACAAGGATATTAACTAATATCTCAAATCTCAAATCTCAAATCTCAAACCTTAATAAAATGCTACAGCCAAAAAGAACGAAGTTCAGAAAGATGCAAAAAGGCAAAATGAAAGGCAACGCCAGTCGTGGCGCTGAATTATCATTTGGATCTTTCGGTATAAAATCACTCGAGCCGGCCTGGATAACCAGCCGCCAGATCGAGGCTGCACGTATTGCTGTAACACGTTTTATGAAACGTGAGGGACAGGTTTGGATCAGGATTTTCCCTGACAAGCCGGTAACTAAAAAACCAGCAGAAGTACGTATGGGTAAAGGTAAAGGTGCTCCGGAGTATTGGGTGGCGGTTGTTCGCCCGGGCAGGATCATTTTTGAAGCGGAAGGTGTACCACTGGATGTTGCTAAAGAGGCTTTACGCCTTGCAGCCCAGAAGTTACCTGTGCAAACAAGATTTATAGTACGTAACGATTACGTGGAAGCATAAATAGAAAAGAGTTGAAGTTGTTACAGTGAGTTGTAAAAGTTGTAAGGGTTATATTAACTACAACTACTACAACGTTTATAACCTCTACAACTCATTACAACTAATAACAAATAATAAAATGAAGAACTCAGAAATTTTAGAGCTGGCAACAGATGAGTTGACCGCAAGGATCGGCGAGGAAAGGGCTACTCTTACTAAGCTGAAATTTGCACACGCGGTTTCGGCCATTGAAAATCCAACACGTATTACAAAAGTACGTAAGGACATCGCTCGTTTAAATACTGAATTAACAAAGCGTAAAGCGGCGTCAGTTTCTGATAACAAATAATTTTTACGCGTCGAGAAAAATGGAAAGAAATTTAAGAAAAACACGTACCGGCCTGGTAGTTAGCAATAAGATGGAGAAATCTATTGTTGTAGCTGTAGAGCGGAAAGTGAAACACCCGATCTATGGTAAATTCGTGAAGAAAACTACCAAATTTATGGCTCATGACGAAACTAATACCTGTGGTATTGGCGACACTGTATTAATTATGGAAACCCGTCCGTTGAGCAAAAGCAAAAACTGGAGATTAGTTCAAATTATAGAAAGGGCTAAATAAGATGGTACAACAGGAATCAAGATTAAATGTAGCTGACAACAGCGGCGCTAAAGAAGTTTTAGTGATCCGTGTGTTAGGCGGTACCGGTAAAAGATACGCCTCAATAGGTGACAAGATAGTAGTAACTGTAAAAAGTGCAATACCATCAGGTAACATTAAAAAAGGAACAGTATCAAAAGCCGTTGTGGTTAGGACTAAAAAAGAAATCCGCAGAAAAGATGGTTCATACATCCGCTTTGACGATAACGCGGCTGTTTTGTTAAACAACCAGGATGAGCCGAGAGGCACACGTATATTTGGCCCTGTTGCAAGAGAATTGCGTGAAAAACAATTTATGAAAATTGTATCATTAGCACCGGAGGTATTGTAACATGGAAAAGAAAAAAGAACAACCAATTGCCAAATTGAAGATCCGTAAAGGTGATTTGGTAAAAGTTATGGCCGGCGACTCGAAAGGTACGCAGGGTAAAATAGTTGAAGTTATATTAGCTAAAAACAGGGCTATTGTTGAAGGTGCCAATATGGTGTCAAAACATACTAAACCTAATGCCGCTAATCCAAACGGAGGCATTGTAAAACAAGAAGCTGCTATACATATTTCAAACCTGATGCTGGTTGACCCTAAAACAGGAGCAGCAACCCGTGTTGGCAGAAAAAAGAATAGTGCCGGTAAACTGGTTAGGGTAGCAAAAAAATCAGGGGAGGAAATTAAGTAATGACTTACGTACCAAGATTAAAATCAAAATATAAAGAGGAGATCCGCACCGCGCTGAAAGATAAATTTCAGTACAAAAGCGTAATGCAGGTTCCTAAACTGGAGAAAATTGCGATCAACCAGGGTGTTGGCGGTGCTACCACTGATAAGAAACTGATTGAAACAACTATTTCCGAGTTGACCACTATTACCGGTCAGCAGGCAGTAGCTTCAAAATCTAAGAAAGATATCTCAAACTTTAAATTGCGTAAAAATATGCCGATAGGCGTACGTGTTACTTTGCGTGACAACACAATGTATGAGTTTTTAGACCGCTTAATTGCTGTTGCTTTACCACGTATCCGTGATTTTAAAGGCATCAATGATAAAGGTTTTGACGGACGCGGCAATTATACTTTAGGTATAACTGAGCAAATTATATTCCCTGAGATCAATATCGATAAAATTAACAAAATTCAGGGTATGGATATTACCTTTGTAACCTCAGCAAACAACGATGTTGAAGCATTGGAGTTACTGAAACAATTTGGTTTACCATTTAAAAATCAAACCCCAACTAACAATGGCTAAAGAAGGTGTAAAAGCGCGCGAAGTAAAACGTGCTAAGTTAGTAGCAAAATATGCTGAAAAAAGAGCTGCCCTTAAAGCAGCCGGTGATTATGTTGCTTTAGATGCTTTACCAAAAGCTTCATCAGCAGTTAAATTGCACAACCGTTGTAAATTAACAGGCCGCCCCCGTGGTTATATGCGCCAGTTTGGTATATCGCGCGTAACATTCCGCGATATGGCATTGGCAGGTAAAATACCGGGAGTAAAGAAAGCGAGCTGGTAATTTCGAATTTCGGAATTTCAATTTCGGAATTTGAATTGCAACTGGATATTAGGTGAACGATAGGATATAAATCCGAAATCGAACATTCGAAATCCGAAATAAGAAGAATATTAACCGATGGAAGGTCGTAAGGAAACCACCATCACAACAAATAAATAATGAATACAGATCCAATAGCAGATTATCTTACCCGCGTAAGAAATGCCATCAAAGCCAATCACAGGATTGTGGAGATCCCGGCATCAAATCTGAAAAAGGAAATCACGAAAGTGCTTTTCGACAAAGGTTACATTGCTAACTACAAGTTTGAGGAAAATGGTCCGCAAGGAACTATCAAGGTTGCTTTAAAGTACCATCCTATCACTAAGATCCCTGCTATACGCAATATTGCGCGCATAAGCAGACCAGGTTTAAGAAAATATGCCGGCATGGATAACCTGCCGCGTGTATTAAACGGTTTAGGTATCGCCATCATGTCAACTTCAAAAGGTGTAATGACCGATAAAGAAGCACGTCAGCAAAATGTGGGCGGTGAGGTTTTATGCTACGTTTATTAATAGGAGGAATTAGCAATGTCAAGAGTAGGAAAAGCACCAATAGCAATACCCGCAGGCGTAACCATTACCGTATCTAACGAAAACTTAGTAACAGTAAAAGGCCCTAAAGGTGAATTGCAACAACAAGTTGATAGCGATATCATTGTTGCGCAGGAAGATGGCAACTTAGTTGTTAAACGCCCTTCAGAACAAAAACGTCATAAAGCATTACATGGTTTATACCGTGCGCTTTTAAACAATATGGTAACAGGAGTAACCACCGGATATAAAGTTGAGCAGGAATTAGTGGGTGTGGGTTACCGTGCAACCAATGCAGGTAATACTTTAGACCTGGTGTTGGGATACTCTCACCACTATGTGTTTGAGTTACCAAAAGAAATTAAAGTTACAACCACTGCTGAGAAGGGTAAAAACCCAACCATCATCCTGGAATCAAACGACAAGCAATTGATCGGTCAGGTAGCGGCAAAAATACGCTCGTTACGTGCACCGGAGCCTTATAAAGGTAAAGGTATCAAGTTTGTTGGCGAAGTATTGAGAAGAAAAGCAGGTAAATCAGCATCTAAAAAATAATCGTCATGGCAGCTAGAGCGAAATTATCAAGAAGAGACAGGATTAAAATGGGTATCAGGAAGCGCCTTACAGGTTCAACCGCACGCCCGCGCTTGTCAGTTTACAGGAGCAATAAAGGTATTTATGCGCAGATCATTGACGATGTGTCCGGAAAAACTATCGTATCAGCTTCATCTTTATCAAAAGATTTTGTTGCGCCAAATGGTACAAAGTCAGATCAATCAGTAGCCGTAGGCAAACTGGTAGCTGAAAAAGCCATTGCAGCAGGTATTAAAGATGTAGTTTTTGACAGGAACGGATATTTGTATCATGGCCGTGTTAAGTCATTGGCTGAAGGTGCACGTGAAGGTGGTTTAAACTTTTAATCGAACAGAGAAATGTCAACAATCAACATAAAAAGAGTAAAAACAAGCGAGATCGAATTAAAAGACCGCTTGGTAAGCATACAGCGTGTTGCCAAAGTAACTAAAGGCGGCCGTACTTTCAGCTTCAGTGCCATTGTGGTAGTGGGCGATGAGAACGGTGTTGTAGGTTACGGTTTAGGTAAAGCTAAAGAGGTTACTGAAGCTATTGCTAAAGGTATTGATGATGCCAAAAAGAACCTGGTAAAAGTGCC
>Ga0206890_1023_pt1 | contig 49764 bp, 48 predicted proteins | sample Alteio_BWOrgHeat_58_FD_152960 | JGI IMG/M metagenome (GOLD analysis project Ga0206890, IMG submission 152960) | Enriched cells from forest soil in Barre Woods Harvard Forest LTER site, Petersham, Massachusetts, United States - Alteio_BWOrgHeat_Nextera6 ... | reverse complement strand
ATCTGTATCGTGCTTCATTGTTTTAACGGCTGCCTCAAGTTCATCTTTTACTATCATGAGGCGGCTAAGTACATTTGGCTCTATAACATCTGTGGTAGTAATTGCTGTAGGAAAAATAGAGAGTGCGCGATCAAGATCGATTGCCTTGATTGCATTCTCTGAAAAATTGTTTCTTCTGAGTGTTTCCTCAATTTCTAGTTTGATTTTATCAGCGCTATATTTTGAATTCGAAACTGAAATAGCCTGCAATGCTGGCAAGGTTGCATCCGCGATATCGCTATATTGCTTATTGGCAGTCTCCCAAACTACATGGCTCGCACTATTTTTATAGTAGGCCGGATCAGGACTGCCGTTATTATCCAGCATGATTTTCTGGGTAACCATACTATAAAGATTGGTTTTGCCCAGATGAGGATAATCTGAATAATTTTCCAAATTAGTAATGCAGAATAAATTATGAAAGGGGGTGTTGTTTTCAAGGAGTGCCTTATAAATAGGTTCATTACTATGTTGCTTGAGCCATTCTTCTTCGTAAAAAAACTCCAGGGCTTTGCTTGCAAAAGCAGCGATATCTTTTTTAAGTTCGCTTTGTTCAATATGCATGTCGCGTTTTTCGTCACTGCCAAGATTTGAAAGACACGACATTATGTCATCTACGCACGTATCAAGCCGTGCCTGATTGGCAACTGAAAATGTACCATACTGAGGCTGATTCTGGGCTCTAAGCTCATCTTTGATGGCTTTTGTAATATTGTCAAAACCTGTTATTCTATCATTCGCATCTGCCATTGTAAAACCCCTGATATTATGAAGGCCGGTTATTCAAGTCACGTATTCTAACATAGTCCGGGCTAAAGAAATGTGAAGATTGTGTAACAAAGCTGCCGCTAACTTCGCATTGCAGCATTTAAAGCCGTTATAAATGAGCAAAAGTGTCGGATTCAAGGATACAGACAAAACTGGCGTTCAAAATGAATCCTGAAATACCTTAATAATCATCATATTAGGCATGTTTTGTAAATCTGCACTTTTTATTTGATTACTGCTTGACGGCAAGGGGTGATGCAGCTAAGTTGACAATCCTTTCGCTGCTCCAGCGCCTTCCAGCAAGGTTTTGGAAAGGAAAAGCGGGGGATTAACCTATAACTTTTTAGCCGGGACTTTTTATACATGGCACAACATAAATCAGCAGAGAAGCGCAATCGTCAAACGATAGCACGTACGGAAGTGAACCGCGTACGCGTAGGTCAGATCCGCACGATGATAAAATCGGTGGAAGCGGCTATTCTTAGTGGCGATAAAACAAAGGCTCAGACAGCTTTTGTTGCTGCAAAGCCTGTGATTATGAGTGGTGTAAATAAAGGCGTCTTGAAGAAGACAACGGCTTCGCGCAAAGTGAGCAGGTTGTCTGCGCGTGTTAAAGCGATAGGTGCTAAAGCGGCCGGTTAAACGTCTAATCTGATTTCATTTTTCTTTGAGTCGGCAACATGCAGGCGTTTCTGCAAACGCCATCTCTTTGCCTGATAAGCGGCCAGCATAGGCTGCAGCGATAAAAAACTGACAATAAATAAAAAAGCAGGAGTAGCCAGAATGGGGTTGATGACTATGGGTATCAATGAAGGGCAGGCCGCGCTTGCCTATGCGGGAGAGGTTTCCTCTCTTGAGGTCTGGGAACATTTAAAGAATAATAAAGATGCTGTGCTGATAGATGTACGCACTCCAGTGGAATGGACCTTTTCCGGTGAGCCCGATTTAGGCAGTATCGGCAAGGAAACTCTTAAGCTTTCATGGAAGGTTTTTCCTTCTTACGCCGTGAACGATACATTTTCCGCTTCGGTTAATGCATTGGCGCTTCCTAAAAATGCGCCGTTGTTTTTTCTCTGCCGCACCGGTGGCAGATCGCTGGATGCTGCCTGTGCTATTGCAGCGGAAGGATACACCCAATGCTATAATGTGACGGACGGATTTGAAGGTCCGCTCGATGCATCGCGCCATCGCGGCACCGTTGCAGGCTGGAAAGCATCAAATCTGCCATGGGGGCAAGCATGAGCGTTGCTTTCGCCAAAGAAAACACTGTCATTGAAAATACATTTGCCCAGAGCTGGGAACGTGTAAAAATGCGCCTCAAAGCCACGTTCGGCGAGGCAACCTTTAAAAGCTGGCTGAATGCGATGCAATGCGATGGCTATGAGGGCCGTCAGTTATGCATTACCGTGCCGACCCGCTTTATGCGCGAATGGATTACAGCGCATTACATGGAAGAAATACTGCGTTTCTGGAAGATGGAAGATGCATCGCTGCTTTCTATCGATATCCGGGTGCGCTCTGCACAAACAAGTATAAGTGCTAATGCCGCCAGCAGCGCAGCGGATGTGCCGATGCCCATTATATCCGGAAAACCGTATGGAGCTGCGCCGGAACGGGCAATGACGGTTCCTGCCATTGCTGAGCCTGTGGAATATTCAGGCGCGCCGCTTGATCCACGCTTCACATTTGAAAATTTTGTGGTGGGCAAACCTAATGAACTGGCGCATGCCGCCGCACGCCGTGTCGCGGAGAATTCCACTGTAATGCAAGGATGCAACCCGTTATTCATGTATGGCGGTGTGGGACTCGGTAAAACTCATCTCATGCACGCAATCGCCTGGCACATCCGTCGCACCAATCCCGAACGCAAGGTGATTTACCTCTCGGCGGAAAAATTCATGTACCAGTTTATCCGCGCGCTGCGTTTTAAAGACGCGCTTACATTTAAAGAGCAGTTCCGCTCTGTCGATGTGCTGATGATTGATGACGTGCAATTCATCAGCGGCAAAGATTCAACGCAGGAAGAGTTTTTTCATACTTTCAACGCGCTGGTGGATCAAAATAAACAGCTTATTATTTCCGGCGACAGATCGCCTTCCGATCTGGACGGCATCGAGGAACGCGTACGTTCGCGGCTCGGCTGGGGGCTGGTTGCTGATATTCATGCCACCACTTACGAATTGCGCCTGGGCATCCTGCAATCCAAGATCGAGAAAATGCCTGGCGTTCAGGTTCCGCCGAAAGTGCTTGAATTCCTGGCGCATAAAATCAGCTCCAATGTGCGCGAGCTTGAAGGCGCTTTAAACCGTGTCGTTGCCCATTCGACTTTGGTGGGAAGAATAGTGACATTGGAAAACACCCAGGAAGTGCTGCATGATTTGCTGCGCGCCAATGATCGCCGCGTCACGATTGATGATATCCAGAAACAGGTTGCCAGCCATTATAATGTCAAAGTGTCGGATATGCATTCGGCGCGCCGTGCACGCTCTGTTGCGCGTCCACGCCAGGTGGCGATGTATCTGTCCAAAAAAAATGACCAGCAAAAGCCTGCCGGAAATCGGAAGGCGCTTTGGCGGCAAGGATCATACTACTGTCATGCATGCGGTCAAAAGGGTGGAAGAGCTGTGCAAGATCGACAATGATTTTGCCCAGGACATCGAGTTACTGACACGCATGCTGCAAAGCTGAAGCACCCGTGATACTCAAGAAAATAATTCCTGTTATATATTCCTCTATAGGGTGGTGCAGGCGAGGAATAATTCTTTTGTTACCCATGTTTGTTGCTGCTTTTTTATACGTCTCCAAAAGCTTGCGGGGGAAAAGAATAACAGATTTATTAGCCGTGTTTGTTGCTGTCTTATACACCTCCAAAGGGTGGCGCAGGCGTGGAGTTGCGGTGCTATTAGGCATTTTGTCTGCCGCTGCGCTGCCGCCGCTTTATATTTTTCCCCTGCTTGTTCCTTCCTTTGCGGGCTTGTTTTTGCTTGTCTATGCAGCTGCCAGCCGCAGGCAGGCATTCCTTGATGGATGGTGGTGGGGGCTTGGGTATTTCACCGCAGGGCTCTACTGGATATGCATATCGCTTTACGTAGAGCCGGAGAAATTCGCATGGCTGACGCCGTTTGCTTTATTTGGCATTCCCTCTGTCGCTGCTGTTTATATCGGGTTGGTTACGCTGTCGCTGCATTCGCTTTGCAAAAAGAGAGACAGCAAGGGTGAATGGCAGGACACTAAAATAGGCATTAATCCATTATTCTCCGTCCTTGCTTTTGCGCTTTTATGGGTTGTGGCGGAATATTGCCGCGCGTATTTACTGACCGGTTTTCCATGGAACCTTATTGGCTATGCCTGGACGTTCTCTACGGATACACTGCAGTTTGCCTCTGTTGTCGGAGTATATGGGTTAAGCTGGCTTACGGTACTGGTTGCCACCATGCCGGTATTATTTGTATTGAGCAAAGAGCAGGCACGCTATCCGAATATGGCAAATGGGATATTGTTACTGGTGATAGTGATATTCGGCTGCTGGCGATTGCATCATTATCCCACCCAGTACACGCCGACTAAAATCCGCATCGTGCAGGGAAATATAGCGCAAAGCCTTAAGTGGGATCCCAAAACGGAACTGGCGGGCTTAAAGAAATATGCTGATTTGATGCACAGCCCGGGCCTTGGCGCGATACAGCTGGTAGTCTGGCCCGAAACTGCGATTCCCTATATTGTCCAGCCGGGATCGCTGTTAACGCATGATCTGGGCGCCATATTGCCGGCCAATACGATGCTGGTGTCTGGAGGGCTGCGGGGGCAGGGTGATGAAACCCATTGGCAGGCATGGAACAGCCTGTTTGTGATTAACCATATGGGAGACATTGTTGCGCAGTATGATAAGCACCATCTCGTGCCGTTTGGAGAGTTTATCCCCTTCAGGCGCATATTGCCTTTGGAGCATATTGCGGGCGGGCATGGTGACTTTTCACACGGGCCAGGTCCTGTGACTGTCCTGACCGGGGATGTGCCGCCCTTTAGTCCGCTTATTTGTTATGAAGCAATATTTCCTAATGAGGCCACGGATAACACGCACCGGGCGGAGTGGCTGCTTAATATCACCAACGATGCCTGGTTTGGTGTAAGCTCAGGGCCGTACCAGCATCTGCAGATGGCGCGCATGCGCGCAGTAGAGCAGGGGCTGCCGCTCATACGCGCCGCAAATACAGGAATCTCCGCAGCATTTGATCCCATGGGGCGCATGATTGATCATCTACCCCTTGAAAAGGAGGGGGTGTTAGACCTATATCTACCTAAAGGCACCCCACAATGGGCAATTTTTAGTAGATACCCCTGCAGTACCATTCTATTTATAATTGCCCTTAATGTGTTTTTTATAATTTTGTCCTATAAAACAGTGCGTAGGGCATCATTATCATCATAATTGTATTGATTCGTACCATAGTGGTACTATATCAAATTAAAGCGGTATATTTATTAATATTTGAGTTGCGTGAGAATTAAATGCCACATCCTGTAGATATTCATGTCGGAAAACGGCTTCGCTTGCGTCGGACAATACTTGGATTAAGCCAGGAAGCCATCGGTAACGCTATTGGGGTAACCTTCCAGCAGGTTCAGAAATATGAACGCGGGGTGAACCGCATGGGCTCAAGCCGCTTGTTTGATTTCTCTAAGCTTCTCTCTGTGCCCGTATCGTATTTTTTTGATGAGATGGAAAAAACATCTGTTGGCGCAACGGGCGTTGCAGAAGACGCTCCGGCCTTTGAGCATGACAGAATGTCCAGCCGTGAAACACTGGAAATGATGCGAGCCTATTACCGTATTGAAGATGCGCATGTCCGCAAGCGTGTTTTTGAGCTCATTAAAACGCTGGCTGAAGATAAGCCTGTTGATTAGCCTTTAGGCTATCTTTATTGGAGTGGTGCTGCCGAAATCACTCACGCATGCCATAGCTTTTGAATGTTTTATCTTGTGGCGGTTGCATAAGTCTTTGTATGATGCGCATCTAGTAAAATAGAACGCCCCAGAAATACTATTGTGCAGCATAAAAAAGCTAAATCTTACAATGATCTGATACTGAGAGTTATTCTTCCCTGCCTGCATTACGCAGGCGGATTGTTGTTATGTGCAATCCTGGTTTACGGTCATTTTTCGGTAACCGGCAGCCACACCTCCATTTACGATTTTTATTCGTATTTTCGTGCCGCGCAGGTAATGCATTTTGCACCCCATAGCCTGTATGAGGATTCCTTATATACGCTTTCATATGTGCCAGGCGTTGCGGCTTTTCTTAATCCGCCGACATTTGCCATGTTTCTGTATCCGCTGGGTTTCTTTACCTATCCTGTAGCCTACGGCTTATGGGTTTTGCTTAATCTGGTGCTTAGTTTCTGTATCCATCAGAAAATAGGCGTATTAGCTGATGCACTTCAGCTTCAGCATTATAAAAATCTGCTGCGCAGCCTGACGGTGGGAATATTTGTCTGGAGCTATGTTTTTTTAATGGGCCAGGCTTCTATTATTTTATGCCTTTGTGTCATTGCTTTTATTCAAGCTCTGCAAGAAGAAAAACGCAATATGGCAAGTTTCTGGCTGGCGCTGGCGTTATGTATTAAACCACAATTATTCGTACCGTTGGTCTTCTTTCTGGCAGGATATAGATGTTATAAAATATTGTTGTCCAGCGTCTGCTGGTCGCTTGCATTTGCTTTGTGCAGCCTTTTATTGGCTGGATATGACGTATGGATGCAATATATCCATCACCTTTTTACGGTCAATCACAGTGCTGGTGAAATATATGGGGCTTCCTTCGACCTCATGATAAATTTGCGCGGCATATTATATATGTTTTTGCCTGAAGAGCTATACTCCTGGATTGCCGGAATTGCCTTTGCCTCTTATCTTTTGATTATATTCGCCAGTGCCGCCATAGGCCATTATGCGGTGAATAAAAAGATGGATATTCAGGCGGTCATACCCCTTATTTTTATACTTTCGTGGTTTTTCTCGCCCTGGCTGCATCTGCAGGAATGTTATGTTCTACTGCCGGTTGCTATTGCAATAATGCCGCACCTGTTAGCGCGTAAGCAAACCTATGGACTGATACTGGCATACGCTATTGCATCATTTGGCTGGCATCCCGCCATTGTGCATAATACGCATCGTATTATGCTGATAACATTGCTTTGGCTTTCCTCTTCTATTTTTCTATGGGCAGGGCGTGATAAAAAACCTTACGGAATAAAGTCTGCAGCAAAAAATCCCTCCTCAAAACGGCGCGCCCATTAATGATAAATAAAAACAGCATCATTCCGTTGCGTCATATACTCATTATGCTTGGGTTCGCAGCCTTGCTTATGGCTCCTGCAGTTCTCTTGGGTTCTGGCGGTATTGATATGCATTACCAGAGCCTGCTCACCCGGGAGTTCTCAGCGCAATTCTGGCATGGCGACCTCTATCCCCGCTGGCTTTCCAATATGTTTGCCGGCAACGGAAGCCCTATCTTTTTTTATTATCCGCCGCTGACGTATTTTATTACGGCGTTTTTCATGTGGCTCAGGCCATTGGATGTTTTTGGCTATACTCCGATTGCCGCTTCGGCATTCCTGGCGGTGGCGTTATCAGGGGGCGCTTTTTACCTCTGGATGAGGGAAGAAACTGACAGCAGGGAGGCGGCGCTGCTGGGCAGTCTATTATATATGGCGGCGCCCAATCACGTTGCCCAGAATTTTTATTATATACTGCTTTTTAGCTCGGTATGGAGCTATGTCTGGATACCTCTTTTATTGCTGTTTGCAAAAAGACTGGCGTTTGGAAAGCCTTATGCGGTTGCAGGGTTTGCAGCGGCGCTTTTTCTGCTGGTGATGACCAATCTGCCTATGACGCTGATGTGCGGACCTATAGCGGTTGCCTATAGCATGCTTTTTTTCCGCAAAGACGCTGTGAAGAGACAGGCAATGCGCCTGGCGGGCGGTCTGATACTGGGGTTTGGCTTATCTGCAGTGTATTTGTTGCCGATGTTTTCATATATGGATTTTGTTACTCTGGATTTTCACTGGAATGTGCCGGGCGTAAAATATGAGAATTTCATCAGAGGTATTTTCTTCTTCAATTTTGATTATCTGTACTGCAATTTATATAAGGCATACTTTGCCGGAGCATTAATCCTGACAGCCGCATATTGCAAATATGCAGGACGCAGTCCTGTACAATGGTTTTTCTGTCTTGTCTCAGCTGCAGCTCTTTGCATGATGCTGCCTGCCAGCAAGTTAATTTGGGAATATATTTCCATATTAAAAATATTGCAATTTGCCGAGCGGCTATGGGTAGTGCCTTCTTTGTGCCTGGCAGTGTTGGCTGCATATACACTACCGCGCTTGCGGCTATTGGCGTATGTTTTGCTGGCTTTATATATACTGGTGACCATTGCCGTTGCTGCTGGCACGCGCATGACGCTGGAGGATTATCGTGTGCAAAACCCGGAAGGTTATGCGAATTATCAGCTTAACATAGAGCAGTATGCCACCTATCTGACCACGCCTGATTTATACACGCGCTATTATACAATGGAAGGATTGCTGGAAATAAAAGCACATCCCGAGCAAATCCAACTCATGAAAGGAGATGCGGCCTTAGAGATAAAGAGCTGGCACCCGCGTAATATTCTTCTGCATTTTAAGGCAACGAACCCATCGAAGGTAAGAATAAGGCAATTTGATTTTCCCGGCTTCAGGGCTTTTTTTGAAGGAAAGGAATTAGAAATAACGCGCGATGGGCATACAGGGGACATACTACTGGATATCCCGCCTGCAGAAGGCGATATTGAAGTTAAGTTAATGCCGTTATTGCCTGAGATAGCAGGAAAAATGCTTTCTATACTGTGTTTAGCAATAATATCGTTATTATTTTTGCTGGAGATGAAAAAACATACGCAGACGCGTGAAATTCTCAAAAACATCCCTAAAGGTTGGCATTAAATGGCGATTGTTGCAAATAGCATCATCCCTTTGCGCCACCTACTTATTATTGCGGGCCTTTCGCTTGTCCTTATGGCGCCGGCATTTTTATTGAGCGCGGGCGGCGCGGATTTGCATTGCCAGAGCCTATGGGTGAAGCTTTTTACCGCGCAATTCTGGCAGGGGGAATATTATCCGCGCTGGCTTCAGGATATGTATGCTGGCAGCGGCAGTCCGGTTTTTTTCTATTATCCGCCGCTGACGTATTTTATCACGGCGTTCTTTGCCTGGCTGGCTCCGCTGGATGCATTTGGCTATGCCCCTATTGCTGCGTCTTCATTGCTTGCAGTATTTCTTTCCGGCCTCACATTTTATATCTGGATGGGAGGGGAAAGCGACAACAAGAATGCGGCCTTGATGGGTAGCCTGCTTTATATTGCTGCGCCCAATCACATTGCCCAGAATTTCTACTACGCGATGCTTTTCAGCTCGGTATGGAGTTATGTGTGGGTGCCGCTCCTGATGCTCTATGCTAAAAAGATTGCGCGGGCGCAGCCTTATGCGATGGCGGGGTTTGCGGTAACGCTCTTTCTGCTTATTATGACCAACCTGCCGATGACGGCTATTTTTGGCCCGTTGGCGGTTGCCTATAGCGTGCTCCATTCTGTTAAAGGGCAAAGGCTGCGCCATGCGATGCGTTTAGGGATGGCAATAGCGCTGGGATTTGGGCTGTCGGCGATATATCTGGCTCCGGCTATTGTGTACCGGGCATTCACCTTTGCTTCGCTGCAATGGAAGACGACCGTGAATAATTCAGATTACAGCCGCAGCAATCTTTTTATGGGGTTTGATGCCACTAACAGCAAAGTTTATACGCTGTACCTGATTGTTTCAGTGATTCTCCTGTTTGTATACTGGAACTCTGTACCCAAAAAACCGGCGCGTTCATTCTTTCTTGTAGCGTCGCTTGCGGGATGTTTCATGATGCTGCCGGTGAGCCGTTTCCTGTGGGACAATCTGGCTCTATTGCAAATGGTGCAATTGGCCGAGCGGTTTTTTGCGGTGACGACGGTATGCCTTGCCTTATTTGCAGCACTTGCGCTGCCTCGCCTTAAAGTATTTTCTTATGCGCTTTTGGCATTATGCATAGGCATTAATGTTATTGTTGCGGTGGATACACGCCAAAATATGGAATCATACAAAAAGTCTGATCCCCAGCTCTATGAGAATTATACACTGAATATAGATCAATACGCCAACTACCTCACTACATTCGATATATATAAACGATACTATAGCGCAGCCGGACTGGCGGAGGTGAAGGCGCATTCTGAGAAGGTAGAGGTGTTGCAAGGCCATGCGGATGTGGAGGTAAAGATTTGGCGTCCGCGTGATATTGTTCTGCATTTTAAGGCAAGTGAGCCTTTCAAGATACGGGTGCGGCAGTTTGATTTTCCAGGCTTCAGGGCTTTTTCGGGCGATCAGGAATTAGAGACGGTACGCGATGAACATACCGGGCATATTATAATCGACGTTGCCGCAGGAGAAGGCGACATAAAACTTGAACTGACGCATCTATTACCAGAGATGATAGGAAAAATACTCTCCATTCTATGCGCGGCGTTAGTATCTTTATTGCTGTTGTTTGAAATGCGCCAATCGCAGAATAAACGCTTGACCTCCCGTTAAATCGGCATAGATTCACTTCAGTTAGTGGGGATTTGGTTCGCTTGCCGCCACGAAAACACTGCCTGGGTAACGCTTTTGAGTGTTTTCAAATTGGTCTAAGTGATGGACGGCGCTTCGGCGTCCAGAGCCATCTCCCTGTCTATGTTATATTTAAGAAATAAGGGAGACGCCTGTGTCGCAATTAAATTCCAATGAACGCCAGCATTATTTGTTCACCAGTGAGTCCGTGTCTGAAGGACACCCGGACAAAGTGTGCGACCAGATTTCCGATGCTATTGTGGATGCCTACCTCAAAGTCAACCCCGAAGCGCGCACCGCGGTGGAAGTGCTTGCCACCACCAACCGTGTGGTTATTGCCGGTGAAGTGCGCGGCGCCGATTCCATCAGCTATGATATGGTGGGGCAGATTGCCCGTGATACCATTAAACGCATCGGCTATATGCAGGACGGATTTCATTGGGAAGATGCCAATATCGAAGTGCTGCTGCACCGCCAATCGGCCGATATCGCCATGGGCGTGGATGCGGGCGCTGATAAAGATGAAGGCGCAGGCGATCAAGGCATTATGTTTGGCTATGCCTGCAATGAAACCGAAGAGCTGATGCCGGCACCTTTGTGTTTCTCCAGCAAAATTCTGCGTCTGATGGCGGAAGCGCGCCATGCGGGCAAAGAGAAACATCTGCGTCCTGACGCTAAAAGCCAGGTGACGCTGGTCTATGAACATGGCAAGCCGGTAAAGGCTGCATCCGTGGTGGTTTCTACTCAGCATGCGGCGGGCGTATCGCAAAAGGAAGTGCGCGAAATTGTGCGCCCTTACGTTATGCAGTCTCTGCCCAAAGGCTGGATGTGTGAAGAAAAGGATTTTTATGTGAACCCCACCGGTCAGTTTATCATTGGCGGTCCTGATGGAGACTCAGGCCTTACCGGACGTAAAATCATCGTCGATACATACGGCGGTGCCGCTCCTCATGGCGGCGGTGCGTTCTCAGGCAAAGACCCCACGAAAGTGGATCGCTCAGCTGCATATGCTGCGCGTTACCTTGCGAAAAACGTGGTTGCAGCCGGGATTTCCGAGCGCTGCACGATTCAGCTTTCCTATGCGATTGGCGTTTCCAAACCTATTTCTTTCTACGTAAACACTACTGGCAGCCAGGTGGATGGCGAGCGTTTGGAGAAAGTCTTGCAGGAGCTGATGGATCTTTCACCGCGCGGCATTCGCAATCATCTGAAGTTGAATCGCCCCATTTATCAACGCACCGCTGCCTATGGCCATTTTGGCCGCGCGCCAGAAGCGGATGGTGGATTCAGCTGGGAGAAGCTTGATCTGGTGGATGAATTAAAGCGCCATTTTAATTAAACTTGCTTATAGGCATCTTCGCCGTCTTTATCGCGTAAATGATCGAGCAGTCTGGGCAACAGAAAATAAAAAAAAGTTTCTCTTGCATAGATCGTAATATTGCAGGGCTTTGCTTGGAAAAGACCGTGTTATTTCCACAGCAAGGCCCATTTCCCTCGCAAGTGTTCCGCAACGCCTGACAATAAAGGCTTCGATGGCGGGCGATAGCACATTACTATGGCGGCCGATAGAAGCGGTTGAAAGCTTCTGCCCGTAAAGCGGTGTTGCCCATTCATTTTGCGCATAAACCCGGATGTCGGTAATAACTTCCTTCCAGATACTGTCGGGGTAAATTTTGCCAATACCCATATTTTCCAGCGCAGGAATTGCTTTGCCATTTACAACGTCGCTGTAATTTACCATAGACAGGCGGTCACCAAACTCGGCTTTGTTGCGGATTACAGTGCGGTAGATAGTATGGTACTCTCGGCAAAATGCATCGATTTCCCTATAGTTAAGAGAGGAACGATTTTTTTGCCGCCTGGTGACTTCAATACGCGACGCAATCGTATCGCGCGGATCGCGTATGGAAACGACAAACTGCGCCTTTGGCAGCAATCTTGCCAGGTGGTGAAAAGATGCGGTAAGCGATGGATCTTTAAGCACGAGCATTTGCGGCCTGCCGACGCGCTTCCATATTTTGGTAAGTTCCCGCCTTAAAATTCTTGCATGATTTTCAGCGAACTCTTCCTCTGAAGAAAAATAATGCCGCGTATGCACGTCAAAATTATCCAGCCCGACAATATACGGCGTGATAAATGCGCTGAAATAGCTGCATTCCCCGATATAAGGATTGGTCTTTTCCGAAGTGCAGAGCAGCGCATGGAGCACGGTGGTGCCGGAACGCGGCGCGCCGCCCACAAACACGGGAGTGAATTTTTCCACGAGGTCGTCCATTTCCGGGTAGGATGAGATTTTGGAATCGGGCGGCTCAATTTCATGGCGGTAGCCTGCAGGCGAAAAAATATTTAATACAACCATAGCAATATACCTTCTTAATAGTGCCGTATCACTATGATACGACGCAAAAGGCAAAACTCTTCGCTGACGGGAATAATAAAGATAAGATTTTGGAGGGCGGCGGAATTATCGCAGCCACTGCTGGGTAACCCAATCGGCGAAGGGCAGGCTGGATGTGAATGCCGGGGAGACGGCGTTTAGCACATGCACGGTTTTGTCATCTCCTTCGACGACGAAATCCTGCACCAGCGATAGTGTTTTTGTATTCAGCAATTGCGCGCGGATGCCCGGCCTGCTCCATTCATTGAATTTGGAAGCATCCAGGTTTTTTGCCATTTCAAACGCATGCGCCACAAGATAGCGTTTGCTGTATTTACGCATTTCTTCCAGGGCGAAAGTGCGGAAGCTAAAAGAATTACGGGCGAAGAGTGTAATCTGCCAGCGCAGTATTTCCAGCATCTCATGCACTTTAAAATTGCTAAGCCCGCTATAATTTTCCCGCCAAAATGCTGGAATAGTAGAAGGTCCAATCCGTATGCTGCCATCAACACCGATGGCAAACTGTGTACCCAGAAAGGGTTTGCGCATATCGGGCACTGAATAAAGCAGCGTGCGCAGAGGTTTATCAGAGCCGGTATATTTCAGATAAATGCCTTTGAAGGGCAGAATGGTGAAATCCTGAGCGAAGCCAAAATCCTGGGCAATGTTGCTGGCGTAAAGACCGGCGCAATTGATAATCCTTCCCGCTTCAAAAATGGTATCGCCCGCAAGAATCTTATTATTGGCAATACGCGCGCGATAAGGGTGGTTCATGAGCATCCGCACGCCGCTGGCGACTAATTGCCCGCGCAGGTGCTGGCATATCTCCAGCGGGTCCACCGTTGCGGTGGTGGGCGAAAGAAGCGCCTGCTGATAGGTGCGAACATTAGGTTCAATAGCAATGGCCTGCTTTTCGTCAATCATCTCTACGGGCACGCCGTTCACGTCACCGCGGCGTTTAAGCTCTAATAGGCCATCAATATCCTGGGCATTCTTTGCAACTACTAATTTCTGGCAAGGATTGAGTTTGAGACCGTGCTCTTTGCAATATTCATGCATGGCTTGGTTGCCATCCCGGCAGAATTTTGCTTTGAGCGAATCGGCGCTATAATAAAATCCGGCATGCAGTACGCCGCTATTGCGGCCGCTGGCGTGGCGGGCAACGTCGGATTCTTTTTCAATTAAAGTAATGGAAGCACCGGGATGGCGCACTTGCAGCGAGCGGGCGATGGCAAGCCCTATAATCCCGCCGCCGATAATAAGAAAATCGCTGTTCATACATTGATCAATATACTGAATATATTGATATAATTATATACTAATAAAATGGTCGGAGTGAAAGGATTTGAACCTTCGACCCCTGCGTCCCGAACGCAGTGCTCTACCAGGCTGAGCCACACTCCGACATATGCATTCCCACGCGCTTGACAATTTTACGTACGGGAGGAAGCAGGTTAGTACGCTCTTTGCGTACAAAAATCAATTGTTTCAAGCAGCGCGTCTTTTTCCGGGCTTTGCGGGAATGGAGCAAGCAGTTTGCGTGCAGATTCACAATAGCTTTCCGCCAAGGTAATCGAATCAGTAATTGCCCGATATTTATTGATAATTTTCATGGCCTTCTCAAGGTCGCCCTCTTCTATGGCCTGGTCTTCCAGGGTGCGTGTCCAGAACTGCTGTTCTTCGGTTGTTCCACGTGCATAAGCGAGAATAACGGGCAGGGTGACTTTACCATCGCGGAAATCATCGCCAATGGATTTACCGAGCGTTGCCTGTTCCGCCACGTAATCCAGCGTATCATCCATAATCTGGAATGCTATGCCCAGCGCCAGTCCTATTGCGCGCAGCACATCTTCTTTGTCTTCCTGTGCGGAAACCACCGCGCCCAGTTCGCATGCGGCGGCAAACAGCGTCGCTGTCTTGGCGGTAATGACTTCCAGATATTCCTGCTCGGTGGTTTGCGGATTATTGGCGGTGGTAAGCTGCATTACTTCACCCTGGGCAATTACGGCCGAAGCATTAGAAAGAATGCGCAGCACTTTGAGCGAACCGTCGCTTACCATCAGCTGGAATGCCCGGCTTAACAGGAAATCACCTACCAGGACGCTGGCCTTATTGCCCCAGACTTCATTAGCAGTAGCGCTGCCGCGCCTTAGGGCGCTTTCGTCAACAACATCATCATGCAGAAGCGTGGCGGTATGGATAAATTCCACGCAAGCCGCCAAATGCACATGGCGCTCACCGCTATAGCCGCATAATTTGGCGCTAAGCAAGGTAAGGGCAGGGCGCAGGCGCTTGCCGCCAGCGGCGATAATATGGCGCGCGAGTTTGGGAATAAGAGGAACGCCGCTATCGATATGGCTCAGTATTACCTGGTCTACGCTTGCCAAATCTTTGCGCACAAGCGATTGCAGCCTGTCAAGAGTAGGAGATTTTACAGTGGAAGATGGTTGTGTATGTGCCATAGGCGGCAGTTTTAGCGCCTCAAAGCCTCCATGTCTAGGGAGATCGGCAACAACAGCCAGCTTAATATATAAAATAAACCTTATTTCTTTTTTATACTGCCTGATTTCCCGGTTTTTCTTCCGCTACACCGTGATGCCATGCGATCTATCGGCAAGTATCTCATCGAGCGGCTTGATGGGAAAATCCTTGGTGACCTGGAATGCAACGGAACCTGTAAAACCCGTCAGTTCCGCAGCATTCTTATACAGCATGATAATGTCCATCTGCTGTTCTTTGCTAAACGGGTTGGCGCTGCGCACTATAAGGTCAAATGCGGTGGTTTGTTCTTTTTTGCGCACCAGCCCGTCCATCTGCATGGGGCCCAGCTCAGAAAAATCTATCTCGACAACAAAACGCGTGTCGCCGGTAGCTTTGCCTTTATTTTGTTCTTTTTTGGAACCATCGCGTTTCACATACATGCGCGCCTGCTGGATTTCTTCCTGGAAGACAAAAGGCAGGAAAAGCATCTGCCAGTTGGGCGTCTGGCGTTCAGGCGTTGATGCAGGCGTTAAAGATTCCATCATGCTGTGAAGCTCGCCGGTAAGTTTATCCAGCAGATCCGTGCGCCCGTTTTGCTTGAGCGTATCAACCGCATCATCGCCGAGCAATTTTCGGCTATTGCCTTGGGCGACGGCAGCCACAAAAGCGGTGGCCGATGCTATGAATTGTGGTCCCAACTGCGGCAGGTTGTTCTGCAATGCACTTGCTGCAGAAGGATTGGCCGTACTAAGGACATTGATGATGTCGGTAAGGGTCTGCCACGAGGTGGCGAGTTCCGTAACCGATGCCGGAATGGAAGAGAAAATGGTTTGCGCAATGATACCGGCAGGCTGAATAGTGGGAGTAGATGGCACTTCGATGCTTACATTGGTGCCAGGCGCAAGCAATGCGGAAGCAGGTAAATTATCGGCTTTAATGGCCACCGACCCTTGAGGCGTTTGCACGACCACGATGCCTTGTGTGTAGGAAGCAATTTGTCCCGGTATGGGAGCTGCAGGTGCAGAAGATGTTGCAGGACTAGTTGCCGCAGTTGCAGGTGAAGCAGCAGTGGCGGGTGATTGCGGCACATTTTTAGTATAGGCGGCATAAAGCGGATTGGAAGGAGCATTATTCGCCGGCGTTGGTGTCTGCGCTGTCTGCGGTGAGGCTGTTACTGTCTGTGCCTCAGGTAATATGGGAGCGGCTGCAGGCTCGGAAGGAGCTGCCGCCTGCACCGTGGTATTGGATGATTGCGGCGCAGTTGCGGTTGGAGCAAGAGCCGGAGGGGTGGCGATATTCTGCGACTGCACGGCTGTTTGCGCTGCAGGCGGCGCGGGAAGAGTTGTCTGTGTTTGTATAGGCGACGCAGCGGCTTCATTGCTTGCGGGTTCTTCTGCAGGTGCGGCAGGGCCATTTACAGATTGAGTATTCACATTTGTCTCAGGATTACCGGCTGGTGCAGAAGGTGTTTGTGCAGGCGGGTTGGATGTTTGTGGTGCTGTCGCTTGCGGAGTGTTAGTAAGACGCACGACCACGTTTGTCCCGCTTGGCAATGTTGTATTGCTGGAAGTATCTGCTGAATTTGCAGTTGCTTCAGGCGTTGCCACCACCGTGCCGGTCAATAGGCTAATAGGTGTGCTTGGCTCCGTTTCGGCGCCGCCGCCGGCGCCTTGCGAAGCGGTAAGCAAAGCAGTGCTTACGCTATCAGAAGTAACAGGCTCAGTAGCGGCAAATGAAGCAAAGGGCTCGCCGTTGACGCTGACAATACGAGCGGTTGTGTTGCCTGCATTGCTTGTGCCTACACGGATGACTACATCACTGTTATAAGTCAGCGGCGTATCGCTGTGAAGCGCGATGGTACCCTGATTGCTGCGCAGGAGAAAGTTGCCATTGGCATCTTTGCCGGTGATAGTGCCTGCGATGACAGAACCGGGAGTTACGGAAGTGGTGGCACTCCCTGCTTCCGCTGAAGTCTGGGTTTGCTGCCCTACTGCATTTACCAATTGAACCTGGCTGGTAGGGGTTATTATGGTAACATTAGCCATACATTAATCAGTGCCTGATTCCTAAACGCTGCAATAGCTTGATGGAAATACTAGCGGCATCTGAGGCGGCTGTACAGTGCGGCGCGCGTTCCAAAATCGATGTCTGATGACGGATGCAATCCTTGACCTTGCCGTCTTTGCGTATGATGCCAAGGCAGGGTGGCTGCCGTTTTAAGAAGTTAATGCAGGCTTTGCTAAGCAAGCCGTATGTTTTTTCGCCTTCTTTAAAGCTTGCTGACTGATTGATCACTATATCCATTTCCGCGGTAAGCCCCGCCGTCATGCAGATTTTAATGAAAGCATAGGCGTCGGTGAGTGAAGTAGGCTCGTCTGTCACCACAACGATAATACGCGCGGCAATCGCCGCAAGCGCGCGCACATGCTCCTCTACGCCGGCGCCTAAATCAATGATGATGCAATCGTATGATTGGCTTAGCAGCGTTAATTGCTCTTTCAATAGGGCGAGTGTATCGGCAGGCAATGTAGCAAGGTTGCCTGCGCCGGAGCGTCCGGCGATGATGTCAAAATTGGCCGCATAAGGCGTGATTATATCAGCCAGCGCAGCTTTGGAATAAAATACTTCGCTTAAATCATGCTGTGGGGCAAGTCCGAGCTGGACATCAACATTGGCAAGGCCGATATCGCCGTCGAACAAAAGCACTTTGCGCTTGGTACGGGCAATCAGATGTGCAAGCGTAATGGCAAGCCATGTTTTGCCGACGCCGCCTTTGCCCGACGCAATGGCAATAATATTTCCTCCTGCCAGGTTTCCGTTCATATAAGATCTCTCTGCGACGACTGATAACGCAGCAGCAGTTCCGCCAGCATGGCGGGGTCAAGAGTGGTGAATTCGCCGATAATGCGCGAGGAGTTGCTGGCATGGGTGAGTGCAAATTTACCGCTATGTGCTGCGGTCAGAACGCTGCCGTAACGCCTTGCGGCATCAATGCGCGTAATCAGCAGCCTGCGGACGCCAAGCGGACCAAAGGCGCGCGCCATATCATCGGCTTCACCGCTGTCGCTGCCTGCGGCCGCCACGAGCACGGGCTCAATGCTGCGATCGAGTTTGATGTATTCTGCAAGTTCGCGCACATCGTTTGTGTTAAAGGGATTCACGCCGCCAGTATCGATAAGGATGCGGCTGTGAGGAGCATATTGCTGCAATAGCCGCCATAATTCACCGCGATTATCGGCAATATGCAGCTCTAAGCCCATGATAGTGGTAAAGGCAGATAACTGTTCCACACCGCCCGCGCGCTTATTATCCGTGGTGATGACGACGGGCTTTTTTTTATCCATGACGATTTGCGAGGCCATTTTTGCAATGGTCATGGTCTTTCCTGTGCCGGGAGGGCCTACCAGCATAATCGTGAACATATCCTGATCGAGCGGCAGGGGCGCATATTGAAAACTGGCGGCCATGAGGCGCGTCAGGTCGGTGCGGATATCCTTGCCGCGCAGGAAAAGATGGCGTGCTGTCTCCAGCAGTTTTGCCACCACATGGTCGGCGGTGGAATGAAAGCGCAGCATGGCCTCAAACGATGAAAGAATAGGCTCCGTTGTTTGTGTGATGCTGCGGTGGAGCGTCTCCTGAATGGATAATTTCGGTTCTGTCTGCTCAACGGCGGCTGTCACGGAGATATTGCCATTTGCCATGCGGGTGGTTGCGATGATAATGGCTTCATGCCCCAGCGTTTCGCGAATCATCTGCATCGCGACGCTCATATCCGTGGCATTAAAAGTACGCAGGCGCATGCTATCTTTTCCTCATTGACGTGTCATCCCGTACAAGCGGCCAGAGCAAGTCGCGCGATACGGGATCCATGTATCATGCACAAGGAAGATGGGTAGGCAGGCAAGGAGGCCTGCCGTGTGTTGGATATTGCGCACGGCAAGTCTACTGACTTGCCACTTGTTTTTTATTGCCGATGAAAGATGGATCCCGGACAGACTCGCCTGCTGGCTCGTCTTCCGGGATGACGTAAAAAAGGGGGATAACAGAATAACCGTTCTGTAACTCATTATAATTGCCCTAAAGTCTTAATTTTCGCACGCGGATGAATCTCATTCTGGGAAAGCACAATGGTGGAAGGCCGGAAGCGCTCGATAATAGAGCGCACATAAGGGCGAATAGAGGGGCTCGTCAGCAGCACCGGCGTTTCTCCCTGCACGGCGAATTGATCATAGCGCTTGCGCACAATGGAAATAAATTCCTGGATTTTGCTGGGTGCCAGGCTGAGTATGCGTTCATCGCCGGTGGCGCTTGAAAGCGCTTCCGAGAACGTCTGCTCCCATTGCGGCGACAGGGAAATAATCGGTATGTAGCCATCATCCACCGTGCTTGCATGGCTGATTTGCCGCGACAATCGTGCGCGCACATGCTCGGTGATAAGCGTGATATTCTGCGTTGCGCGTGATCCTTCGGCAATAGCTTCGATGATAGTGGGCAGATCGCGTATGGATATATGCTCGGCAAGCAGGCTTTGCAGCACACGCTGCACGCCGCTGATAGTAATTTGCGTAGGAATGACTTCGCTGACCAGCTTTTGCTGAGCTTTGGGAAGTTCGTCGATAAGTTTCTGCGTCTCCACGTAAGAAAGCATTTCCGGCATGTTGTCTTTCACCACTTCGGTTAGATGCGTGGTGACAACGGTGGGGGGGTCAACCACCGTAAAATTCTTGAACAGGGCTTCTTCGCGGAAAGTATCAGGAATCCACATCGCGGGCAGGCCAAATGTTGGCTCGGTGGTTTCTTCTCCCGGTAAGGTAATCTTGCCGCCGCTTGGGTTCATGACCAGCAGCATATCGGCTTTGACTTCCCCGCGTCCGGTTTCCACTTCCTTGATTTTAATAACATACGTATTAGGCGGCAGCTGCATATTATCCTGAATGCGCACCGGCGGAATAATAAAGCCTAGGTCGCGGGCCATTTGTTTGCGCAGCGCCTTGATTTGCTCGGTCAGACGGTGGCCTTTCTGGTAATTGATGAGTGGCAGCAGGCCATAGCCAAGCTCCAGCCTCAGCACGTCAATATGCAATGAATCAGTGACTTGCTCTTCGGGTGGCTTGGCTTCACCTGCAACACCGGGGGCGCCTGGAACACCAGGTTTTCCAGGTTGGCCGGGGAGCGCCGTCGCTTCTTTTTTCTGCGCGTTCATCATCATCCAGGCGACATATCCTGTAACGCCAGAGAGGAAGAGAAAAGGCAAGGCTGGCAATCCGGGCATCACGCCCATAAAGAATAGCAGGCCGCTGGTAATGCCGATGGCTGAAGGTGAACGGCCCAACTGCCCAAGCACGGCTTTTTCCGCTGAGCCGGATACGCCCGCTTTGGTAACCAGCAGACCGGCGGCAGTGGAAACAATAAGCGCGGGTATTTGCGAGACCAGCCCGTCACCGATAGTCAGTACGGTGTAGGTCTGCAGCGCCTGTGAGAATGTCAGGTTTTTCTGTATGGTTCCGATGATAATGCCGCCGATAAAGTTAATAAATGTAATCAGTAGGCCCGCAATCGCATCACCACGCACGAATTTGCTGGCACCGTCCATGGCGCCGTAAAACGAGCTTTCATCTTCCAGTTCCTTGCGCCGTGCTTTGGCGGTTTTTTCATCGATAAGGCCGGCGGAAAGATCGGCGTCCACCGCCATTTGCTTGCCGGGCATCGCGTCCAAGCTGAAACGTGCAGAGACTTCGGCGATGCGGCCGGAACCTTTGGTAATTACGACAAAGTTGATGATAGTGAGAATGGCAAAAATGATGCCGCCAATCAGCACTGAGCCTGCCATTACCATCGATCCAAATGCCTGGATTACATGACCGGCGGCATCGGTTCCCAGATTTCCTTGCGATAGAATAAGCCGTACCGAGGCGATGTTAAGCGACAATCGCAGCATCGTGGCGATTAGCAGGATAGTGGGAAATGAACTCAGATTTAACGGTTTATCAATGAACAGTACCGTCATCAGAATCAGGACGGAAATAGTAATGGAAAGGCTTAGCAGGAGATCGAGCAATTGCTTGGGCACGGGCACCAGCAGCACCATGAGGATAGCCATTACGCCCAGCGCAAAGAAGATATCGCTGCGGCGCATCACTGCCCTGGCACCCATTTGCAGGGTCGGCAGGTTCATGCCTATTTCTTGTTCCGCTGCCATTGTGACTTATGTAATGTTGCGTTAACCGGTTTTCGATTTAATATCGTCGGGCAAAAGCCCTTCATCGCTGTATTGTTTCAGCTTATTGCGCAGCGTGCGGATGGATATACCGAGAATATTGGCGGCATGCGTGCGGTTGCCTAAACAATAATTCAGTGTATCCATAATCAATTCGCGCTCAACACTTTCAACCGTGCGTCCTACCAGCTCGTTTTTATTAAGAGACGTTTGCGCCGCAGAATTTTCTCCATAAGATGCGGGTTCCTTAGATGCGGGTGCATTAGGCAAAGTGATTGCTTCAGGAGCAATGTCAGTTCCGGTGGCAAGCAGCACCGCGCGGTGAATGATATTCTCGAGTTCACGTACATTGCCCGGCCAGCTGTAGCGCATCAGTTTATCAAGTGCGGCTGCGGATAGCACCCGCTGCTGGGTCCCGTTGGCTTTGGTGTATTTGGCCACAAAGAATTCGGCAATCGGCTGAATGTCTTCCTTGCGATCGCGCAGCGGCGGTATGTGTATGCTGATAACATTAAGGCGGAAATATAAATCCTCCCGGAATGTATTTTTCTTGGTTTCCTGGACAAGGTCACGGTTGCTGGTAGCGAGGATGCGAATATTCACCTTCACCGGTTTGGTGCTGCCGACGCGATCAATCTCATGTTCCTGGATGGCGCGCAGCAGTTTAGCCTGCAGGCGGATATCCATTTCACTGATTTCATCGAGCAGCAACGTGCCGTTATTAGCTTCTTCAAATTTACCGATGCGCCGCGCCACAGCACCGGTAAAGGCGCCTTTTTCATGGCCAAACAATTCCGATTCAAGGAGTGCCTCGGGTATAGCCGCGCAATTGACGGATATGAAATTATTGCCTGCGCGTTTGCTTTTGCGATGAATATATTGCGCAATGACCTCTTTGCCGGTGCCTGATTCGCCGGTGATAAGCACGCTGGCCTCGGAATTGGCAATCTGATCGGCCAGCTCCAGCACGCGCTTCATGAGAGGGGAGGCATGAATAACGGCATGCACTTCTTCGGTGATGGCTTCTAATACGGCGGCAATTAACTCTTCATCCGGGGGCAGGGGAATATATTCTTTGGCGCCGGCTTTGATGGCTTTAACGGCGATAGCGCTATCTGATTGCACACCGCAGGCGATAACCGGCACGATGATGCGTTCGGCTTCCAGCATCTGCACCAGTTTTGCCACATCCGCCTTGGCTTCAATCATTATCATATCGGCACCCTGGCCGTTTCTGAGCGCTGTCAATGCCGCTTCGATATTGGGAGCTTGCGATACTTTGGCTCCGCGCGAACGTGCAATTTTAGTTGCCGCTCCGATTTGGCCTTCAAGTTCACCGATAATAAGCAAACGCATGGTTTATACCTTATCTGCCTTAATAATTTCTGTCATGGTAACGCCGATTCTGTCTTCCACCACCACCACCTCGCCGCGGGCGATGAGGCGGTTATTGACATAAATATCAATGGGCTCCCCAACCTTGCGATCCAGTTCAATGACTGCGCCGCGGCCCAGTTTTAGAAGCTGATTGACCTGCATGGAGGTTTTGCCAAGCACTACGGAGAGCTGGACGGGAATGTCATACACTGCTTCAAGGGTAACATTACTTCCGTCACCTTCTCCTGTTAGCGAGGCTGCGATATCCAGATTATCAGCCATGATTGTCTCCTTATATTTGGTTTATTTACAATGTTGTTGTTGCGATAATCGCTTCGATCTTTTTCCATAAAATATCTGTGTTTCGTTCGCCATAGCCATTCTTCCATTCCACGCGGCAATCGTGATCACTTAATGCCTCATCTTCTCCCACGGCTATTTCACCTTCAAACCCCTGCAGCATGGGTTTAAGCGTATCGATGCGTTGGCGCAATCCTTCGCTGCGCGCCGGGGAAACGACGACCATTACTTTGGCTTCGCCGTTAATCATCCCCATGCATTCGAGCATGAGGCTTTCAACATTGGCGTAAGGCTCGCGCTTTAAAGCATCGCCTGCGATTTTTTGCGCTACGGCAAGCACCAGCTTACTGACGGTTTCTTGCTGCTGCTTAAGATATGCCGTATGGGATTCTGCAGCAATAGTGATACGGTTGGCAATGACTTCCAGCAGGGAATGGATGGATTCCTCACGAGCGGCCGCTTCTTTATCCAGTTTTGCCTGCGCAGCAAGGCCGCCTTCCTGCATGCCCTTCGCATGTCCCTCATTGCGCGCGTTTTGCAGTTCTTGTTCGGTAAATAAAGGAGGCGGGGGCGGCAGTTCTATTGCGGGAGTGTCGGCAATCTTTTCTGCAGGGTTTTTTTGCATATCAGCTTGCATGTCTTCCCCGTCAAAAGAAGAAAACTTAAAACGATGCACTCGCGAAGCGGTCTGCGATACTGTCATACTCTAAACACCAATGTTTGCATCCTGTTGTGCATGTCTAATATACCATCTGATCGGCGCTGCTGGCGTCGGCAATAATGATTTCTCCTTTTGCCGCCAGTTCTTTTGCTGCGTTGACGATGACCATCTGCGCTTCGTCCACATCGCGAATGCGCACAGGGCCTTTGGCTTCCATATCCTCGCGCATAATCTTGGCGGCACGCTCCGACATATTGTCGAAAAAGAGCGTCTTGATGGTGTCGGAAGCGCCTTTGAGGGCGATGGCGAGCTTGTCTTTATCAATGCCGCGCATAAGCGTCTGAATGCCGGCTGCATCGACTTTCTTGAGATCTTCGAATGTAAACATGAGGGCGCGAATGCGATCGGCGGATTCTTTGTCGCGTTCTTCAAGCACCTTGATAAAGCGCGATTCGGTATTGCGATCAAAGTTATTGAATATTTCCGCCATCATTTCATGGCTGTCACGGCGCTGTGTTTTGGCCAGGTTGCTCATGAACTCCATGCGCAGCGTCTTTTCAACGCCTTCCAGCACTTCTTTCTTGACGGCCTCCATGGTGAGCATACGCATGATAACCTCGAGCGCCAGATCTTCTGGCATCACAGTCAATACGCGCGCGGCATGATCGGATTTTATTTTGGAAAGCACCAGCGCAATCGTCTGCGGATATTCGTTCTTCAAATAACCGGCAAGCACATCTTCGCTGACATTGCCGAGTTTATCCCAGGTGGTTTTGCCTGCCGGTCCGCGTATGTCTTCCATAATGGAATCGACGCGATCCTTGCCCAGCGCCTTGACCAGTAAGCGTTCCGCAGTATCGTAAGTGCCGACGACGGCGCCGGATGCGGTCATCTGTTCGGCAAATTCGAGATAGAGGCGCTCCACTGTCTCCGAACTGATTTCACCCAGAGTGGCCATAGTGCCGGATATTTCACGAATTTCTTCGTCATCCATCATGGCAAAAATCTTAGAGGCATTCTCTTCGCCGACCGACATCAGGAAAATGGCGACCTTCTGGGGACCTGTGAGCTTGCGGTAATCATCTTTTTGTGGAGCGGCCATTGGTGTCCGTTTTTATACTAAATATTATGTTCGTTTTGCTGCCCATTGACGAATGACATTCAGCGCTTCATCGGGATGTTTTTCTACCAGCTCATTAAGCCGGTTATAGGTGGAAGATTTTACGCGGCCGGTGATGCGGCTGATGTCAATCGAAGCCTCTTCCTCCTGCGGTTCAGTTGCCGTGGTAAATCCAGGGCCACCCCCGCCACCAGCCAACGGAGCTCCGGGCATGCGGGCCGCGCCACCAGCGATTCCCGGCATGGATAGCGCAGGCGTTTCCGCATCGGCGGCAGATGCCGCCATAGTCGTTTCAATGATGCGGTTAACCAGCGGACGTATGACAAGGAGGATAACGAGCACGGCAACACCGCCAAACACCACGGTTTGCACAATGCTATGCAAATCCTGCTTCAACCATTCCAGCGGCGAGAGAGAGGCTGAATTATCAGCGATAGCCATGAACCGCATATTGACGACATCTACCTTGTCGCCGCGTTTCTCATCATATCCGATAGCCGATTTGACCAGCGTGTCTATTTGTTTGCGTTCATCATCGCTGCGCGGAGTATAGGTTTGTTTTCCGTCCTTATCTTCCGTATAATTTCCATCCACCAGCACTGCCACTGACAGTTTATTTATTTTGCCGGTTTCCTTGACGTGGTTTTCCACGGTTTTGGATATTTCGTAATTAGTGGTTTCATCGGTTTTATCAATAAGGCGGTTTGAGCCATTGGCCCCCTGGCTGGCCTGGGTGCCCGGCAGATTATTGGCAACACTTGTATTTTCCTTGCCTTCTTTTTCCGAGGATTCTTCTTTTTCTTCACCTGACTGCACTGAGCGCGCTACCTGCCCGTTGGGATCATAGGTTTCCGAATTGGTTACCACCCGGTCAAAATCAATATCCGCGCTTACAGTCACTTTAACCTTACCAATGCCGACTGATTTTTCGATAAGGGTTTCCAGCGTATTTTTAAGACGGTTCTCATAAGTGACTTTTTGCTCTTCCGCGTTGGAAGCGGCAGTTGAAGCATCATTATCATCGCCTGAGCCGCCTGAAAGCATCCGCCCCCTGCTGTCAACAAGCGTAACTTTAGAGGGTTTAAGCCCCGGCACCGCGGCGGCCACCAGGTGTGTTATAGAGCCGATTTGCTCTTTCGTGAGTTCCGATACGCCGCGCAATTTAACAACCACCGACGCTGTGGGCTCCTGCTTGTCGCGGCTAAAAAGCTCCTGCCGCGGAATGACCAGATTAACACGCGCTGATTCAACTTGAGTAAGAGAAGAAATGGTGCGGGCAAGCTCGCCTTCCAATGCGCGCATCATATTGATATTCATTACAAAACTAGAAGTCCCCATGGTTTCGCTGCGATCGAATATTTCATATCCGACAATAGAGCCGCCTGAAGGCAGTCCCTGTTGGGCAAGCGACAGGCGCAGCCGCAGCATCTGATCGGAGGGCACCAGCACCTGGCTGCCATTGCCGCGCAATTCATAAGGGGTATTCATTTTTTCAAGCTCAGAGACGATTTTGGCGCTGTCGTCCAATGAGAGATCGGTGTAAATGGGTGACATGGGCACAGAATTCATGCGCGCCGATAAAAAAACAAACAACGCCAGCACAAGTATAACAGTAGCAAACAAAGCCATAAGCTTGGTTTGCCCCATATCTTTAAAAATCTGTAGAAATGCTCCCATAAAACGAAAAATATTCAATAATTTTATTGTTGTTTAGTTAAGCCAGTTCCCTATAGTTTTTTCTGCTTATAGTCCAAAATTCATTTTCGGACACATTATATTGAGTTCCTATAACAGGTCAAAGTATATTTATGTGCGTACTAGGCAAAAATTGCCTAGTATTGTTTAGGGAATATTTATCACTTCAGCCATTCATTCATCGCTTGGGTGATTTCAGGCGATTGCCAATTGATATCTCCCTCAAGGATTTTTACAATTTTTCCATTTTTATCTACCAGCACCGAGGTGGGGATGCCTTGCGCGCCTATTAACTGCATAATGTGATGATCGGTATCAGTAAGGGGCTCAAATGCACTGATGGCATGGCTATTATAGAAATCTATTGCGTCGCTGATTGCGTGGTCCTCCGATATGGCAAGAACAGCAAGGCCCTTATCTTTATAATCAATCTGCAGCCTTGCCAGCGATGGCATTTCCTTCACGCAAGGCCCGCACCATGTGGCCCATAGGTTGATTACGACAAATTTTCCAAAGTAATCTTTTAAGGAGTGTTTTGCACCATGCGCATCCGCAAAAGTGAAATCTTCACTTTTTATCCCTTCACTGTCCACGGCCTGAGCAGGATGGGCATTGCAGATGAAATATAAGGAAAAAACTAAGATTGCGATACTTGTGAAACTGCGGACAATCAGGTAAGAAGCAAGGCGAAGCATCGGTAATCCTTTGGTAGAAATGATATGGCAGGCACTATAACGAAGCGCGGCGCAAAGCACAAGACGACACCCAAAACAGGCGCGCCGCATACATCAAAAAAAGAAGCCAATCCCATGTGGGGTGGCCAGTTTGCCTCAGGTCCTGCCGAGATTATGGCAACGATTAATGCTTCCATTGCGTTTGATAAAAAACTCTATGCCCAGGATATTGGAGGATCGCTGGCGCATTGTGCTATGCTGGCGCATTGCGGCATACTCACACGTAAAGAGGCCGCTGCCATTACTCAGGGGCTCAAAAAAATAAAACAGGAAATTGAATCCGGACACTTTACTTTCAAAGAATCCCTTGAAGATATTCACATGAATATCGAATCGCGCCTCGCGGAGCTGATTGGCGACGTGGCGGGCAAGCTGCACACTGCGCGTTCACGCAATGACCAGGTGGCGCTTGATTTCCGGCTTTTTGTGCGCGATGCATTGGAGAAAATTGACGTGCAGCTTCAGGCTTTGCAAGCTTCATTGCTGGCGCGCGCCGAGCAATATGCTGTTTCGATCATGCCTGGGTTTACCCATTTGCAGACGGCGCAGCCTGTAACGCTTGGCCATCATCTCATGGCGTATGTCGAAATGTTTGGCCGCGACAGGGCGCGGGTGCAAAGTCTGCGTGAAAGAATGAATGAGAGTCCGCTGGGCTCCGCCGCGCTTGCTGGCACATCTTTCCCGATTGATCGCGTGATGACAGCAAAATTACTGGGATTTGCACATCCCATGGCGAATTCGCTCGACGGCGTGTCGGATCGTGATTTTGCGCTGGAATTTTTAAGCATCGCTTCCATCAGTGCCGTACATCTGTCGCGCCTGGCTGAAGAGTTCATCATCTGGTCGAGCGCGCCTTTTAATTTTATTACGCTGTCGGATTTATATACCAGCGGCAGTTCGATTATGCCGCAGAAGCGCAATCCCGACGCCGCTGAACTGGTGCGCGGCAAGACCGGGCGCATCAATGGATCGCTGATGGCGCTGCTCATGACCATGAAGGGGCTGCCGCTGGCTTACAATAAAGACATGCAGGAAGATAAAGAGCCGGTGTTTGACGCTTTTGCGCAGTGGCAGATGGTCTTAAGTGCGATGACCGGAATGATTCAGGATTTTACTCCCAATGTAAAACGCATGCATGCCCTGGCGGCTGAAGGCTATTCAACAGCTACGGATCTTGCCGACTGGCTGGTGCGTACATTAAAGATGCCTTTCCGCAACGCTCATCACGCCACCGCAAAAATAGTCAAAAAAGCAGCGGATAAAAAATGCCTGCTCCCGGATTTGGCACTTGCCGATATGCAATCTGTAGAGCCGCGCATCACAAAGGCCGTCTATGGTGTGCTGACTGTTGAGCAGTCTGTGGCAAGCCGCACTAGTTTCGGCGGCACTGCGCCTGTGCGGGTAAAGGAAGCGATTAAAGCGGCGAAGGCAAAATATTTATGAAAACGAGGTATATCCTATTTTCTTTGCTTCTTTTTGCTGTGTTGAGCGGCTGCGGCCTCAAGCGCAATCTTGAATTGCCGGAACACCAGAAACATCACAAAACGGATGCAGATAGCCAGGCAGTGCAACCAGCCGCGGCAACTCCGGCTTCTACTGCAACCACTACAACCGATGCGCCCGTCGCTCCTGATGCTTCAACCCCGCCTGCACCGGCAACACAAAAGTAAATCTATGGATCATTTTTTGTATAAAAACGGCGTATTATACGCAGAAGACGTATCGCTTAATGATATTGCCGCTCAGGTGGGTACGCCGTTTTATTGCTATTCCACCGCGACGCTTACCCGCCATTATCAGGTGTTTCATGATGCGCTTGCAAGCATGAATCCGCTTATCTGCTACGCGGTGAAGGCCAATGATACACTCGCTATTCTAAAGACGCTGGCGCTGGCAGGCAGTGGTGCCGATGTCGTCTCAGGCGGCGAGATTCGCAAAGCGCTTGCTGCAGGAATTGCACCACAAAAAATAGTATTCTCCGGTGTCGGTAAAACCCGTGATGAAATGGCATTGGCGCTCACGCAGAATATTTTCCAGTTTAATGTCGAGTCAGAGCCAGAACTGTATGCGCTTTCAGAAGTAGCCACACGTTTAAATAAAACAGCGGGTATTGTGTTTAGGGTGAATCCGGATGTGATATCTGATACCCATGCCAAAATTTCTACCGGTCATAAAGAAAGCAAGTTCGGCGTCCCTATTGCCGATGCCATGCGGCTTTATGCTCTGGCGGCTACATTGCCCGGCATTAGCGTTCAAGGTGTTTCCGTGCATATCGGATCGCAGCTTGCCAATCTGGCGCCTTTTGCTGGAGCGTTTAAACGTGTGGCGGAGTTGGTGCGCGAATTGCGCGCTGCGGGCCATGATATTCGCGTACTCGATCTTGGCGGCGGACTGGGTATTCCTTATGAAGGTTCGCAAAATCCTCCCCCTCTGCCATCGGCCTATGCGGAAATCGTCAAGGAAGCCACTAAGGGGCTTAACTGTCAGCTGGTGTTTGAGCCGGGACGTCTGCTAGTAGGCAATGCTGGCATATTGGTTACGCGCGTTACTTACGTAAAACGCAGCGAGGGGCGCATTTTTGTGATTGTCGATGCCGGCATGAACGATCTTATCCGTCCCACGCTTTACAATGCCTATCATGATATTGTGCCGGTTGTGGTTGATGAAGCAACGGAAACTGAACTTGTTGATGTGGTGGGTCCGGTGTGTGAGACCGGAGATATTTTTACCGCGCAGCGCCTGCTTAAAGTGCCCAAGCCGGAAGATTTATTGGCATTCCGTTCCGCCGGGGCTTATGGCGCTTCCATGGCGTCCACCTATAATGCAAGGCCTCTGCTTGCCGAAGTGATGGTGAATGGCAGTGCATTTTCGGTAGTGCGCAAACGCCAGAGTTATGAAGATTTATTCGCGCGTGATCAGCTGCCTGGCTGGCTTTAACCTTTGGCGCTATTCCATAATTGGAAATGGGCCTTATGGAAAACGAGGGTTTTTCCGTAAAGCACCAGCGAATCTTTCAAATATTCTCCGTCCCAGCCGCATTGCGTTAAGGCCTCGGTAAGCGGTTGCAGCGCGCCGTCAGGAGCTTTTACCTGGATTTTTTCTATCGCTAAATATTTCATCATATCCACCGCTATGCGCGAATGAGTAATTGAGGCCGCTTTCTGGAAAAACGGCGTGATAAGCTGGGCCTGTTCATAGGGAAGCAGTGTGCCCACCTCTTTTAAATCTTTGACCAGTTTATGGTGATCATCTGAATTGGTTTCAATGGCAAAGCCGATATCTTTAAACAGCGTTTGTGCCTTGGGTGATAAGCTTTCCATGGTAATCGCCGGATCATAAATAAAACTATCGGGGTTTTTTGGGGCATATAGCGCAATAACAGGCGCGGGTTTTTTGGACGCAGATTTTTTAGACAAATTATACATGGCAAGCCCTGCGAGGCTTAAACTGGAATTTGTCGTTTGCTGCTGCGCTGTGGAAAGAGTGCTCATAAGAAATTCCTGATTTTTGTATTATTTAGCCTTCAATAGTAACACCGCACAGGTTACTTTATTGTTAAAAATAGATAAAAATTTAGACAAATTGCAGCCATCTGTTTTTTGCAAAAAATGGCAAATTGGCTTGCTTTTAAACGTGGGACGAGGGGATTAATGAATATCCAGAATGCCGACGTAAGGCAGTTCGCGGTAATAATTGGCGTAATCCAGGCCATAGCCGACAACGAATTTGTCAGGAATGGTGAATCCGACAAAATCGGCGGAGATTGGCACTTCACGTTTACCGGGCTTTTCGAGCAATACCACGATGCGCGAGCTGGCGGCATTGCGCTGTGAAATCAGGTTGCGGGCAAATTGCAATGTCCGTCCGGATTCAAGTATGTCGTCGAGAATCAATACATGCCGATCTTTCACTTCTTCTGTTAAGTCGCGGTTGATCGTGACGGTTTTGGCGGATTCCGTGCTGGCGCCATAGCTTGACAAGGTCATGAAATCGACCTGGGGATGCAATCCGATTTTATATAATGCGCGTATCAGATCGGCCGTAAATACGAAGCTGCCTTTGAGCAGCGACACAATCATTAAATCAGGCGGCAGCTTAAGCGCAATCTCGCGGGCAAGGGTTATGATGCGCTCTTCAATCTCTTCAGCAGAATATAAAACCGGTATTTCGCGCGATGTTGGCATAGATTTCCTTATTTATGTCTGAGTGATAATTCAAAGGGGTTTGCCAGATCTATCTGTGCACGGTCTACATCTCCTTCATTCATGTCGAAGGCATATGTTTTGCAAGATTCCTGAGCGCCGCTTATCATGTTTTTTCCTGTTTCCAGGAGATTAGGGCTGGCAGTTATCTTGCGGCTGTCGGCATTGAGCAAGGTTATTTCTAGCGCCGGCAATGTACGGCTGCCTTTGGCTTCATTGAGAACAGTGCATTTGATTTCCACATGCATTTTTTTGCCGTTAGTGGCATCCTTATCGTCTATCGCTGTTTTGATAATACTCACATTAGCCAGTGTTAATCCTTCGGTGGAATAGATGCCGAATGGTTCAAGTAAAAAGGCAAATGCAGGGTGCAATGCAAGAATGGAATTACGGTTTGCAAATGGCATTAAAAGAACTGCAACACAGGCTAGTCCCATACAGGTAAAGCGCAGCCAGCGCGGCGCTGTAATGATTTTAATAATGACCGGCAGGTTTGAGCCTGGGAAAATAGGGCGCTTTCGTATAGGCGCGGTGTCAGGCGATACAAAACGCATCTCTGCAGAAGGCTGAATTGGTTTTACTTCTCCAGTAAGGGAATGGGCAGGTGCTTTCTGATGCCAGCTATGTCCGCAGTTGGCGCAGCGGACAGTGCGGCCGCCAGTTTTAAACGCTGCATCGGGTACGGCATAGTTGGTATTGCATTCAGGACAATTTAAAATCATGCGCTCACATAAATGCTGGTGGATTTTTTACAGCATCCGATTATAACAAGGGTATGCATTTAGGCGAGAAAATAATACGCACGGGGTCTGCAGCGTCGCTTGCGACGGAAGTTATCCAGCTCACAAAAGTGTCCATGGGCTATTTAAGTGGCCAGGAAGTGCTCCGCGATATTTCCCTTTCCATCACCCGCGGAGGTTTTTATTTTCTTGCAGGCGCCAGCGGGGCAGGGAAGTCTTCCTTACTCAATGTGATGGCTCTGTCAGTGCGTCCCACGCGTGGCAATGTGCAATTGTTTGGCACGGAGACTACCACACTTTCCCGCCATCAGCTGCCGGCCCTGCGCCGCCGCGTAGGAACGGTATTTCAGGATTACCGCCTGATTGACCATTTGAGCATAGAAGAGAATGTGGGCTTGCCGCTCAAAATTGCCGGCGAACCTAAAAGAGAAATTGCGGAAAAGGTAAGCGAACTGCTGGCATGGGTTGGGCTTGGAGCCTATCACAAGGCGCGCCCTGAGATATTATCTGGCGGCCAGAAGCAGCGCGCCGCCATAGCGCGTGCTGTCATCAATAACCCCGACATATTGCTAGCCGATGAACCCAGCGGCAATCTGGATAGCGCGCTGCGCTACAAATTCATGTATCTGTTTGAAGAGCTCAACAAAATAGGCACTACGATTGTATTTGCCACCCATGACGAAACGCTTATTTCCATGTTTAATTATCCCGTGCTGCGCCTTAAGGACGGGCGGCTGGTGAAGGAATAAGCCTTGCGCTTTCAGTCTCAATGTGCTCCTGCAAAGTAGCCAGGAAATCACGTCCTTTTAACCCTGGTTCAATAGGCGGCAGAAATTCGATAATGACTTTGCCGGGCGTTTTCGTGAAGGCATTTTTCTTCCATAACTGCCCGGAATTAAGCGCAACAGGCACGACGGGAACTTTGAGATGCTGGTAGAGCGCTGCCACGCCCGGGTGGTATATGGAGCTGGCGCCAGGCAATGTGCGGGTACCTTCGGGAAAAATGACAATGGAGCGGCCCTCGTTGCTGCGCAAACTAGCCTCGCGCAGCATATGTTTCATAGCGGATGCGCCTGCCTTGCGGTCAATATAGATATTTTTCAGGAAAAGAAGATACCAGCCGAATATAGGGAAAAAAATCAGCTCTTTCTTTAATACAAACGCAGGGCGGGTAAGCAATACCCAGAAAATAATCGTATCCCATGCTGATTGATGCTTGGAGGCGACAATGGAAGGTTTCGCCGGAATATATTCCGCACCGCGCACTTCATAAGTAATATTGCACAATATTTTTAGCAGCCATAATGATCCAAGCCCCCACAGCCGCGCCACAGTAAAGGAAAAAGGGCGATAGATGCAGGTAAGTGGCAGGCCCGTCAGGCCGATGATAGCAATCCAGGCCCAGAAAGCGATGTTAAATAAAGCGGAGCGTATGATCATGTTCGTATATTTAATAGATGAAGCAGGATGCTTGCCAGGTATTTATGATATTCCGAAAGCACGAGTTTAATGCTGTCGCCCCATTGCCACCATTCATTATGCTCAAAATGCCCTGGGAATACCGGCTCAGGAATGATTACGATGCCGGGTATGGCATAATGCAGTTCAAGCTCGCTGCGCGGCATATGGTAATTACCCGTCACCAGCCGGATGCTTTTAATGTGGTGTTCCACAATCCAACCTGCAGTTTCCTCAGCGTTTCCGACTGTGCTGCGGGCTTTATAGCCCAGCGTTATATCCTGAGGGGAAATTTGTCCTGCATAACCATGATATTCTTTTTTGCGCAATATGGAGGCCAATGTAATGCCGTCCTCTACGCCGGATATAAACATTTTCTGCGCCCGGTGTTCAGCGAGCAATTGAAATCCGCGATCAAGACGAAGCCCGCCGCCGGTTAGTACGACAATTGCATCGGTTGTCTGATTGTCCTGAACGGGTTCATAGGGGATCAGGCTGATAAATCCTACCAGGCCAGTCCCCCAGATAAGAAAGAGTAAGGGAATGAGTTTCTTCACCTTATGCTACCCGTTTATGATTTTATGCGCAGCGTCCAGAATATCTTCGCATATTATCACAGGTTGCAGGTCGTTGGGAAGTGCGCCTATTTCCTGCTGGCCCTTGCCGGTCTTTACCATATAACGCTTACAACCAGCCTCATGGGCCGCCATCATATCGCTAATCGTGTCGCCTATAAAAGCCGTTTCCTCTGCGGCTGCGCCATATTTCTCCAGTGCTTCAATCAGCATGCCCGGTTTGGGTTTGCGCCGGTAGGTTGCCTGGTCAGGATGATCGGTGCAGAAATAGAGGGAGTCTATTTTCCCGCCGTGCACTTCAACAGTTTCACATAGAAAATCATGAATGCGGTTGAGTGTTGCCTGTGAAATGATACCGCGTCCGACCACCGACTGGTTGGTAACCAATACACATGTGAAGCCTTTCTGCTTCAGCAGTGCAAGCGCTTCCAATGCGCGGGGAATAATAACGATCTCTTCCAGCGATTTTACGTATCCCGGGCGCTCTTCGAGCAATACACCGTCACGATCAAGCAAAACAAGCTTCATGGCATTTTATGTAGTGTTGCAAGTACTGAGAAACGGGCGCTTATCAATGAAATAAAGCTCATCATCAGTGGCAGCGAAAAAAGTATAACCCAGTGCAACAGGGAAAGTCTCAAGGAAGGAAAAAGAGGTGAATTGATATGCAGTGCCATAAGGTGAAGCGCAAGCAGTGTTCCGGCGGCAAAACCGCTGCCGACAAAGGCGCCTTTGAGTGCCAGCAAAGCCGCATGGTATTGGAACTGTCCGGCGATATAGCTGTCGACCGCGCCCAGCCTGTGCAATAAATTAATGGTACTGCGATGAATCTTGAGCGATGTCTTGCAGGCAAATATAACTACCGTGGCGGTCGCCATGATGATGAGCAAGGCAATGGAAAACAAAACCCATTGCACTAAATGGACAAAGCCGGAAAATTGAGAAATCCATTGCTTGTGATCATCAATCTCTGCACCGGGGGCAATGGCTGAAATTTTATTTTTAAGCATGCCGTAATCCATTGCGCTGCCTGGAATAAGCTGGGCTTCAATGATAACCGGCAGGGGCAGGGCGTTAAGTGCGTCGCTTTTACCAAGCCAGGGCTCGAGCAGTTCCTTAATGCGCCCCAGGCTTACAATCGATGCATCCGCTACTTCAGGAGCGCTTTTAATAAGCGCCAGGACTTTTTCCGCGGTTTCCTCATTCTTCTCATTTGCATGCGGGATGTGCACGGAGAAGGATTCAGCCTGTGCGCTGTGGCCGGCGGTTACCGTATGATGCAGTGTGAAGCTGCTCGTTAAGGTAAGTGCGGCCAGATAGACCATAAGCGCAATAATCCAGGGCAAAAACCGGCTCGATTCATCACGCGACAACGCTATATCGGGTCTGAAACTATCCCATGCCGATAATCGGCGCATATGCGAAAATAAGGTCATGCGATTTTATCAGTTATATTTTGCTGGCTGGCCTGGGTGGACACCGTCACCATTGCCGGGCGCAGCAGGCGATCATGCAGCACATACCCGGCTTGCAATACCTGCAATACTGTGCCTGGCGCTTTTTCGGCGTCTTCCACCTGCGCTACCGCCTGATGGAAGTTATGATCGAATTTTTCGCCCAGCGGATGAATGCGCTTGATGCCGTTGCGCTCAAAAATGCCCAGCAATTCCTGCATGGTCATATCAATGCCTTCGCCCACAGTATGCAGCACTTCGCTTGAGGCGCGGGCTTCGCCAGAGATGCTGTCTGCAGCGCGCCCCAGATTTTCTACGATATTTACCATATCGCGGGCGAACTTGGTGACGGCGTATTTTGCGCTGTCTTCCAGGTCGCGCTTAGCGCGGGCGCGCACATTTTCCGTTTCCGCCATTGCGCGCAGATACATATCTTTAAGTTTTGCGATTTCTTCTTCCTGCTGCTTCAGCTGTGCTTCTATGGCGTCAAAGGAAACTGCAGCGCCTGCTTCCGTTTGAAGAATTTCTTCAGGCTGTTCAGGCGGGATGATTTCTTCAGGTGTATTTTCAGTCATATATTCTATTATTCAATGTTATGGTTAAGTCATTACTTGTTCTTCATTTCCTGAATTTTTGCGTGAGCAAAAAATTATAGGGCGATGACGAAAACATAGTAAATATTTCAAGCTGCACTAGAGTAGATAGGGTTTTCTATCGTAAATTCAAGAGTTGGCTAGTATACGAATACTGGCTAATAAAGCAAATTTCTTGCGCGCTTGCCTGAAATATGGGAAGAGGTGTGCTCTTCTCATCGCATGAGGTTTTATGACCCGTCCTTCCGGCCGCCTTCCCGACGAACTTCGCAGTATCATTTTAACGCCGTCGGTCAGCCGCTATGCGGAAGGCTCTTGTATGGTAGAATGCGGTGCCACGCGCGTGTTATGCACCGCGTCGGTCGATAGCGGTGTGCCGCCTTTTCTGCGCAATACCGGAAAAGGTTGGGTGACAGCGGAATATGGCATGTTACCGCGCGCAACCCATACGCGCGTCCCGCGCGAGGCAGCAAAAGGCAAGCAATCAGGCCGGACACAGGAAATTCAGCGGCTCATTGGCCGCTCGCTGCGCTCCATTGTGAATTTAGAAAAGCTGGGAGAACGTCAGATTACGGTGGATTGTGATGTGATAGAAGCCGATGGCGGCACACGTACGGCAGCGATTACCGGCGGCTACGTCGCGCTTTATCAGGCGATTGCGAAGCTCAAGAAAGACGGGTTGCTTAAAACAATCCCCATAGAATCCTCCGTCGCCGCAGTTTCTTGTGGAATTGTAAAAGGCGTGCCGGTGCTAGACCTTGAATATGTGGAAGACAGCAGCGCCCAGGTGGATGCTAATTTTGTCATGACGGGTGATGGTAAGCTGGTGGAAATTCAGGGAACGGCGGAAGAAAAGCCTTTCAGCGAAGAGGAGCTTTATGCGCTGATGGCCCTGGCCAAGAAAGGCGTTGCCGAGCTGGCTCTACTACAGAAGAAGGCGCTGGATTTATGAACCCGTTTGGTGGCCCTCTGGTTATTGCCAGCCATAATGAAGGCAAGGTGAAAGAAATCCGCCAGCTGCTGGAGCCATTTCATATTACGGTCGTTTCTGCGGCGACATTGCGATTGCCCGAACCAGACGAGACGGGAACCAGCTTTGCCGAGAATGCAGTGATTAAATCCACCAGCGCGGCCTTGCTTTCCGGGCATTTTTCACTTGCCGATGACTCAGGATTATGTGTGCCGGCATTGGACGGCGCTCCAGGGATTTATTCGGCGCGCTGGGCTGGCCCCACTAAGAATTTTACCCTTGCCATGGAGCGTGTGCATAAAGAACTGGCGGCAAAAAATATGGAGCCTGAAGGCCAGCCGGCCAGCTTTATCTCTGTGCTTTCTTTAACGTCGCCTGCCGGGCAGACAGAAACATTTGAGGGCATAGTGCAAGGCACCCTTACATTTACACCGCGCGGCAGTGAAGGGTTTGGCTATGATCCTATCTTTGTGCCTGAAGGCTATGACCGCACTTTCGCGCAAATGCCATTAGAAGAAAAACAGACGATCAGCCACCGCGCCCGCGCCTTTAAAAAATTTGTGGCATACCTAAAGACCCAAGCTATTGCAGAGGCCGTATGAAATTATTTGCCTTTGCCGCTTCCCATCGCAAGGACTCGGTTAACCGTAAACTGGTGAATATCGCCGTTCATATGGCGAAAGAGCAGGAAGCTCATATTGATGTTGTGGAATATGGCGCATTCGATGCGCCTATTTATGATGATGAAACCTACGCTGACCATGTGCTTCCGGCGTCCGCGCAAAAATTTGTAAACCATTTACAGGAAGCGCAGGGAATTATTATCGCTTCGCCAGAATATAACTGGTCGTTTCCCGGGTCGCTCAAGAATATTATTGACTGGGCATCGGTAGTGTCGCCCAATCCCTTTGCCGGTAAGACTGCATTGCTGCTTTCAGCTTCTCCTTCGCTGCGCGGCGGCGCGCAAGGGCTTATTCAGCTGAGAGTGCCGCTGGAACATCTCGGTATGTTTGTATTTCCGCGCATATTTGCCCTTTCGCGCGCTGAAACGGCAATGAACGGCGATGGTGCGTTTAACGATGCCAAATTAACCGGCGAGCTCACGCAATTAGTAACGGAATTTTGCGCAACCACTAAGGCGCTTGGCAAAGCATAAAACTGCTTCTCATAACTCGTTTGTTGGGTTAATGTCCCGTTCTCATTCACTGGGGGTGGAAACATGCTTAAAAAACTTTCTCTTTTCTTTCTTTTCCTTGGTTTTGTGCCCGCTGTGCAGGCGGCCGATACCTATGACTTTGATAAAGATCACACGCATATTATCTTTTTTGTAAGCCATATCGGTTTTTCCAATATGATTGGGCGCATTAAAAGTTTTAACGGGCATTTTACGTTTGACGAAAATGCACCCGAAAAAAGCACGCTCGACGTCACGCTGATACCGGCAAGTGTGGATACTGATGTTCCTGCGCTCAATAAGATGCTGATGAGCGATAAATTCCTTAACGCCTATGCATTTCCTGAAATGCATTTCAAAAGCACGAAGGTGGTTGTGACAGGTAAAAATACCGGCGATGTGATAGGCGATTTTACCTTGCTGGGCGTTACCAGGCCGCTCATACTGCATGTGACCTATAATAAGTCAGGAATTCATCCTTTAACCAATGATTTTGTTTCAGGCTTCAGTGCAGATGCAACGTTAAAGCGCTCAGACTTCGGCATGAAAGCTTTTGTGCCTGATGTGGGCGACGAAGTGCGCATCCATATTGAGGCCGAAGGCACGGACCCGCTCAAACATCCCGGCAATGTAAAAACTCCGCACTAATCTGGTTATGAATTTCCTGCGTAATATATTCCTGAGCCTCATTGCCATCTGTCTGCAGATGCCTGTGGCTTACGCCAATGTCGTGACGACGGAACGCACTGAAGCAACGCTTCTCTCCGATGTAAGCGCTATTCACGCCGGACAAAAATTCTGGGCGGTGCTGCATATTAAAATGCAGCCGGGCTGGCACACTTACTGGAAGAATCCGGGCGATTCTGGCACCACGCCATCGCTTAGCTGGACGCTGCCTAAGGAATTTACCGCCGGTGAAGTGCAATATCTGGCGCCGGAGCGTCAGCAAGTCGGGCCGCTGGTCGATTATGGCTACAGCGACGATGCTTACTTTTTTGTGACCATTACTCCGCCTGCCATTTTGGGCGAGAACACGACCTCCATTCTTGCGCTCAAAGGCGAATGGCTGGTGTGCAAGGATGTCTGCGTTCCTGAGCGCGCCGATCTATCGCTTATTCTGCCCGCCAGCCAGAAGCAGGAGATTGAGCATAGCGCAGATGCGGAGCTTATCGACAAGTTGGTGGGTGCCTTGCCGATTGTCCTTGAAACGCCGGTTAATTTTAGTCTGGTGGATGAGCAGATACATTTTACCGTTCCTCTCAGCATATCAGCAGAGAAAATTAAAACCGCGCAATTCTTTCCAGCCCAGGATGGCCTGATTGCCAATGCATCGCCGCAACAGGTAAGCATAACTAAGGATGGGGTTGCATTCGCTGTCAAAAAAGCTGAAGGCAAGCCGCTGAGTGCCGCTGATGGGCTCGTATCGATTTTTCCTAAAGAAGGCGAACGTAAAAATTACGAAGTGCATCTGCAATTCCAGGCCAGTGTGGCAGGCGCACCGCCGTCACCGTATTCTGCGCAATTGATGCCTGTAATAACCTCCATGCTGTTTGCCTTGCTGGGCGGGCTGATTCTTAATCTCATGCCATGCGTGTTTCCCATTCTTTCGCTCAAATGTCTGGCGATTGCCAAGAAATCGGCGGCACATGCTAGCACGGTGCGCCTGCAGGGCATCGCATACGCTGCCGGGGTGATACTCAGCTTCCTGATTCTGGCTGCGCTCCTCATCACCATTCAGTCGGGCGGCAAGCTGGTGGGGTGGGGCTACCAGATGCAGTCGCCAGTATTTGTAACTGCACTTGCCTATCTTCTGTTTATCGTTGGCCTTAATCTTTCCGGCTATTTTGAATTGCCGGTGCTGCTGGGCGACGTTGGCGGCGAAGCAGTAGCCAAAGATAATAGCTGGAGCAGTTTCTGGACCGGCATGCTGGCTGTGGTCGTGGCGACTCCCTGCACGGCACCATTTATGGCGTCCGCCGTTGGTTTTGCGCTCACACAATCCATCCCCGTTATTCTGGCGGTCTTTATATGCCTGGGTCTTGGCCTCGCCTCGCCGTTTTTGCTTATCAGTCTGTTTCCGCGCCTTGCTACATTGCTGCCCAAGCCCGGCATGTGGATGCTGCGCTTCAAGCAGTTCCTTGCCTTCCCGATGTATCTCTCAGTGGTGTGGCTGGTATGGGTGCTGGCGCGTGAAGTCGGAGCGGATGGTGTTGGCATAGCGCTTTTGGGAATCGTGTTCCTCACTTTTGCCTTGTGGCTTTGGCAACGTGATTCCTTGTTTGTAAGCGCATTGGGCGCAATATTAAGCGCTGTGATAATCATCACGACGTTATTTTCGCTGCATGTGATGCCGGGCGGTAAAGCTGCATCGCATCTGCAGGCAGAGCCGTTTTCCATGGCGCGCCTTGATGCATTGCGTGCTGAGGATAAAGCCGTTTTTGTCGATGCCACGGCTGACTGGTGCATAACCTGCAAGGTCAATGAGACAGTAGCATTATCTTCGCAAACGGTAAAATCTGCATTTGCCGATAAGCATATCACTTATCTGGTAGCGGACTGGACAAACGACGATATGGAAATTACCAAATATCTCGCCTCTTTCGGCAGGCGCGGCGTGCCTATTTATGTGTATTATCCCCCAAATAAAGGCGAGCCTGTTGTGTTGCCGCAGATACTGACGCCGTCCATTGTTTTGAAAGTCATTAATCCATGAGCGATACCCATTTTGGATTCAAAACCGTTTCTGCGGAAGAAAAACCATCGCTGGTGCGCGGCGTTTTTGACGCGGTGGCTTCGCGCTATGACATTATGAATGATGCGATGAGTTTGGGTGCGCATCGTTTCTGGAAACAGGAGTTTGTGTCTGGCATCGCCTTGCGCCCGGATATGAAATGCCTCGATGTTGCGGGCGGCACTGGCGATATCGCCTTCCGGTTGCTTGCCAGGAATGCAGGCCATGTGACGGTGTGCGATATTAATCAGGCTATGCTTGAAGAAGGCCGCAAGCGCGCGGATGATAAAAATATCCTGCGCAATATTGAATGGCTGTGCGGCAATGCCGAGTCGCTGCCATTGCCGGATAATCAGTTTCATCTCTATACGATTGCCTTTGGCATCCGCAATGTCACCCATATTGATAAGGCGCTTGCCGAGGCCCACCGCGTGCTGATGCCCGGCGGGCGGTTTATGTGCCTGGAATTCAGCCATGTCAAAAGCGAATTATTAGCCAAATTATATGACACGTATTCCTTCTCTATCATTCCCAAATTAGGCCAATGGATTGCGGGAGACAGCGCGCCCTATCAATATCTGGTTGAAAGCATCCGCCAGTTTCCCGACCAGGCGAAATTCAGCAAGATGATCGGCGATGCAGGCTTCAAGCAGGTGCGCCACACCAATCTTGCTGGCGGCGTGGTGGCGATTCATTCGGGATATAAAATCTGATGCTGCGCACGCTTTATAATCTCGCCCGCCTTATCGGTATTGCGCTTATCCTCTCGCGCTACGATGTGCTGTTGTTCTGGCGCGGCGAAAATACTGCGCTCAAAGGCAAGCGCCTCGCGCATGCCCTGCATGAAATGGGACCGACTTTTATCAAACTGGGGCAGGTGCTTTCCACGCGTTCCGATCTGGTGGGCCAGGAAGTGGCATTGGCGCTTGCTGAACTCCAAGATAGGCTTCCGCCTTTCGCGAGCGGTACGGCGCGCAATATCATTGCCGAGCAATTAGGCAAGCCCGTCAGCGAATTATTTGCCACTTTTGATAATCAGGCCGCTGCCGCTGCTTCCATCGCCCAGGTGCATTTTGCAACATTGCATGATGGCAGAGAAGTTGCGGTGAAGATTCTGCGCCCCGGCATTGAAAGCGCATTTGAGCGCGACATCAGCCTGTTTTACTGGCTTGCGGATTTGGGCGAGCGTTGGCGGCCGCAGTGGAGGCGCTTTAAGCTGCTTGAAGTGGTGCAGACTTTTGAAGAGATGATTCATTTTGAAATGGATTTGCGTTTTGAGGCCGCCGCCGCCGTGCAGCTTCGCACCAATCTTATTAATGATGAAGGATTTTACGTCCCGGAAATTTATTGGACTCTGACCGGTCAGCATGTGCTGACACTTGAGCGCATCCGCGGCATTCCCATCAGCGACGTTGCGGCCATTAAAGCGGCGGGCCATGATCCGGTGCGCCTTGTCGATAACGCCGCCATAGGCTTTTTCCGCCAAGTGTTTCGCGACGGGTTTTTCCATGCCGACATGCATCCGGGCAATATGTTCGTGCTGCCAAACGGCGATATCGCAGTGGTGGATTTCGGCATTATGGGCAGGCTCGATCATAAAAGCCGTGTTTACCTTGCCCAGATTCTCCACGGGTTTTTAACCGAGGATTATTATAATCTCGCCAAAGTGCATTTTGATGCCGGTTTTGTGCCCGCCCATAAATCGGTGGATAATTTTGCCCTGGCCTTGATGGCGATTACCAAACCCATCATCGGGCGCAAGCTGAGCGATATCTCGGTGGGCAAACTGCTCGGCCAATTATTCACCACCGCCGAGGCCTTCGAGATGGAAGTGCAGCCGCATCTGCTGTTGCTGCAGAAAAATATGGTAGTGTCCGAAGGGGTGGGGCGCATGCTCAACCCGGATGTGAATATGTGGCAGGTGGCTGAGCCCCTGATTGAAGATTGGGCCAAGGAAAACTTAGGCGCGCGCGCGCGCATTAAAGAACATATTGAAGAGACTATTTCCCTGGCGCGCACCCTGCCTTCGCTTTTGCGCCAGACCGAGGCCGCTCTCAGCCGGGTAACGGACGGCGGCGTGAAACTGCACCGCGATACGGTCGCGGCGGCCCATACCGAGCGGCGGCGTTATCACCGCGACTGGCTCTATTTTGCCTGGGCCGTCTTAATTGTATTCGCTCTTGCCTATATTACAAAATAAGTTAGTATATTGACCTAATATACATTTTATTAGGTTATTTTGTAATGAACTCTATTAATTTATCCAATATTGTCACCCCCGCGAAGGCGGGGGTCTTAATCGGCTTGTTAAAGATTCTCGCCTGCGCGGGAATGACATTTAGGACTCTCTGAGATATTTAATTATTGCTAATATACTAAGACAAGATAAATGAATAAATCCGCACTCCTTATTATAACGGGCAGCATTGCCGCCTATAAATCGCTCGATGTCATCCGCCGTTTGCGTGAGCGTGATGTGCGGGTTACCTGCGTGCTTACTAAGGGCGGCGCCGAGTTTGTGACGCCGCTCTCGTTGGCTTCGCTTTCCGGCAATCCGGTCTATAGCGATTTGTTTTCCCTCAAGGATGAAACTGAGATGGGGCATATCCGCCTGTCGCGGGAGAATGATGTGATAGCGGTAATCCCGGCGAGCGCCGACATGATAGCCAAGATGGTTGCGGGCAGGGCGGACGATTTAGCTTCCACCACTTTGCTTGCTACCGATAAACCCGTGCTGATTGCTCCGGCCATGAACAGTAAAATGTGGGAGCACCCAGCGACCCGGCGCAATCTCGCCCAGCTGCGCAAAGACGGCATCCATATTATCGAGCCAGACGCGGGCGCACTGGCTTGCGGCGAAATAGGACAGGGGCGGCTCGCGGAAGTTGATACTATCGTAGCCGCTATTATTCACCAGCTTGAAGGTGATAAGCCGCTGGCAGGATTAACAGCGCTTGTGACCAGCGGACCCACCTATGAAGCGATTGATCCGGTGCGCTTCATAGGTAACAAATCTTCCGGCAAGCAGGGCCATGCCTTGGCCGAGGCGCTTGCACAAGCGGGTGCATCCGTCACTTTAGTAACTGGGCCTACGTCAGAAGGATTGCCCAAAGAAGCGGATATTATTCAGGTAACAACGGCGGAGGAAATGCTGGAAGCATGCAAAGCTGCATTGCCTAAAGATATTGTTATTTGCTGTGCGGCGGTGTCTGACTGGCGGGTAAAAACTCCTTTTGCTCAGAAACTCAAAAAACGCGCCAATGAATCGCCTCCCGCCATTGAACTGGTGGCGAACCCTGATATACTGCGTACCATTTCTACCCTTAAAACTAAACGTCCCAAACTGGTTGTAGGTTTTGCGGCGGAAACGCAAACTGTCCAGAAAAATGCCGAAGCCAAACGTATCAGCAAGGGATGTGACTGGATAATCGCCAATGATGTTTCCGGTGGCCAGGTATTTGGCTCGGAAAATACCAGCGCAGTTTTTATTGCCGCGTCGGGCAGCGAGCAGTGGAAAAATATCAGCAAAAAAGAACTCGCCCAAAAATTAATGCAAAAAATAATGGATTATTTTCCGGCCAAGGTCGTAAAACCCAAATGGAAGCAATCATGAAGGAGAAGAAGATGACGAAAATTGCGCTTACCCCATTGCCGCACGGCAGTGATTTACCGCTGCCGGAATACGCAACCGAAGACAGCGCCGGAATGGATTTGCTGGCCGCCGTGCAGCAGGATGTGGTGATAGCGCCGCATAAGCGCGCCCTGATTCCCACCGGGATCAGCATTGCCCTGCCCAAAGGCTATGAGGCGCAAGTAAGACCGCGTTCAGGTCTTGCGTTTAAATTCGGCGTTACCGTGCTCAATGCTCCCGGCACTATCGATGCTGATTACCGCGGCGAAGTTGGCGTCATTCTCATCAACCACGGCGACGAGCCCTTTACCGTTTCACGCGGAATGCGCATAGCACAAATGATTATCGCACCTTATGCGCGGGCTGAGTGGCAGCAGGTTGCTTCGCTCGATGAAAGCGCGCGCGGTTCTGGTGGTTTTGGTTCTACCGGTACAGCCACACAGAAAAAAACTGCATGATCCAGCTTTCTAAACGCCTGTTTTATGCTACCGAAGCGGTGCTTTACATCGCTTACAATGCGGCAAGCGAACCTGTCAGCAGCAAAGAGATTGCAGGCAAGCAGGGCATGCCGTCGCGCTACCTGGAGCAGATGATGCAGAAGCTGGTGCGCGCCGGAGTGCTGCGCGGCGTGCGCGGGCCGCACGGCGGATATTTATTGGCGCGTGAAAAACGCCGTATTACCCTTGCCGATATCTGCAAGGCGCTTGGAGAAGAGGAGGCGATTCCCAAATCGACGCCGCTGGGCAATCAGATTGTCGTGCCGGTGCTGCGTAAATTCCAGGCATCTATAGCAGAGCGGCTGCACGAAACGACGATTGCCGATCTTTATGAGCAGGCAACAGAACACCAGATTCGCAAGAGTGACGGCGAACGCACCGATTTTAATATTTAACTCGAGTATATTTAACCAAGGAGGAGTCTATGACTGCAACTGCATTGAAATTTGAACCTGCCCAACTCGATAGCCCAGGCCGTGGCCGCGTATATGACAACATTCTCGCCACTATCGGCAATACCCCGCTGGTGCGACTTCACCGCATTGCCAAAGAAGCAGGCGTAGTAGCTGATATTGTAGCCAAGCTTGAATTCTTCAATCCGCTTTCATCGGTCAAGGATCGTATCGCGCTTTCTATGGTTGAAGCGGCAGAAGCTTCGGGTAAGTTAAATGCCAATTCCGTATTGGTGGAGCCGACATCGGGCAATACCGGCATTGCACTGGCGTTTGTCTGCGCTGCCAAAGGATATCGGCTTATCCTTACCATGCCGGAAAGCATGTCGGTTGAGCGCCGCAAGATGCTCAAGATTCTAGGCGCTGAACTGGAGTTAACGCCTGCAACCAAAGGTATGCGCGGCTCCATCGAGCGCGCTGAAGAAATCGTAGCGGGCAATCCCAATGCTATCATGCTGCAGCAATTTAAGAATCTGGCCAATCCGGAAATCCACCGCAAAACCACTGCGCTTGAAATCTGGAACGATACAGCCGGCAAGGTGGATGTATTCATCACCGGCGTAGGCACGGGTGGAACGGTTACCGGAACTGCCCAGGTGCTCAAGCAAAAGAAACCCGGCGTAAAGATCATTGCGGTTGAACCTGAAGACAGCCCCGTGCTTTCCGGCGGCAAGCCCGGTCCCCACAAGATTCAGGGCATTGGCGCAGGTTTTATCCCCGATGTTCTCGATAAAACGCTTATCGATGAAGTAGTAACTATCGGCAATGAGACTTCGTTCGCCACCGCGCGTAAAGTAGCGAAGCTGGAAGGCATTCCTGTAGGCATTTCATCCGGCGCAACTATTGCTGCAGCGCTTGAAGTAGGTAAGCGCCCGGAGATGAAAGGCAAGCTTATCGTGGTTGTGGTTGCTTCCTCTGCCGAGCGTTATCTTTCAACGGATTTATTTGCCGAATAAAAACAGGCATTATATGAGATCGGGTGATATAGAGTTATTAAGCCATATCACCTGATCTTATTCCTTATGCTCACCGATACACAACGCCGCCGCTATGCGCGCAATATTTCGCTTCCCGGAGTTGGTGAAGCGGGACAGGAGAAACTGCTTGCCTCTAGCGTGCTGTTGGTCGGAGCGGGCGGGCTTGGTTCGGCGGCTATTTCTTACCTGGTCGCAGCGGGCATAGGCCATATAGGTATTGCTGATTATGACCGTGTGGAAATTTCCAACCTTCAGCGTCAGATACTCCATGAAACGGGAGATATTGGCCGCCTTAAAGTCGAAAGTGCGTGTGACCGTGTGCAGGAGCTCAATCCTGATGTACGAGTTACCACTTATTCTGAAAAACTCGATGCGGTTAATCTGACGCCCATAATTAAAGAATATGATATTGTTGTCGATGGTTGCGACAATTTTGCGACGCGTTTTGCCGTCAATACTGCCTGCCATAATCAAAAGAAGATTTTAATATCGGGTGCCATACGGGCATTTTCAGGACAAGTCGCTACCTTTAAATCCTATCTGGGTGGCGATAGTCCTTGTTATGCTTGTTTTGTAAACGGCCTTCCGGATGATGAGCGCGGATGCAATGATATGGGGGTCATTGGTGCATTGGCAGGTATTATTGGTTCATTTCAGGCGATGGAAGTCATAAAGGAGCTATTACAGACTGGTGAGTCTTTAGCAGGAAAACTACTACTGGTTGATGCATTAACATTTAAAAACCGTGTAATAAAACTTTCACGCGATCCTGACTGTGATTGCTGCGGTGCAAAATTGAAACAAGTTGCTCAATGAACAGAAAGAGAGTTTAAGTAGTCCCTCGGATATTTGGAGACTTTAAGACTCTAACAATAATAATATAAAAATGCGTCGCGCTATTATTGCAGGAATGATTGGAAACGGGCTGGAGTGGTATGATTTTGCCCTCTACGGCTATTTCGCCCCCGTCATCGGCAAGCTTTTTTTTCCTGATCATGATCCTTATGTGCAGATGATCGCCACTTACGGTGTGTTTGCTGCCGGTTTTGCAACGCGGCCCATTGGCGGGTTGTTCTTTGGCTATCTTGGGGATAAATTTGGCAGAAAATTTTCGCTCACTTTGTCCATTCTCATGATGGCCGTGCCTACCGCCTGCATAGGGTTGCTTCCTACCTATGCTACTATTGGACTGTGGGCGCCCATCCTCCTGACCTCGGTGAGGCTATTGCAGGGAATATCTATTGCCGGTCAATTTAGCGGCTCCATTACTTTTATTGTTGAGCATGCGCCTGTCGGTAAGCGTGGAATTGCCGGAAGCGCCACTATTCTTAGCCTTTGCATAGGAATGCTGCTGGGTTCTCTGATTGCCACTATTTTTGCCGAGTCATTATCCACGCAGGCTTTTGAAGCCTGGGGATGGCGGGTGCCTTTCCTGTTAGGAATTATCATCGCATATGTAGGATTTTATATCCGCCACCATACCGAGGAAAGCCCGCATTATATCAAAGCAAGGGATGAAGGTAAATTATCACCGACGCCCCTGCGCGAAGCATTTAAGAATCATCCGTGGGAATTATTGCGTGGTGTCGGGATTTATATGGGGGTTACTATCCCGTTTTATACCCTCACAGTATTTTTAAATGGATTTGTATCCAAGGGGCTTGGGCATCCCGTCAAAGATGCCTTGCTGATGAGTACGCTGAGCATGTTTCTGCTCTTGGTAATGGTGCCCTTTACCGGTTGGTTAACCGATCTATGGGGAAGAAAACGCGTTCTGATGTGGTCGGCCGCGGCATATTTTGTCTTTGCTTATCCTATTTTCTGGTTCATGACTGTGCCGGGATTTACAGCCCCTCTTATGGCGCAATTGGCCTTTACGGTAATTGTTGCATTTTATGTGGGCGGCGCACCCACTGTTTTTGTCGAGCTTTTCCCTACCAGTGTGCGCTATACCGGAATGGCGCTTTCCTATAATATATGCGCCGCGGTTTTTGGCGGCACAGCGCCGTTTGTTGAGACCTGGCTTATCAGAAAAACAAATATGAACACTATAGTAGCGTTTTATATTATGTTTTCTGCAGTCGTATCACTCATCGCCTTCATCGGGTACCATGATCGCTATAAGGAAGAATTACATTAAGAGCTCTGATAAAGGCGGAGAAGTCCGGCGATTGACCCATTCTCCGTTCGCATGGCCGCATTTTATATATATTTTCTTGCTGCTATTCCTCCTGCCTGCGGGGTATTCAGCATCTGCTGCGGATGAAGAGAATGCGGAAAGCCTTCCGGTTCCGCGTTTTGCATCGTTCAAATCCGGCGAAGTGAATATGCGGGTGGGACCCGGAACCCGTTACAGCATTAACTGGGTCTATAAGCATGAAGGCTTGCCGGTTGAGATTATTCAGGAGTTTGATCAATGGCGCGAGGTGCGCGATTTTGAAGGCACTACGGGCTGGGTGCATAAGCAGATGCTGCAGGGCAAGCGCACAGCGGTTGTCAAGGGAGGCGTAAGCGTTTTGCGCCGTTCACCCGAAGCCCATGCAAATCCGCTTCTGCGCCTGGAATCAGGTGTAATGGGACGGCTGCTTGAATGTGAAAAAGACTGGTGCCGGATACAGGTTTCCAGCCATAAGGGCTGGATTGAAAAGAATCATCTGTGGGGAGTATACCCGAAGGAAGAATTTTAGCTAGTTTTTAGGAATATTTTGCCTATTAAACCCGCGCTGTTTCCCAATTATTATGCTATACTCAATAGAGGAAACTTTATCATTATGATTATAGCTTTATGTTAAAACGATGGCTTGTCTCAGTGATGGAATCAACTGCGGGTAGCACTGCTATCGAGTATGCGTTCGTTATTCCGGTGCTCA
>Ga0206890_1021_pt1 | contig 51798 bp, 44 predicted proteins | sample Alteio_BWOrgHeat_58_FD_152960 | JGI IMG/M metagenome (GOLD analysis project Ga0206890, IMG submission 152960) | Enriched cells from forest soil in Barre Woods Harvard Forest LTER site, Petersham, Massachusetts, United States - Alteio_BWOrgHeat_Nextera6 ... | reverse complement strand
TTCCAGGAAGTTTCAGGTATGACGAAAGAATTCGGGATCGAAGAGGTTGTTTGCGGCGGGGAGAACCGTTTTAAATACAGGCTCCCAACCGTTGCAACAAGCCAGAACCTGGTTTTAAAACGAGCACTTGTTACTACAAGCTCGCCATTGGTCAACTGGTGCGCCAATTGTATCGATCAGAGCTTGGCCGGCAAAATTACCGTCCATGATGTTTTGGTCAGTTTGTTGCAAGCCGATGGAACGATACTTAAAATGTGGACTTTTCATAATGCCTACCCGGTAAAATATTCCATATCCGACCTGAAATCGCAGGAAAGTGAACTGGTCATAGAATCCATCGAGCTGGCATATACCTATTTTGAGATATCGAACAAGACATTTTTTTACAATTTATTTTGATCATCATGCCTGTCGAGATCAGAGAACTTATTATCAGGACGGAGATATCCGGCACAGGAAGGAACACTCAGCCCGGAGTAAAGGAAAAAGATTTGACTCTGATGAAAAAAAGGCTGCTTGATGAATGTAAAAGGATGATAGCAGCAAATATGAACAGAGATAGTTACAAACGATAATACCGGTGAACAATGGCTTTGCAGTTGATCAAAATTACAGGATATACGGATGAAGAGTTTCTGAAGCCCGTTAGCGGTCAGGAGTATACTGCTATGATCAATCCTGAATCGATCACCTGGCAGCGGGCGATCGAATATAATGAAGAGCAACCCCCAAACACCAGCTCGGCCTCCCAAAAATACAAGAGCACCCCCTGCGATAAATTGAATTTTGATATTGTGATCGATTGCACAGGCATTGTCGACCCCAACCGGCTCAGCCTTACCGCTGAAATAAAATTACTGGAGCAAACAGTATATGATTACAACGGCAAAATACACCGCCCAAATTTTGTAAAAGTACAATGGGGAAAGGACATTATCTTCAAAGGGGTACTTACTTCGTTTGATACTACCTATTCACTTTTTAAGCCCACAGGAAGCCCCTTGAGGGCAAAGGTTTCCCTTCATTTCAGCCAATATATTTCCCCAAAAACAGTTGATGAGCTGGATAACGCAACCTCGCCTGATATAACACACCTGGTAACGGTACAGCAAGGCATGACATTACCCCAATTGTGCCAGGATGTATGGAATGATGATTCCTATTATATCCAGGTGGCACGATATAATGGCCTTAACAAATTCAGGAACATGGACGGTATACAAACACTTCTTTTCCCACCAATAATCCAACCGTCATAATGGCAAGCAGCACTAACATAGGAGATGTAGCAACATTTGACGTTAAAATTGGCGGCAGCATAATTCCTGACGAATTGCGGGTGCTTTCGGTGCATGTAGAAAAGAAAGTTAACGGCATCCCCACAGCAAAGATCGTCATCCTTGATGGCGATGCGAGCACCGGTAAGTTTGAGGCCAGTTCATCAGGCACATTTGTACCCGGCCAGCAGGTGACCATTGAGGCTGGTTACGACTTAAAGAACGTGGTTATCTTCCAGGGCATCATCACCGGCCAGTCAATTCGGGTTGACGACCTGATTGGCCCTTCATTAGAAGTGGAATGCCGTGATCAGGCAGTAAAAATGATCGTTGGCAGGAAATGCCTCACCTTTTCCAAACAAACAGATAGCGATATTATTTCATCAATAATAGGCACCTATTCAGGATTATCCGCAGACGTTACTTCAACAGCCACAACCTGGCCCGAACAGGTTCAGTACTATGTAACGGATTGGGATTTTGTACTGGAACGGGCTGAAATGAACGGGCTCATCGTAACGGCATTAAACAATAAAGTTTCCGTTTTTAAACCAGATGCAAACACCACTTCTGCTTTTACTGTAACCTATGGTGACAATCTGATTGGCATTAACGCCGACCTTAATGCTGTCACGCAATTGGGCAGTGTGAAAGCGAGTACCTGGGATTACAAGACACAGAAGGTCATTGTCGAAGAGGCGTCAAACAGTTATGCCGGGCCGGGAAATCTTTCATCAAAAAAGTTATCTGAAGTTATCGGCCTGGCCGATTACCAGGTGCAAACTACTGCCCCTCTTGAAAATACAGATCTCACCAATTGGTCGAAAGCGCAGCTGATCAAAAGCGAATTTTCAAAAATACGTGGCGAGGTAAGATTTATGGGGAACAACGCAGTAGATCCCGGCAAGTATATGACATTAAAGGGGCTTGGCGACAGGTTTAACGGTGATTACCTGATATCGGGGGTTGTTCATGATCTTTCAGATGGCAATTGGATCACTGAAGTAACAGTGGGCTTGTCGCCTGTATGGTTTATTGAGGAACCGGACGTAATTGCGCCACCTGCCTCAGGAATACTTCCCGGTGCACGGGGTTTGTTTAATGGAACTGTGAAACAAATGTATGAGGACCCCGACACGCAATTCAGAATACTGGTTAACGTGCCGATGTTTGATCAGAATGGCGCCGGCATATGGGCCAGACTTGCCAATTTTTATTCAACATCGGGAGCAGGCGCATTTTTTTTGCCCGAGGTTGGAGATGAGGTGGTGTTGGGCTTTCTGAACGAGGATCCCCGGTATCCTGTTATCCTTGGCAGCATGTATAGCGGCACCAGCAATAAACCTTATAAAGGGCTTGAACCTAACGAAAAAAACACCATAAAAGCGATAGTTTCAAAGTCGGGAATATCCATGCAATTTGACGACGAGAATAAAGTGCTCACTATTATAACACCTGATAAGAATCAGTTCATCCTGAGCGACAAGGATAAAAAGATCACGATACAGGATGATAATCAAAACAGTATTGTGATGTCGGCAAGTGGGATCGTCATCAAGAGTGCAAAAGATGTCAGCATCCAGGCACCTGGGAATGTCAGTATTTCGGGCGACCAGGGTATAAATGTAAAATCATCAGGAGGTAACGTTGCTACCAGTGGTATCAATATCAGTGAAACTGCCCAAAGTGAGTATTCGGCAGCAGGAAATGCAACGGCTAAAATAAACAGCGGTATGGAAATGACGCTGAAAAGCGCCATGATAATGATCAACTAAATTTTAAACATATGCCACCAGCAGCAAGACTTACAGATTTCCACGAGTGCCCGATGCAGACGCCTGCACTGGTACCGATACCCCACGTTGGAGGGCCGATCGTTGGACCGGGGCAACCGACCGTTTTGATAGGCAGCCTGCCCGCTGCCCGGGTTGGCGATATGTTGGTTTGCGTCGGGCCTCCCGATTCGATCATCAAAGGGTCAACAACGGTTATGATAGGCGGTATGCCTGCAGCCCGGCTGGGGGATCAAACTGCACATGGAGGACAAATTCTGTTAGGGGCTTTTAATGTAATGATAGGTGGATAATCAAATAAGCAAACAGGCAAGCCATTTAGGTTCAGGCTGGGCATTTCCGGTTACATTTTCGGCCGGCAATTACCAGTTGCAACTGAGCGCGTATGCCGAAAATGTTAACGACTCTATCCACAGCATACTAATGACGAGAAGGGGCGAACGTTGCCTGGAACCGCAATTTGGATCAGGCTTGCAACAGTTCTTTTTCAGAACGATGGACGATACATTGAAGGGAGAGATCATAGATGCGGTAAAAGTTTCCCTCCTCCACAATGAGCCCAGGATAACGGTGGTAAGTGTAAACGTAGATTTTGTCGATCTGTCAAACGGGCTGACAGAAATAACCGTGGTATATATATATAACCAGGCTAATACCAGGCACAATTATGTTTTCCCTTTTCACATAAAAGAGGGCACAAATCTGAGTCACTAATATATGAATGCAATTGATCAGTATAACAGTATAATTTCACTCGAACGGTCCCTTGTTCCGGCTCCCTCGTTAATAGACGGGCGCACAGAAAAGGACTGGTTAAGTTTCCTGTGCGATTACGCCACACTCATCAATTTCTACAACGGTAATAATACGCTAAGTGGCGATTGGTCGCCTTTTTTACTCAAGGATCCTGTATTTCTTTTGGCCAGCATATCCAAAACGCGTTTTTCAGAGCACCATTCACTTTACATGAAAACGGCTGAAAAATTGCACAAACTGTTGAGAGCAAAAGCGCCCGACCACGACATTGCCGATCCCTTTAATCGCTTGTTCGATCAGCTAACGGATATATTCGTCTACATCAAGCGCTGGGTATATTTTATGCAAAGGACAGATGATGAATACGACCTTAAGACTTACGTCATTGACAATATTAAAACCAATTTCAGCAAATATTTCTGGGCAATTATTTCATTACAACAGGGCATGTACCTGTCGCGGGTGATCAAAGGAATTAATCCGGTGAACTATAACAAATTTCACTTTTTTGACGCTTACGAAGAACAGCTTTGGATGCAAAATAAAGACAGAAGCCCCTATTGGGAGATACTAGGCTTAAAACACCCGATCATCGATAATACGCATAACGATCTGTTGAATGCCATTATAAAAGCCGGCGATGACCTGTTCAGTTTCTTTTATACCATAATCAACCATTCTGGCAGTGAGTTTGAGCGGGTGAAAACTCAGCAAAGCCGATATCCCGATATCACCCTGCTGCGGACGTTTGTAAACCTTCTGAAAATACAGCAGGACAAGCTAAACAGCATATCCCAAAAGCACCTTGATTTTTATTATAAAGACATTTTAAAGCAGACAGAAAAAAAGGCCATTTCAGATGAGGTTTTTCTTTGCTCGCAACTGGCAAAGACTACGTCGACATTTAACCTGCCGGGTGGAACCATGTTCAGTGCAGGCAACGATGCACAGAAAAACCCGATCTGGTTTTCCACTCAGGAAACTGTGCAGCTTAACCCAGCGGTTATCGCCAGAGGATATACACTTTCCAGGTCACTCGCAGACGTTACCCCTTCGCCTTTCTATTTAAAAAACATACCACCGGCGGGTATAATACAAAAAGACAAAAGCGGCAAAATACAATCATGGGAAACCTTCGGAGGATCGGCCTCACCATCTGCGTCACTGGTAACGCCAGGGTTTGCCCTTGCATCACCTATGCTTTTTTTACGGGAAGGTATAAGGGAAATTTCATTAACAATGGTTTTTGAAAATGAAATCGATCCACGGTTACTTGACACAGCAGTCTATTATTTAAGCACAGCCAGTGCATGGGTGAAAGTTACCGGGAAAGTTGATCCTCCATTGAAAGAAATTGTTCCCCAAAAAGAAGTAACTGTTCTGATCAGTTTAGATGCCTCAATTGCCCCAATTGTATCGTTTTCAAAAAACCCTGATGGGCTCGACAGCCCATGGCCTATGCTTAAGATCGAATTTAATACGGTACTTGCACTGCCAACCCCACCCTACCTCACTTCGGCAACAATTGCGGTGACTGTTTCGGGCATGAAAACATTTGACCTTTACAGTGATAGTGGCGCCTTAAGTACCAAAACGCCTTACCCGCTTTTTGGACCGATGCCTTTGGTGAACAATAGTTTCATCATCGGCAGTAACGAGATCTTTAGCAAGCCATTCAAAAGATTAACGCTTGAGCTGAACTGGGACAATTTGCCTGAAAATTTTGCAGCTTATTATAGCCAGTACGATAAATATACCAAAGAGTATTCAATGCCGAAGGAAACCATATGGACCAAAATTAAACAGGTTTTTACAGGCAAGCATAACGAAAGCGACCCGCTATTTGATAATACTTCTTTTACAGTAGATTTCGGTTTGCTCCAGGATGGGACATGGAAAAAGTTTGACATGTTTAAATATTATGATCCGGCAAATCCGATGAAATGCGACCCACGCCCCACTACCTCGGATATTGTGCAGCCTACAGATAAAGATATACAGCTTTTCACCATGTGTTATCACAAGGGCAAGGATAAGGACCTGGAGATATTAGGGCTATCAGATTTAAGTATCTTTATTTACCCAAAGATGTTTCTGGCGGATGACAGTTTTGATAGTGGGGAGTTGAAACCCATTGTTCCCATAAGTGAAGCTAATCCATCAGACGCTGATCCGGACATACAAAATGAGCCACTCAAATTCACGGACGTAAGCAAATGGGGGTTTTTACGGATAACCCTTAGCGGACCCGAGTATGGATTTGGATCAACATTATACCCCAAAGTAATTTCGGACATAGCCCTTAAAAATGGGATGATCATTGCTAAACAACCTTGCATACCCAAATTTATTCTTCCAGCAAATGTTCCCTTCACACCTCTTTTGAATAATTTTACCGCAACCTATAAGGCTTCCCATAAGTATTGTTTTGATACTGCGTCAAAGGGAACTTATCCGATCCAATGCTTTTTGTATGCACCGTTTAAAAATTACAAGGTGTATGATAATTCAAAAAAAAGCACGAATTATATATACACCATAGGTAAGTCTCAAACGAGTGATACCATAGCCAAGGGTATTCCATTGTGGGAAGCCCTTAACTATGACGGCTATTTATTTCTTGGTTTTGAAAATTTGCTCCCGGCAAGCTCACTTAACCTTTATTTCGAACTCGCCAGGAATTATACAGGTGCTGCTCCTGGTACGGACATCGAGTATTATTATACCGGAAAAGACGGCTGGAAAAAATTGCCGCTGCTTTCGGATAGTACAAACGGTTTTGGCTGTTCGGGAATTATCAAAGTAAACGTTCCGGACGATATCGCAAGTAATGGACCCGCGATGCCAAGTGATAATTATTGGTTTTGCATCGCGGTTAAAAACAATCCTGCTTCTTTTTCTCAAACCGTTTTTTTTAATACGAATGGTTTTACAGCCCAGCGTGCAAGCGCATTTTCATCAACAGCAACGACCCTGGATGCGGGCAAGATCACCAAACCTCAAACAGCCATACCTCAAATAACATCTACAAGTCAGCCATTCCCTTCATTCGGCGGCAGGGCTGCAGAAAACAATACTGAAATGACCCAAAGGGTTAGCAACAGGCTGAAGACCAAAGACAGGGCTGTTAGCGCTGCGGATTATACCACCCTGATAAAACAGGAATTTGACGATGTCTATTATTCCAAACCAGTACTTGACCGGCTGTCAAAAAGCATCAGGCTATATTTGGTAAAGGCTTATGGCAACTGGACCGATCCAGGAGCCTTCCTACCACTTGTAACGGCGTGCTGCGCAGAAGAGGTCAGCACCTTTTTGAAGACAAAGACTTCCATATTTTCTGATATCTCGGTATCAAATTTTGAATTTCAATACGTCAGGGTAGTTGCCGAGGTAAGTATCGCTCCCGGCTTTGAGGAGCTGGATATTAGCGAAAGCATTGGCCAAGCCTTAAATATCTTTTTATCGCCGTGGATCAGCAGCAACGGTCAGCAAATAATTATTGGTCAGGAGATCACAAATACGTTAGTGGCAAATCTATTAAATACGATCGAGGGTGTTTCGGCCGTAGTTAGCGTGCTTTTTCAAACCTGGACCCTTGACAAACTAATGTGTTCATTAATTAGCAGTATAACCGGCGACCCTACAGTGTCACCATTTGCTGCAAATAATTTATTGGTTTCATATATGGATCACGACATAAAATTTAAAAGCTAAAATGAGTGCGCCTACTTTTATAGTCGATAATCAGCTGCCCTTAAGCGAGGATTTTAAATCATTGCGAAAGGAGGGGCTTGACTATATACAAGAGTATACAGGCAACGAATGGACCAATTTGAACGCCAGCGATCCCGGTGTTACCATATTGGACCAGGTTTGTTTTGCACTTACCGAATTGGGCTATTGCAATAGTTTCCCTGTTGAAGATATTTTGACTCTGCCAAACGGTGAGCTCAGGCTAAAAGATCAGTTTTATTTGCCCGAAGATATCCTTACCACGTCGCCGGTAACAGCGCAGGACTATATCAAATATCTTGCTGACGGGCTGCCATCGATAAAAAATGCAATTATCACTGCTGAAAATGACTACGGTTTAAAAAGCAGTTACAAATACCAGGTGTATTTGCTGATCGATAAAACAATAACGGGGAAAAATGAAATTAAAAAGGTATGTGAAGCGGCCTTTTATTACCTGAATTCATCAAGAAACCTTGGCGAAATATTCCTGGCCCCTTTGCCCCTGATCGCAGCATCGCATTTTTTCACAGGCGAAATTGAAATAGAAAGCGCGACTGTCCTTGAGATGGTTTTGGCCGGCATAGATGCCAATATCCAAAATTATATTTTCCCTGCAGTCGTTCAATCAGGCTACGACGAGTTAGTGCAAAATGGCTTTGAAGTTGACGAGGTATTTAATGGACCACTCCTTCAGAATGGCTGGATAGCGACTGACCGATTGGGAAAGAAGCAAGACCATCTCAATATTATTGAATTGACTAGCCTGATCACTAAAGTACCTGGGGTAAAATCGGTTTCGGATCTGAATTTTGATGGTATCGAACCTTCACGTAAACAAGTATCATCTAAAGAAAATGAGATAATAGTAATTAATCTTGCTGAGTCGCGAACAAAGGGGCTTAATATCAGCTGGCCGGGCAAAAAGGAATTAAAGCCGGTTGATGGTCTGAAATTGCTTGCTGCACCGCCGATAACCCAATTGGATAAAACACCTGCCAGATCCAAGTTGGTGAGCAGTAATATCCAAATGGGGGCCGGGGTTAAGGTACAGACTGAGGTTCCGCTGGGTAAATACCGGGATATTGACACTTATTATTCCATTCAAAATACTTTCCCGGAGGTTTTTGCTGTAGGGCCCGATGCGACCATCTCTAATGCTTCTAGTTTTCAAATGGCGCAGTCACGGCAATTAAAAGGTTATTTAACCTTATTTGACCAGGTCTTAGCTAACCAGTTCTCACAGCTGGCAAACATAGGCGGCTTATTTTCCTTCAAAAATTCGATGACCGGAACGCCATCCGACGTAAAGGAATTTTATGCTTATAAGGACAGCTTCGAGAAAGCCCACCCTGAGTATCCCGTACCCTATCTTACATTTTCGCCAACCTATTTTTATCAGTCGCTATACGACATACCTTATATCAGGCCGCTTTTGAAGGATAATGATATCTATAAATTCAGCAATGAACTGGAATCAGACAGAGAGCTTGAGGAAAAAAGCTGGGTTGCCTATAAACTCGACCCTTATAATTCCTACATCAGGGGCCTGATGAAATTTGTGGAGGAAGAAAAAGACAGCCTGATCCGTCGAAACAATATCCTTGATCATTTACTGGCAAGGCATGGGGAATCGCCGTTGACAATAGATATGACCATTAAGGGCTCGGTATATTCTGGAGACAGCCTAAAGGACCAGGTAATATTCAAGAGTTTATATCTGCAAAACCTGGGGCTCCTCTCCTACTTTCGTCAAAAGGCATACAACTATATCGGAGCTAATAAAATCGCCAATGAAATCAGGAAGGTTCCGTTAAAGATGCAACATCATATCCTTGGTGGCGACTCAAAAGATTTTATTTTTAATTCGGCAAAAGTAAATCACAGAGAAAAATTAACAGAGCAGGACTTTATTGACTATTCAGCAATTGAGTTAAAATTAAACATGCTTTTCGGGTTAAAATCCCAATATCAAGCACTCATTGTTGAAGGCATCGAGGATAAAGACCCCGAGCAGAAATTCACACCTGAAGATATCGAAAAGAAAGAGATTGCTTTGTGGATGATCACAGAGCGTCGCGGATCCATCCTCATTGAAATGGACCTTCTGTTGCAACATGCTGATTTTGAGATCATTTTTAAATTTGATCCGGGAACAACGGAATTGCCTATTGAATATCAGCATATAGCGGGAAAACTCAATTACGGGCAGGCAATGATGATCGCACAGGGGTTAATTGATAATACCAACCCCCATCTTATCACCAGGTCCTTGAATGGTACGATCAATCTCGGCGGATCAGATTTTAAACTGGAAAATATGAATCCGGGTGAACACAGAAATTATCGCTATGCCCCTATACCCGGTACTGATTTTTCTTTTGCAGTTACGATAAAATTTAGTGTCGGATTCGGCCCTGATCTAAGGTTTCAAAATGACGCGCTTTTTTTTAACAGGGCATTGTTCATATTCCCTGATTTTGTTCCACAGTTTGTTACCCCTGCCTTTCAAAGCCGGTTAAAGCTTTTTCTGCAGGAATCATTTCCTGTACAAATGCCGTTTGGCTGCCTTTTTATTCCGTATGATCTGTTGAAAACCTTAATACCGTTGTTTGCCAATTGGCATAACGCACTTGTATATGATACTTACAATGAATTGACCGGCCATGAATTAAATTACCATACATGGGAATTAGCGAACCTGGTAAATGATATTAATGCTCCAATTAAATGATTGAAAGAACGAGCCATAACATTTCAAAGCTGACCTGGAATACTTCTTTCGACAGGAAAGAAAAAGTGCGCGAGTTGCAGGACCGTTTGAGTGCCTGGAGCCGGATAAAAATGCCGGGAGAGGTAGCAAATGTTTTTGATAAAATATGCATATCAGGGCAGGTTTGGCAAATAGAGAGACTTGAGGTTGATCTTGGCCCAATAGACTTTAATGATCTTGAACATGAACTAAATGTAAAATTTTACCAACAATTAAGCGAGACATTGCAGCAACTTATTCTGCATCCCAGCCAAAACAGCAATCATATTGAGGTATTCAATGAGAATGAGTCGCTCGTTTATATGGTCAGTCATTTTTTACTATACGGCCTTTTGCCCTGGAGTAAAAAGCCTGGGGCGCAGTCGGCTGATCAAATAATAGCTTATCTGTTGCAGAACGAAAATAAAGCAATTATCGCGATGCTCAGGGAGATAGGTGTAACCCATCTGAATGTCCGCAAGAGAATAGCCTGGCAGGTCAGCGAAAGTAATATCATAAAAATTATCGCAGGGCTCGAACCCAATAATCACGAACAAATAATTGAATTTTCAGATGAGCTGACGAAGATTCAAGCTCAAGAGAATATAGTACAGGCTGGTTTATCTGACTTCAAAAAGTCCCTTTGGTTTTGGATACTTAATTACTTGTTGACAGAACGTGGCCCGGTTTTCAACAAGATCGCTTTTGTAAAAAGCAATATCAGGCAAATGGCCGGGCATTACAACATTAGCTATGAACAGCTTTTGGCAATGATAGCACAGGCAGTAAGCAAAGTGGAGCAAAGCCGCGCCATAAAGGCTGATATCATACGCGTACTAAAAACGGTGGTTAGTGAAAGCACCGCCACTACGCAGAAGACCTTCCAGCCAGGTGAAAGTGAGGCTACACTTTGGATGAACCTGAAAAATCATTTCCTTGAACCCCTGCACCTGGGCAGCGGATATTCAAACGCGGAATTTAATGATCTAATAGTTGGTCTTGGCAGCAGGGATGTGGAAAAATTTCGGGAGTTGCTGATATCGTTGGAAAGTGAAGGGGGGCTATTATCACCTGCTATTGCGGAATTAAATAATGCCTCACTCGAAATACTGTTTTCGGCGTTTTGTGCTGACACCTCGATAATTTACGCTGAAAGTATTTATTTCCTTGACACGCTTTTCAAGGAACTTAACCTTTCAGTTGAAGCTAAATTACTCTGGGAAGCCGGATTAAAATTCATGCTCAGTAAAAGAGATGTTTCGTTCACCAGTGTTGAGTACTTGGACTATATCATTGCGGAAATAAGTAAGCAAAAACAGGTAAGTAAGCTTTATATCCTGGAAAAACTACTCAATACAGAAGTGCCTCATTCTGCGAAAACCCTGGCGGGGATCGACGTATATACCCACCTCACCGACTGTTTTGTCAACGAAGTTTCCAGGGAAAAAACAACATTTATAACCCAAAGGCTGAACGAAGTATTGGGCCTTATGGACGAACAGCTAATGGTTGGATCCGTAGGTAAAATATCATTTGTTTTGTTGCAGAAGCTGGCAGCAAAATATGTCCGTTATAGTCCCGGCGCAGCCTTAGAGGTATTCGTCGCTTATCAGCATAAGGAAAGTCTTCGGCGCGTAATGCCCTATATTTTAGATAATCATTTAATAAACCTGCTGGTTAAACATGCAAAAAACGAAGTATCATCGATCATATCTTCTATTCAGCGGATCAATGAGTTAGGACCGGACAATGAATTTTCAAAGTGGGTGAACAATAAGCTTCCTGGTATCGGTTTGCACATGGTTGTTTTTCAGTCAGAGTTAAAAGCAGGTACTTTATTGGAGTACATTCTCAAAAGACTGGAACAAACTATACCTACCAGGCACGAGCAACAATTTTATTTATTTATAAAAGCGCTCCCGGAAGCTGGTAAAATGACTGTGCTTGGGCTTTCGACTGGTTTGATAAATAAGATACAACAAAGCCTTGCCGCTAACAGGGAACGCCCGGTTGTTGAAACTGTGAGGCAATTTATGAATAAGCCCAACGAGCAGAACAGGATAGGAAAATTGTTAACAGCTAACTTTTCAGACAAACATTTTGTTCAACTCAGGGCACTCAAAAACAGCGAAAGTAATGCGATATTGAATTACCTGCTCACAAGCGGCGTGCGGTTAAGGGATAACCTGATCGCGAAGCACATCCGGTTACTTAACACCTACATGGCAGGCGTTTCAAAGGATCGTATCAGACATGTTTTGAATGAGCTTTACTGGAAATGTATATTGAACTATTCGGACCACAGGGGTAACAGCGCAATCCTTAAGAGATCTTTTGATAATGCGGTTTGGTTCAGGTTTCCTGGTGAAAAAAGGGATGCAGTAATAGAGTCCGGCCAGGGGTATATACCGCAAGCAAAAGACAAGCTTTACAGCTTAAAAAGCGGGAATAAACTACCCTTCAGCAAATTAATTTCACTGATTGAACAATGCCTCACACAAAACAGGGCTGTTATCAGTAGTGAAGGCAAAGCATACCGATTAAATGAACTCATCGTCATAGGGTTGGAAATACAGCCGGATGAAGTAAGGCGGATCATAAAAAATTTACCATTATCAGGAGAAAGAATCAAAATATTAAGGGCTACTATTCCTTTCGACCTTTTTAGCTTGCTGATCGCTAACGGTACTTCAGGCGCAGTTTACGAAGGCGCACAAACGATAAGGATGCTATACTGGATAACAGCGCGGACGGCCACGGGACAAATCCCTGATAAGTTGTTTACTTCTTATTGGAACCTGCTATTGCAACTGATCAGGACGGGTACGTTGGCGACAAACGATCTTCAAACCCTGGTGCAGGATTCTATGTATTACTTGATATGGGACAGTAAACTCGATTCGGAATTCATCATTGCAGAAATTCAGAAAACATCAACCAGGCTTACTCCGGAATTAAGAAGTTCCTTTACGGAATACAACAAGGCATTCTCGTCTCTCCCATCCCTTAGCAAAACGAGTATATCGCTTAAGGTGGAAAGGGTGAAGAAAAAAGGTATGCTTTATGAATTGGCATATCATATTATCATATTGAAGCAGCTCCCTCCATGGCTTGGACGCGCGAATGAGCATATGATAAAAGACATGCTTAATGAAATAGCGGCCCATCATACTGAAAATATTCTACTGGTGCTAAAACACGAGATCATTACAGAGAGTCAAATCCTTTGGTTTAGCCAGGCCATAGATTTTAAAACACTCACCGGGGCCATAAGCGATATGAACATGGCCCAGCAGTCGCAATTGGAAAATCTGGAAAGGTTGTATGAGCTACTTGGCAGGATCGTCATAAAAGGGATATCAGCCAAAGAGATGCAGCTAATGGTTTTCAGAAAATTAGTGAAGGCCTGGACGACAGGTAACTGGAAAATCATATCAAGCGAGCAAATCTGGAATCAATTGATCTGGAGTGCAAATGCGCGCTATTGGGTCCAGGTAAAAGAATTTGTACACGCTATCGAAAAAGTGAGATCACAGCTTCCTGCTGCATTGCAAATTTCATTCGGATATTTAAAAGATAGTGCCGATACTTCTATTGGTGTTAAGGGCAAGCCTGCCGTGCTAAAGCCATATAAAAATCCTTTGCCAAAAAAGGAACTGCAGGCTCTTGCCAAAGAAGGTATTCCGGTAAGAAATGCCGGACTTGTACTGATCAATAGCTATCTGCCCGTCCTTTTTGAACGCCTGGGTATTACTAGCAACAATGGCTTTGTGGATTATACGGCGCAGTTACAGGCGGTTCATTATTTACAATATGTTGTGACCGGTTTTAGCAATACAGAAGAATCTCTGCTACCGCTTAACAAAGTTATATGCGGCGTACCATTATCACAACCGGTGGACAGTGGTATTGAAATTTCGGAAGACCATATAAAGATGATCGAAGGGCTGATTGAAGCAATGATCAGCCATTGGCCCGCTATAGGGGCAAGTTCGGTGTACGGTTTTAGGGGGAACTGGCTGGTGCGTGATGGTATATTGACCGAGCAGGAGGACAGGTGGAATCTTACTGTTGAAAAACGGCCATATGACCTGCTCATTAATTATTCACCATTCTCATTTTCAATAATCAAACATCCGTGGATGGATAAACCATTACACGTAAGCTGGCAATATTAATTTAAAAAGACATGAAAACGATCAAAATATACAAGGAAATAGACAGCAGCTGACGTGCCATCCGCAACAGAACCCGTATAGTTTATAAACAATTATTAACAAACTAAAAACGACAATTATGAATTCATATAACGAAAATCTGCAAAACATCGTGCTATCATCTTTGCAGGACCAGTACCTGGACTCAAAAAACCTGACGGCACAACTCAATGCATCCAAATTCACGCTTTACTATGCAGAAGGTGCCACCATCACTGCCGAAGAAAAGCTGGCCAAAGCAGAGGAGCATCTGGAATTTAAAGCAGCCATAAATGACCAGGCGGTAATAAATACTAATATTTCAAATAATTTAACTGCCGCTGCCGATCAGGCAAATCAGTATCTGGGCCAGGCGGTTTCAAACATTGCCGTATGTGCATCAAATGTTCAGCTTGCCAATTTGGCCATTACACGTTTGGCGGGCGACGTTGGCAGTATATTCAGCATCATAAATGCCGCGGATTACGAGAGCGACATTTTTAAATTGGCACAATACGTTCGTGATAAAATGGACGACACCGCTTCTGAGGCAGAAATAGCCTCAAAGGTAGCTATGGATGCTTCCAAACTAACTTCGGAAGTATCTGCATCAACCGTGCTTGACGACGCAAAAAGTACCGGGGTGCTGATGAATAATCTTCTGGCTATCACTTCGGCCGGAGTTGATGCTACCTCCAAAAATGTTGCTGCAGATATGGCAACTGTCAATGCTGCATCTGCAAAAGAACAGCTGGCCCTGGGCGTATTTGATTGTATAAATGTTGACTGCACATCAGCAGCGAATGCTTACAATACGATCAACTCCGAGCTGAATATGAATTTAACGGTAACTGATCTCACTGCCATAAGTTTTCACGTTAAATTTAACCTGATCCGCAGCCCTTTTCCACTTGATGTCAAAAAAGAACACGAAAATAAATGGTACCCTGTAAAAGATTACTATATCATGGTGGTAAAAGAAAACAAGAAGTTGACCTTTTCGATAGCTGATGCCGAGAATTTATTGTTATATGGCGAAGACCAGTATGTCAAATTAAGTCATGAATTTGAAAAGAAGTCCATTGATCACAAGGTTGATTTTGGGTCATTAAAGTTAAAAGATTCGGATGGCGTCGCTGTCACCCTGGGAGTCAATTATGTAGTATTCGTTCTGGCAGTGTATGATGATGAATATAAGCGCAGGATCAATAATTTTGATGACTTCCTGACATCGCCATCACTTCCTTTCCGCCTCACCAATGTGCTGGCTGCTGTAAAATCTAAAGACATTCACATTGAGATAAATACCAAGCCTACGGATGAGGAGGTGACAACAGAGCAAAAATTCCAGATTGAACTTGCCCGGATATTGAAAGATAATATCCAACTGGCAAGTGCTACCGGGACAGGAGAGACAGAACCGCCTGCTGACAAATACAAACTAACATTTACCGTGAAGCAGCACCCACCTTTCAGCGATATTCATTACAGGGTGATGCTTTTGCCCATCGGGCAGATTAAGGTCGATCCGAAGCTGGCCGCCCTCAATATTAAGGTTGATGCCGCAGAGGCCGATTTGAAGAAAGCCCTCAACGATGACAATGTGGTCACAGTGAAAGCGCTGAATGAGGAGTTAAAAACCCTGTGGGAGGCTATGGGTAAAGCTATAAAAGAAAAGAAGAGAGAGATAAGACACCATATAAAGTCGTCTTACGGACCCGAATTTACCTTTGATCTGATGTTAGCCGAACAAGTACCTTCAGGGAGCTTCATGCCTGCTGTTCCACTATTGCAAAAGACGACTGAACCTGACGCGAAACAGGCTGATGATGATAGTAAAACAGACAAAACCACACATTGGAGGACCTATATTGGATATGACACGACCGATAATTTCGGGAATTTATTGGTTGACGGCGGCGCTTACATTCCTTTTGTCCTGTCTTTATCTGAAGCACCGAGTGAGGCTGAACAAGCCAAATTTACCGCCAACCACTCAGCTATAGACGACGTAACCAACATTTTCATTTACAAAAAATAACCAAGCAGCAACTTTAAACATATATTATCATGGCAAACTCAGATTCACAAACCGATAACACATCGGTCTTAGATGTTACCGAGAGTAAAAAAGCAGACCTTGATGCATTAACCTTAAGCGTTATAAACGCCCAGGATAGTGTAGATAAGTTCCAGGCGATAGTGACCTCTCTTACTGAAAAAGTAAACAATTTCCAGGTGTTCGTGGCCAGGGCAGATACCAGCAGAACCACCACATTAAGCAATCTTAACCTGGCAAATCAATTGGTGCAGAGTGCACTTAATTTGAAAAATAACGCCAAGATCGCAGTTGATAAGATGTTCACCGCCAGTAAAAAAACCGATAATCTGAGCATTCAGATGAAGCAGGTGATTGATAAGCTGATCTATTCGGCTGAAGTGCTTAGTAAACTATCAAACATCATCATTAAAAAGAAGGCTATAAATCCGCTGATCTCAGACGAACTGATAAGCTTGATCGCTACAGCAGGCACCGATGCGAATAACGCCGTCGCACTAACGCTGGTGGCCCTGCAGTCAACCTTCGCAGCAAACGCTTCAGGTATGGAATCACGGGATGCAGGTACCCTCGCTAACAGCCAGGCCGAGACTTTGTACCATACGCTAAAGGACTCCGACGACAAGGTTAAGTCACTGTTGACGTTGCTTGGTTCTGCATACCAGAAGGCAAAGACCAATTACACTACGTTTGAGAATGCGCTTACCAGGGCGACCAATCAGCTAAACCAGGCCAAATTAGAGCTGACCAGGGCCCAGGTAAATCTTAAATCGCTGCAGGCTGGATTGGCTGCCGCGAATGCTGCTGCGCTGGCCTGAAGGGCGTGGCTTAATGGCTTATTAGCCTTTGCAGAAGTGTTATAGCTATTTGTTAAAAATTGATTTTTATGGAAAAGGTTTATAGAAATTTCTATCGCAATTTTTACCTGAATACAGGAGGCTTTATTCCGACCGGCTCATTGAATCAGAATACTTATCCCGGAGATTTTTTCCAGATCAGAAATGGAGAAATGATCATTTTGGGAAATATCTTCCGGGATGGTATTATTGATCTTGAGCATTGCAAACTGAGTTACGCTTCAAAGTTGAACCCTTCATCCTGGAGTTTTGGTGATGGCGTTACCAAACCATATTCGGGTCGCGAGTCGGGTCATGATCCAATGGGTCGCGAATTTGAATTTAGCAAGCAGATATTGGCCTTCGCCGATTACGGATGTTTCATTTTTAAGGGGAACGATCCCGAATCGGTGAAAATAGCAAATTGGAGTGAGCTGCAGCAGCAACTGATCATCAAGCTTACCCAAACCATTTATTCGTTCCGTAATATTTATGTGGTAACGGAAGTGGCAACAACTTCTGACTGGACGCTGGCCATTGCAAGTTCTGGCAAAGCCGAGCTCGAGATCGCCACCGAGGATGATAATTTTGGCCTCGTTCATATCTTCGGTTACCATCCTGTAAAAACTATACAATCCAAAGACATAGAATTTTATTCCCGCGAGTCCAAACGAAAACCCTGTTTTTTCAGGGCCAAAAAATTGATGGTGCAGGATGAACGCCTGGAGGTTTTTATTAGCGACCTGATCAGCCGCCGACAGGGCCAGGATGAATGGGCTAGCGGTTTTTTTGATTATAATTTCGATAGCGTACCCGTGAATACCGCGCAGGTGCCGGGAGCCGCCAGGGCAAGTTTATTGGATATGCTGCATGCCAACCAATTGAATCCCAACACGGCTTTGCTTTATTTCAGGTGGGCGGAGGCAAATCTCGACGATGTTGAAAAGCTATTTTTAGACTATGGGAACCTATAACTCTATCGCCGTACTGCAGGAAGAGATGGATTGGTTACAGCGTGTGATCGACCAGGCTATTTGTACCTACCTCATGCAAGAGGGTCACGAAAATAGCTGGCTCGATATACCTGTCCCCGACTTGTTGGAAAAGGATTGCCATTATGCCGTCGCTGTCAGCAATTGGGATCTGGGCATTTATGAGCGGCTGGGTTTGGTATTGGCTCTGGCTCCGCACGTACGCCCCGAAGTATTAGATATTTTTTTCGGAAAGAACCAGGTATATGACCGTGGATTTACCGAGTTTGGTGGCGTTGTGGATAAAAACCATAGTGGTTTCTTACCTACTGGTCAAACTTTATGTTTCCTGGCAACAGTTAACGACCCGGGCCTACGGTTTGAAGTGATGAATGTTTTTAATAAAGACAGCATCCTTGTTAAAGAAGGGGTGTTGAATATCGGCGATACGGAGACCTATTTGCCGCGCCTCAACGGGATACTGAGTTTAAGCGAGCATTGGTTCCATTATTTTATAACCGGCCGGCACCCTCAAATAGAGAACAATCCATCTTTCCCTGCGCAGAAGATAAGTACCAAAATGGATTGGGAAGACATCGTACTGAATGATGTGGTGATGGAACAGGTTGAGGAGATCAATACCTGGATAGAGCACGGAGAAACATTGATGAATGACTGGGGCCTTGGCCGAAAGATAAAGCCAGGCTACAGGGCATTATTTTACGGGCCTCCGGGCACCGGTAAAACACTTACTGCAACGCTTATTGGTAAAGCGCGGGGCAGGGATGTGTACCGGGTGGATCTTTCTATGATCGTATCCAAATATATCGGCGAAACAGAAAAGAACCTGGCAAAACTGTTTGACACTGCGCAGCAAAAGAACTGGATACTATTTTTTGATGAAGCAGACGCCCTGTTCGGAAAGCGGACATCAACCAATTCATCCAACGACCGGTATGCCAATGAACAAACTGCCTACTTGTTACAGCGCGTAGAGGATTTTCCGGGAATAGTGATACTGGCATCTAATCTTCGGGCCAATATGGATGATGCCTTTACACGGCGGTTCCAGTCCATTATCCACTTCACAATGCCTACAGCCGAAGAACGGTGCCAACTATGGCAACAAGCTTTCTCTGGTGTTTGTATGCTGCATCCTGATATCGACATTCACCAGATAGCCGAGGAATATGAATTGGCAGGCGGATCCATCATCAATGTTTTGCGTTTCTGCGCCCTTTCGGCCATTCGCAGAAACGATACAATTGTAAGTAAACAGGAATTAATGGCCGGTATAAAAAGGGAATTTAAAAAAGAAAACAGGACTATAAGTATTGCTACTCAATAAACAACTGCACCATATCTATTATGGCAAAAAAGGGCCCTATAATGATCGAGCAAGAGGTAAACCCTCCGCTGAGCACCCGGATAATTACTCGTGGGCTTTCATTGATAACCGGGCCCTGGCGACATTGGTTTGATGATGAGAAATATAAGGTGATTGTTGCCTCGGCGCTTAATATCTGTGTCCATCAGCACAAACTTGATATCGCCGGATACCTGATAACAGAGCGAAGAGTGTTCCTGGTTTTAAGAATTGACAAAGACCGGATACCAGGCATGCTGGACAAATTTTCCGAATACCTGGAAGCCGAAATCAGGTACCAAAAGGTCCCGGTTTGGAACGCCCCTCCCACCAGGCCCATCGCTATAAAAAACGGAAGTCCATTTAATGGCCTTTTTGAGGTTTTTGTTTTGAGAAACGAATTATTGAAAAAATTACTCACAGGCAGGCAGATCCCCTATCCATATAGTCCGCAAGTTGCCCGGTTAAAAAAACGTGTAAGCAACTATAATTTCTGCTCGGTTATGGATTATGAAGGCGCTCAAGGGCCGGTTAAGATCAGCAGGCTCCCCAAGGAAAAGGTTATTACAATAACAGAAAGGCCATGATGACAAATGCGCGTGCAGAAAAATTGCCCGAAAGTAAAAATCAGTCGGTACCAGGTAGTTTAAATAGGCCTGCTGAAGGTAAATCTGCCTTGCATTTGGAGGATAACCGTACTATATCTATCACTCAAAGAAAACAGATTGACGCAATGACCGGCGGGGGACCGGTTCAGCGCAGGTCAAATCATACGGGCCTGCCCGGCCAAATAAAAACAGGGATTGTTGTACAATTAAGAATGTCATTTGCCGAGTACGAAGCAGCGGCTAAGGTGATTCAACAAGCACGGTCAAAAGCCGAAGCGGCTTATATGACCTGGAAACATGATGCAGAAGAGCTCGCCGATAAAAATCCGCAAGGGCATGGCGTGAGTAATATGAACAGGCCAGTTGTGGTCTTTAAATATGCCATTGAAAAACTGATCAATGATATTGAAAGTAAACTCATAAGTGCAGGCGGTCAACCTGATTTCAGAGGGCCACTGCAGCGGATGGCCGATAATGTTATACCAGATCTTGAAGACTACCTAAAAAAGGAAAACTTCACCGATGATGATATGGTAAAATTGGATGTGGACCGCGTTAATAGGTCGAAGGCGAATGGTAAAGGGAGTAATCCTGCTTTTTTGTTGCAGGCAGATTATATGAGCGGCGATCGTTTTGGAGTTTCGACCGCACTGCTTTTAAATTCAAATTTAAATGTGATCATTATCTATAACCCCGAAAAAGATGGGGATTTTAAGGAGTTGACATCGTTTTATAAAAGATTTGAAGGAAAGTCGAAAGGCAGGATTTGGGGAGTCGCGGTCAATGATCCTCATGCTGTTTACGGGGAATCGGGGTTGACCGTAACAAAAGGAACTGAACTGGTTGCCGAGTATCAAAACACGATACAGGACCCTCAAAAGATGATAACAAAACGACGGTATGCAGCCACGGACTTTAGAAAGACACATAATATTCCGGATGGTAACAATTTAAACGACGAGCAGCTTTCTGTGAAGAATCGCCTGGCCAGTGAAGTTTTATTTAACGATGTTGATCCAAAGGCAACAATAGAAAAAATTCATAATTTCTTAAAAGGAGTTGGTATTTCAATGGATGGTTCATATGCTTTTGTGTGGACCAAATATCGGAACAAGAATTACGATAAGGGGTATGCATTATTAAAAGACAAAGCTCAAAATAAGATACAGGCAAAAACAAGAACCCGTTTAAAAGAGGTTCAGGCAGCAATGAAGCAAGGACAGGCTGCACAAATTGATCCGGGTGATATGGGCCGTTTAAAGGCACTCGCAAAAGCAGACACTGAAAAACTTTACCATTTTTCAAGTAGTAGCGCCTGGGCAACACTAATTCACACCATAAAGTCTCAGACGGGCCGGACACCTGTTTTGATCGGCGACAAAGCTGAAAAATTAAAGGGATTGGTTGATATTAATCTATCTGAATTCTGGGATAAAATACCTCAGAAAGAGCCCGGCAAAGTTGACCGTATGGATCAGTTACGATTTTTCAGTGTGCTGGCCCATCATTATGATGTGATCAATATAGGCATGCGTAGCGGGGGGCTGGAAGCTCCCATGCTTACCGGTATGAAAACCATATATCTGGAAGAAGCCGGAAACACCAACCCCGAGCGAATGGAGAAATGGCTTGATGCCTTTCCAAATTACATTCGTATCATCCTGGATGCACCCTTAGGAGGAGAAGGTAAACGAATGAACTGGGCTGGTGATAAAAAGAATAAAAAGGATTCAAGGAGTATCCTTTACAAAAACATTATGGCAAAGTTACAGGGTCAAAAACGAAATTTCTCAAAAGATGAGCTTACATGTATAACCGCTGCTTTGAAAACAGCCCGCCCCGAACAATTTACTCATTTGAAAAACTCATTTGGCCGGTTTTCTACCATGAACCTCAGCCATCGTGCACGAGAAGCACAATTAGTGCTCAATTCAACACAGGTGGTGCCAGCGGCAAAATTAATTGAAACCGAAGTATCGAATCTTAATCGATTTATTACTTCACTTCCCAAGGAATTGGCATTGAAATTAGTAGATATCCTAAAAGGATACGAAGGGGCTCAAAGAAATGAAATTTTGTATGAACGGTTAAGGATGCTGATGGCTCTCGACCCTCTTTTAGAAATCCTGAGATCGGATATTAGCCGGGAGCTGGAAAGGAATGCCCCCCAAACAAATGTAGATAACGAAGAAACGATGGGGTTTGACCTTTTCGAAAAAGAACCTGTGGATACCGGACCACCAAATGAAATGACCGCACAATTATTGGAGGTGTCAAAAATTATAAATCAGCTGATAGTTCAGCTAAAAATTGTAAAAAACGACCTTGGGCAACTTGACAACCGGAGTCCTTATCGAACTACTCAGGTACAGGGGGGGAATATAGAACAACCTGGCCCTAAAGTAACTTACGACATTGTGGAGTATTTTAGGCAAGGCAAACCTGTGACAAAAGAGTTCTATTCTATTATGGAAAGTATAATTGCAGGTTCGCTTCCGGACTATGCCATACCAGGCAACATTCTAAAGGAGTAATATTTGAGCATTATCTTAAAAAAAAATACAAATGAATATGTACGCAGATAAAGCAAAGGAAAATAAAAGTCAGGGTGTTTTAAATACCCCTGCCGGCCAGCTATACAGTAGTTCCGATTTGAAGTTGAAGGATAATCGCCCACAATCTGTTATACAAAAAAAACAGATGGATGCCCTGACCGAAGGAAAGCCGGTACAACGAAAAGCCAATAATACCGGGCTGCCTGATCAATTAAAATCAGGCATCGAAAACCTCTCCGGACATTCAATGGATGATGTAAAGGTTCATTATAATTCGGATAAGCCTGCCCAGCTTAATGCGCATGCTTATGCTCAGGGCACTGATATTCATATAGCATCGGGGCAGGAAAAACATTTGCCGCATGAGGCATGGCATGTGGTGCAGCAAAAACAGGGGCGTGTACAACCCACTATCCAGATGAAAGGTAAGGTGAATATCAATGATGATAAAGGGCTGGAAAAAGAGGCCGATGTGATGGGTACTGCTGCGCTTCAAAGGCAGTCTGCTGAAACGAGTAAATCTCTCAAAAAGCAATCTGGTGTAAACGCTATTACTCAACGACAACATGTTATACAGCGTGGCGGAGCGGCTGCGACAGCGGGTGCAGATGAAAACCTGCAAGCTACCGGGCGGGGCATAGAGGGCATCCAGGGGCTGGTTAATGCGTTAACACCTCCTGACGTTGCGGCGACGTGCCATGTGGGCGTGATGGTTCGATACCCCACCTGGGGGAATTATTTGATGGCTAAAGGAGGGCATGCAGCCATTCAGATCAAAGTAGATTTAGGCGAACATGGTGGTATGAAATACATCCAGGCCGGAGTAAGCGCTACCGGATCTATTCAAATTGAACCTATTTTCCATAGCATAAAAACAAGAGACGGTTACAATATCAAACAACTTACAAAATCTGTTGATAAGGGAACCTGCATAAATGTTTTAAACGGAGTTGCCAGGGAAATTGCAATTGCCCAGCCTTATCAGGAGAGAATTAAGATTAATACAGGCAGTAAAACCAACTGCAGTTTGTGGGCCGCAAAAATGGCCGCCATAGCGGGAATGCATTTAGGCACTTTTAGAATGTTGGTGTTTCCAAGCCCGAATGATTTGCAACACGCTTTGGATTCCTATAAAACAACTACAGGCCACGTATTAACCGACAGCAAAGTATTGCAAGCCGATGCTCCGGTGGTGAATGTAAATGTAGGAACGGTACCAGGCCCACAATTCAATGCCGACGGCGATATTTCTAACAATTTAACTCCTGAAGATGTAGCTACTCTAAAACGATGGGCCAGAAGGCTTGATTAAAACAAGAATAATCCCATGTAAATGAGGCTGCTAAAAATTTAATGTTGAATACTATGACGAATCATTCCATTACCTGAATACTGAGATTCGATATTGAACTATGCTAAATCATATTGAAAAAGTAAAAGAAAGCACATCTGCAGCAAATGGAGTGGTCCAGCAGACGCCTGCTGCCGGAATTGGCTTTTACCTTCAGGATAATCGCCCAAAAGCTACCGTACAAAAAAAGCAGGCCGAAGCTATGCCACCAGGTGGCCATGTTCAGCGAAAAAACAAAACCGGTTTGCCCGATCAGTTAAAATCAGGCATCGAGAGTTTGTCAGGTCACTCGATGGATGACGTACAGGTTCATTATAATTCAGGTCAGCCAGCACAGTTGAATGCTCACGCCTATGCGCAGGGAACAGATATTCACATAGCGCCGGGGCAAGAAAAGCACCTGCCGCATGAAACCTGGCATGTGGTACAGCAAAAACAGGGAAGGGTGAGGCCTACCTTGCAAATGAAGGGGAAAGTTAATGTGAATGACGATAAAAGTTTGGAAAAGGAGGCGGATGTGATGGGAGCAAAAGCGCAAACGGTGGGGCCGCTAAACGACAACTTGCAGCTTTTTGCTGACAAAAATGTGACCCCGGTAGTACAAAGACGAATGGGGATTGAAGTTGAAACCAGGCGAACAATTGAAAAACCTGGTGGTGGAGTTATTGAAAAGGGCGACACAGAAATAATAAATCACGAATATTTTAAACTGGTTACAGACCATTTTCAAAAGACTTCTAATTTGGAATTTGTGATGAAGCATTTTGACCAATTAGCAGGTACGGAAGAAGAAGCAATAGCGGAGCTAACAAGACGGCTCAGGGCTATGAAAGATCTTTATGATGTTTTGTACGCAAACGAAGGAAAATTAGGTGATATGGTTCCGAGGCTCGGCCCGACAGATGCACACCAATCAGCTAATGTGCGTTATAGGGAAAAACGAGGAGCCCGGGTCAATTTTGATAGTGCAGATGCAACAATAAAGGCGGCTCCCGCCCGCGCCAGAGAGGATGGTCTTTTATATGTTCATTACACCATCGGATTTCACCCCCGGCACTGGAAGAAAATGATAACTAAGATACACGGTATAACGCGGGGTGATACAAAGTCGAACCGGCCAAAAACAATAGCGGGTCATGCGTTAGAAGTTGCCAATACTTATGCTGGTACTGGTTTAACACCTGATGAACGTGAGGAAGCGAGAGGGCATTTAGCCTTGATGTATATGCAAATGAATGTTTGGGTTGATAGAACCATCGATTTAGATGAGAAGCAAGCAAAAAGGCTGTATGATAAAAGCTTTGATAAAGTAAGAGACTTAAAAACCAGAATTGCCGAAATTGACAAATCTACAATGAATCTTTTGGAAAAAGATACTGCAAAAAGTCCTCTGGAAGAAAAGTTAAAAAAAGAGAAAAAGCATACTAAGAAAATGAAAAATAGGCTACTAGCTATACAAAATGCTATGGGATTTGGTAAGGGGCAAGTGAAAAATAAAATCGCCGCACTTCCGCGGGCTTCCCTGCATCAAATGTTTCAAGCTCTTTCTCCAAATGTGCAAACAGCCCTTAAGCGGGATAAGGATACGATTGAAAATCTTTTTTCTGATACGCTCGAAGAAAAGCTGAATATTGATATGAATGTGGGAGCCGAACTGGAAAGCGGTGTACAAACCGCTTCTCTTGACGATTTTATTGGCGCTGGTTTAGGAAACGGAATGCAAATTTCCCAACAAGTTTTATTTGGGGGGATGAATGAGGTTGGTATCGATAATTCTTCAAGGCATAATCCAAACTTATTGCCGCTGGAGTTCAGAAGCATTAATAAAAAAAGAATTTCATGGGCCGAATTGCTTACAGATTCAATTGAGATTCTAAAATATTCCCGAAATCCATAATTTTAATTTTATAGATGAAGTCGTGTTCCCGATCACTCTGGTATTTTATATTTCGAATTTAGAGGCTTATCTATACATCCACACCATAAAATCACCTTCAAAATAGTCGTCCTGAAATACTACTTTATCGGTTAAAGTGCTGCAATGCTGCAAAATGGCATCCGGATCATAAGTTACCAATATACCACCAGGCGCATCTACCTTGCTTAGCAGGTTAAAGCCCAGTGCTACCTGGCAGGTGTTAAATAGCTTACTTATCATTTTGTAAATAAAATCGGTTTCACCGCTGTGGTAATTGAGGCTGCCGCATACCAGCACATAATCAGCTTGCGGTAATTCGGCAGTATAGCAGTCGCCCAGGTAAAATTTGGTTTCGGGCAGGTGGCCATAGCGGTTTGTGGCGATTTCCAAAAACGAGTCTATCTGGTCGATACCTGCATAACTAAGCCGGGGATAAAGATTGCCCAGGTACCCGCGCAGGTCGCCGTGGCCGCAGCCGATGTCAAGCACCGAGTGGTCGTTCATATCGCCAATTTGAGCCAGCATTGCAAAGCGGGCCAGCTGATCCTCGCTATGCCGCCAGCCCAGGGCCCGCACCGTACCTTCGCCATGCTCCTGTACATGCAATTCATGATAACGCTTAATACCAGCCCTGTCGATTAAATTCATCTGATTTTCTAACTAAATAATTGTCCTGTAACTATTCCAACCCATAGGAGGGTGCGGGCAATATCGCGATCCTGTGCCATTAATAGGCTGCAAAAGCACTAAGCCATTGCAAAGGTTTTAATATTCCTGGTCATTAATACAAAATAGTTATTCGCTAGGATTTATTGCCACAATATATTTATCATTTTTAATAATACGGCGAACATTGTTAAAAGTCTACAAGTATCAGAACCTGCAGGCTTTTCCGCATTAAGGGATACTCCGTGCGAAACACGGAGATCAGGCAATTAAATCAAATTGTTTTGTTTTATCTTCCTGGTATAAAATATATAAGATAGTGTCACTAATATCAGAGCAAGTAAAGCCGGCCCCCATTTATTTGGCCCGTCACCGCTTGAGAGATGTGAAAATATAGCGCCGCCGGTATCAAACACCAAACCCGCATAGGCCCACTCTTTTAGCTTAGGAAAGCCGGGTATGAGAACTGCAATTACTCCTAAAAGTTTTACGACGCCTATAAAGGGCACGAAGTAAGCGGGGTATCCCAAATGTTCAATAAAGGCCAGAGCATCAGGGCTCCTGGAAATATCTATCAGCGCTCCCAGCAAAATAAAGGCCCCCATTAAGACAGTTATCGCCCAATAAGTAATTGTCAACTTTTTCATTTTTTTAATTTATTGTTTTTGTTGTTTGTTTAATTATTCTTGTTTGTATAATTCATCAGGCTCATTCCTGCCATTTCATTAAAGCCGCATTTGAGATAGAAATCAAAAATTGCCCTGTTTGTAAACAGAATGATTGTTTTAATACCGATTATCGCCAGGTCTTCTTTCATGGCTGCTACCAGGCAACTGCCTACACCCGTTTTTTGAGACCGAACAGAGACAAACAGGTCTCTCAAATAAAAAACACTACCGCTATAATAGGGTTCGATATTCCCTACCCCACAGCCTATTATTTTATTATCTGATGTAGCCTTCCACCCCATAAATTCCGGCGAGTTATAATAGCAGGTTAAAACTGCCTCTGCCGTTCCTGTGGTCCACCTCTCATTCCATGGCGGGCCATTGTAAGCTTCCGACAACACTTCAGCGCATTGTTTAAGAATTTCTACCGATGTTATTCTTTCTATTTTGAATCCGTTTCCCATTTTTACGATTGCTTGTCCGATCTTTCAAACTCTTTATTTATTTCCTTCGTTTGTTTATCTATCAAATCATTTTGTTTATTGAAAGTGCGGCATGGTTCGCACATAAAAAGATGATAGGCCAGCAACAGTTTTTTTGAAAAGGACAACGCACCATCTTTGTTCTTTAAAATGTATGTAGTAACCAGCTTGCAGTTTCTTCTTATTGATTTCAATTAAAAATGATTTTTAGCCTTTAGTCGGGGTAACTACTGATTCCTTACAGCTTTTTTATTTTCCGCTTTGCAGGGTCTTCTGCGAGAGACCCTGCGAAGAAGGTATCATAGAGACAGAATAGGGGAAACATTCTGCGAAGACAGGAAAATTTTAGAATTTGAGGGCTTTTGCTTTTTGGATAGCAGCGTTTCGGGCAGGTGAGCCCAGGGGATGGGGACAAAGCAAAAAAGGTGCTTTCGCAGCACTTTGTCAATCTTCAATCAATCTTTTCTCAAAATAGATCGTTCCTTCAATTGGGCTATACCGATAGGGTTCTATTTCATAAAATTCTAAATGATTATATAGTTCCTGAGCTTTTGTTTGGCCCGGTACAGTATCTAATCTGATGTATTTATAGCTTAATTGCCTTGCCGTATTAATGGCTGCTTCCAATAATTTTTTTCCTATTTTCAGACTTCGGAAAGCGGGGCTTACATAAAGGCGTTTCAGCTCCGCTATTTCTTCAGAAAATTTACGGACCCCGGCACACCCTACAGCATTTTCATCCTCAATAAAGCACAAAAGCAGGGCTCCCTCGGGCTCCTTGTATTGTTGAGCAAGCGTATGCAACTCCTTTTCAAAATCCTGGTATCCTAAATCGAAATCTAATGAATCGGCATATTCCTTAAACAATATTTTTCCCTGTTCAAATTCCCATGCTGTATTAGCTTTTTTAATATCGATATTTGGCATTTATTTATTCTATTTTTTAGTCAGGAAATGCATCGCAGGGTCCTCTGCGAGAGACCCTGCTGGGACATTAAACACTAATGAAGTCTGGTGATATTTCCTTTATCAGCTTAATTGATAAGCGGCACAGGGTTTTTGATCAGCTTAACATATTTGGCATTGAGGGAACTTACTGGGACGGTTATGCTTAGCGCATTAATAGCAAAATAGTTTACAGATACATAATCATACCCTTTAAACGGCCCGTAGTTTTCGCCGCCTGAGTCCTTCAGAATAAAAAACAGCTTGCCGCCATTGCTCTTGGCTATGCCTACAATATGGATCAAATGATCATCCTGGGTTACCAGTGTTTCAAATAACTGCTGCCTTAATGGCTGGCCGTAGGCCATTTCCATTGTGTCGGCGTTTGCCACATGCCTAAACCTCTTGTCTTCAAATAAAGCATAGCCTGCATCACGGCAATTCCAGCCACTATTGGTTACATCCATATCCACCACTAATGAATTTCCGCTTTCAATAGTTTTTTGGGCGATGCTGATCAATTCTTCCAGCGGTACATTCAGGTAGTTCTCCCTTAGCAAAAAGTTATCAGGTATCTCCAATGGGAAATTCTGATAAAACGGATGATGTGTAAACGAAGTTATAGTAGTATAGTCCTTGCGATTAAATTTTAATACCTCATTGGCAAAGGTTAAAGGTGTATATTCTTTTCCATCCCATGTGAATTTTTGGGGTGGGGCGCCAGCAATGTCGTCGTGCTTTTTAACGAAACCTGCCAGCCAGTTGGGGTTGATCGGCTTTGTTTTTAATACCGAATCGAGGTATCCCTTCAATACCTCATCCATTTGTTTTCCTGATTTGACTGAAAACTCCACACCTTTTTCACGCGGGTAAAATTTATCTGGCACAGCGCCATATTTTTCCATACTGTACAGGGCATCGTGAGATAAACCGCCTGCCTCGAATAAGGTGGTGCCGTTGGACAGAATATAACGTTTTGCCTTTTCAATAAACATATTGCGGGCTGTAAACAATTCCGACAGGTCGATATCCCTTTTATCGCTTATGATCTCACCCGATTCCACAAGCGATGTTGTTGAGAATGACCAGCAAGTATTAGTGCCACCCTGGAACTTTACAGTGCCGGCTGTTATTTGTTTAAGCGTTACAGGATTTTGCCCGTATGCGTAACCTGCCATAGCGATAAGCACGGATACCAGGAAATACTTTGCCATCTTAAAATTATTAGGTTTAATCATTAAAAGTAGAAATAAAGTTTAATAGTAGAAATTTTGCATCGCAGGATCCTTTACGGGGACAAAAATGCGCGGGATGCCTGTAGCACTCCGGATGACTTATCCGTATGGGTAAAAAATAAATTATATGAAAAAACTATCTATTGTAATACTGGCCCTGATGCTGGCAAGCTCATGTAAAAAGGAAAAAAGCAAAGCACAGCTAAGCGGAACATTTACCGGAACTTTTTATCAAACTCAAACCGGTGTCACAACTCAATCCGCCGCTCTCCCGGTGCAAGTGATCATTTCAGGCAATAACTTCGCAACAGGTATTGGCGAGCATTATTATACCGTAGGTGATGGTACTCTTGAGGTAAGCGATGATGTATTAGACTTTACCAATAAAGACGCCTTCCCTGCAAATACCCAGTTTAATTCAAGTGCAGCCTTGCATGACAGCTATCACTATACCATAAAGGGTGACAGTCTCTTGTTTAACAGAACTGAAGCTGCCGGAACCGCTATCTATAAACTAAAAAAACAATAAGGCTTTCAGTTAACCGATTGTGGCTTAAAGCCACGACCCCCACTGGACAAAAAATATTACAAAACCTGCAAACTCTGAAATTTGCAGGCTTTGTGCATAAAATTATATCTAATATTATAGTATTAAGCCAGCCCCAATTTAGGTTTTACCCATGCAGTAAACCTGTTGATGGAATCGTCAGCTTCAGGAGCTCTACCGGCAGTCATTTGAAAACTATGCTGCATACCGGGGAAAATATCAAGGCTCACATCAACACCGGCTTTTTTGGCAAGTTCTGCCAGCCGGAGGCTGTCGTCCAAAAGCACTTCATCATCACCCACATGCATATAAATTGGTGGAAAGCCTGTAAGATCGCCATAAAGCGGGTTGGCATAAGGGTCCTTCGGACTACCGTTTTCGCCAAGAAACATTCCAGCCATAGATTTTACCCATTCCTTGTTGAGAAGAAGGTCCTTTTCGTTATTCAATTCCATCGATTCACCGGTTACTTCCATATCAAACCACGCTGACAAGGGCATAATTGCGGCCGGCATAGGCAGACCTTTGTCACGTATCAACAATGCGGCGGTGATTGCAAGTCCGCCACCTGCTGAATCGCCGGTAATGGCGATATGTTTTGCCTGAATTCCCTGGTCAAGCAGCCATTGATAGGCAGCGACGGTATCGTTAACCTGTGCAGGATGCACATGCTCCGGCGAGCGGCGGTAATGCGGAATTAATGCCCGGCAGCCAATCGCTTTGGCAAAATGAGCATAAAGCTTTCTGTGTGTATACATGGAGCCGCTAAAAAATCCACCGCCATGAAGGCACAGTATCACGCGATCTTCAGCGCATCCCTTCGGAACGGCCCACATTGCAGGTACGCCACCTGCATCGGTTTCGATATAATCCACACCACCCGGCTCAGCGGTAAGCGCTTCCCAGTTTTCACCAAAGTCGCGCACTTCATCCAAAGAGGTAAGTTGGGCTGCTGCTGCCGACATGGTGAGCCACCACTTGCCTACTTCCTCTACTTGCTTACTTGGCTTGTTAGCCACTTGTTGTTCATTTTTAGTTGTCATGATCTGTGATTTTTATTTATCTGTACTACGGTTATTTATCATCCTGTCTTTTAAGGACAAGACAAAATTGTGCAGTTAACGATCCAAATAAAACAAGCAATTATGACTTCTTTAGGGGGCTTTTATGACATTAAATAGTGCTAAATTTGTATAATTAATTCGCAAAATACCATGAAGAAAATATCATTGCTAATTCATGAAGATGCCAACTTATCCGCTGTTGCCGGGGCCATAGACCTGTTCGCGGCAGCCAATTGGTGCTATGAACTATCAGGGAAACCCCCTGCCTTTAAGGTGGAACTGGTGAGCGAGAAGGTAAAAAACATACAATTGAATACCCCGACCCAGTTTATATGCAACACCACAATGGAAGAAGTGACCCAAACCGATCTGATCATCGTTCCGGGGTTTATTGGTGATGACAGAGCCATTCTTAAAAAAAACAGCGCTGTCATTAACTGGATACGGGAAATGAACCAATGCGGAGCTGAAGTAGCCAGTCTGTGTGTGGGTAGTTTCTTTCTGGCCGAGGCTGGTTTGTTGGATGGTAAAACCGCTACCTCCCATTGGGCAGCAGCCAGTGATATGCAATTACATTACCCATTGATCAAGGTAAAATCAGACAGAATTATTACTGACGAGGGCGGGATCTATACCGGCGGAGGTGCTTTTGCTTCATTAAAGCTGCTGTTATATCTGATTGAAAAATTCTGTGGCAGAGAAACAGCTCTTTGGATAAGTAAGCGGTATTCTATTGATATGGACCAGGTGAACCAGGCTTATTTCGCCGTATTTACAGGGCAGCATCAGCATGAGGATGACGAAATTTTGAAGTCGCAGGCTTATATTGAGCAGAATTACTCAACTGATATATCCATTGATGAAGTATCGGCGCTTGCTAATACAGGCAAGCGTAATTTTATCCGGCGATTTAAGGCAGCTACCAACAATACGCCGATTGAATACCTTCAGCGTGTAAGAATAGAGGCTGCTAAAAAGGCGCTGGAAGATAAGGATTGGCAGATGGATGAAATTATGGATAAGACAGGCTACAAGGATGCAAAAACCTTCCGAATGATATTTAAAAGAATGACAGGCCTTTCACCACGCGATTACCGGAAGAAATATTCGAGAGAGATGAATGTTGCATAATAACTCTTACATGATCATATTTAAAATCATCAACCAGCGTTAAATTATTGGTAATTTGCTCGAATAATAAATCATTTCCTTTAGCATGTTGAAAGCACCCTTATTTATTGTTTGCCTGATCATATCAGGCTTTATATCTGCCTCATTTATAGTTCAGAGCGATATCCCGCGTTATGACCATGTGGTTGTTGTGATAGAGGAAAATCACGCTTATAACGAACTTATCGGTTCGGCTAATGCGCCTTATATTAATGAACTGGCAAAGGGCGGCACCTTATTTACCGATTCGCACGGGATAGGGCATCCGAGCCAACCGAATTACCTGGCCCTCTTTTCAGGCAGCACACAGGGGGTGACGGGAGATGGATGCCTGGTTGGCAAAACGCCATTTAAAACCCCTAACCTGGGCGCGGCCCTCATCACCAAGGGATTTACATTTAAGGGATATGCCGAAAATATGCCAGCGATGGGCTTCCTGGGTTGTACCTCGCTTTCAAGCAGTGTTACGGTAGGGCACCTGTATGCTCGTAAACATACGCCGTGGGTAAACTGGCTGGGTACAGGGCATAATTGCATACCAGATTCCCTGAGCGTACCAATGACCGCCTTTCCAAAAAACTTTAAGAAACTGCCCACCGTTTCATTTGTGGTTCCGGATATGGATAACGATATGCACAACATTGGCTTTGCGGGCGATGCAGCGGCTATACGCCGGGGCGACCATTGGCTAAAGGAGAATATTGCCAAATATGCCGATTGGGCCAAAAAGCATAACAGCCTGCTGATAGTAACCTTTGACGAGGACGATTACAGTACTCAAAACGGAAACAAAATACCCACGATATTTTATGGTGCCGGAGTAAACCAGGGTGAATACAGCAAGCTTGTTAATCATTACCACATACTGCACACGCTCGAGGTAATATATGGCCTGCCATCGGCTGATAATGTTTCGGCGGCACCCATTTCAGGCATTTGGGGGAAATGATCCGGCTTATTTATCTTCAAACAATATGATGCCTAACTATTAAATTGCCTGAGATGATGGTCGGTGTGCTTATAAGATAAATAGCCACTTTGTTCTTTTGTTACTTTCCCAAAAAAGGAATGTACAAATTCAGGATTTGAACTGTGCGCATGTTCCTTAATCAGAGTGATCCAATGCTGCTTTTCAGCTGCTACATCTCCATTGCTTACTTTAACCTTAATTTCGGGAATAGTAGGCATGTTTTGTTTGACTGGCCTTTCATCCCCTATAATATCTTTCATGGCAACTTTACCAAACAAACGTCCAAGGAAATTCCGTTTAAATTTTTTCTCACCTAATAACATTTCTTCATACAAGGTGCAGTGTTTCAACATCTGATAAATATTCATTTTGCCCCATTGAGCCTTACTATCTTCATTAAGTGTATTGATCCTGCCGATCAATTCATCCCTTGTTTCTTTGTCGAATATTGTTTTCATACCACTCTTCATTTTTTAATAAATTGATATAAAGTGAATTATATCCCAAATTTACCTACATTGTATACATCAGTACCGCCATTCCACAACGATATGCTTTAGCTTGTATCAACTTCAGATTAAGCCTGTCGCCTGCTTCACCGAAGACAGCTATGCCGTTGCCAAGCGCTGTAGGATTAATTAATAAATGATACTCATCAATTAGCCGGGCTTTGATCAGTGACGAAACAAAGCTTGCACCGCCGTAAGCGATGAGATCCTTACCATCCTGTGCTTTTAGCCGATTTACCTCCTCCATGAAGTCGCCCTTGGCCAGGGTTGTATTTTTCCATTCGGCACTCGCGAGCGTTTTTGTAAATACAACTTTACGAGCCGCCGTTATATTCCTGGCAAATGCATACTCCTGTTCGGGCTTTTCTGCAACCGCAGCCCAGTGCCCTATGAATCCTTCAACTGCCATTTTCCGGCTCAATAAAATGGTGTCCGCCTCAGAATGCAAGGCATTAAAATCCCTTTTTAATTCATCATCCCAGTTCAAATCAGGACCAAAGTTCCAGATCATCCAGTCTGTTTTCCCATTTGCATCGGCCATGAACCCATCAATGCTTACTTGTGTTATCAGTTTTAGCTTTCTCATTTTTTGATTTTACCCAAATATAGACTGCTGCAAGCGCTATGAAAGGGGCAAATACGACATTATAACGGGTCATTTATGCCGAAGATCAGGAGTTAAATACATTAAAGCTTCTATTAACTATTAAATTGGCGGAGATGATGGTCGGTATGTTTGTAAGCATGGTAGCCGATCTGCTCTTTGGTCATCTTTCCGAAAAATGGGTGCACAAAGTCGGGGCTTGGCGAATAATAGGCATGCTCCTCAATCAGGGCGATCCATTTGGTTCTTTCTGATGAAAGATCACAATTATCTATTGTTACTTTAAGTTCAGGACTTGTAACCGCATTCCGCATCATAGGCGCATCATCTTTAAGCGAACTTTTCAAAGCCATTCTACCAACCAGGCGCCCCATGAATACCCGTTTGCAATGCCGTTTCCCTAATATCATTTCTTCCCACAACCGGCAATGCCTCACCATCTGGCTAACGTTCATTTTACCCCAATGAGCCCTGCTGCCTTCACTTAGCGTATTGATCCTGCCAATCAACTCATCCCTCGTTTCTTTATCGAATATAGTTTTCATCTTTTCGGTTAATTAAGTTGCGCCAATGAAAACCAGTTGCCCGAGTCGTCCTTGAATAGTGCTTCGGTACCATAAAACTCTTTTGTGGGGGCCTTGGTAAACTCAACACCTTTGGCCTTTAGTTCCTCATAGGTAGCAAAAATGTCGTTGCAGGTAAAAATACCTACGCCAAAAGTTCCTTTTTTTACAAGGTCCCTCAGCGCGTCCGCTGTTTCTTTCGGGAACAGTTCCTCTGTTATTGGCGTTAAATTTATTTCGAAACCCGGCTGCTCTGGCGTGCCAACAGTAAGCCAACGGGTTTCCTTGGTCATTGGCACATCCGTTATAACTTTTAGTCCGAATTTGTTGGTGTAAAAGTCTAAAGCACTCTCCTGGTTAAGGACATAGATGTTTACATGTGTCATTTTAGTTATCATGTCTTTTGCGTTTTAAGTTGTTGACACAAAAAACAGGTAATAATTAAAATTTCGTTTGTCTAAAATTGCTATTTTTCCAGCCAGCCATATTTTTCAGCAAAACAAGCGGGGACGAATGTTAAGGGTGATTCGATTATTTGCGCTTTTATTACTTGTTGCTGCGTTAAATATGCAGAAGGAGCTAAGCCAACAACACGTTTGAACAGGTGACTGAAAGAGCTTAAGCTTTCGAACCCTACAGCATAACAAACTTCCGAAACCGGGACATTAGCTTTTAGTAATTCTCTGGCCTTTTCAATTCGGACAAAGATCAGGTACTGATGCGGCGTTTTACGGTAAATATTTTTGAACCGCCTGATGAAGTGAAATTTAGAAAAGTATGCCTCATCGGCAATATTGCTGAGATCGATATTGTCGGCATAATGGGCATCGATGAAAAGCTTTGCCTGAACTAATCGCCTGTATAAATATATTTTAGGATATTCTTCATTTGCCATCATTCAGATCCTTTTAGCTCTTTAGCTTTTCCGGGTTTAGCAAGATAGTGACTTTTACAATATCAGGTTCTTAAAAAAAATAAAATGACAGCTGAGCTATTGTCATTCGCGAACACGAACAATAATATAGTTTCCTTCCGGCTAAGGGTAAAGTGCCTGGTGCGTGTTTTAATAGAAACCAAATCAAGTGAAAAACTATTTATGTTATGCGCTACTAATCATTTTTTTTTACCATACAAAAAGTATGGCTCAAATCAAGGATTCAACTTCATCTATATTTACACAGACCATTAAAGGGATTGTGACAGTTAAGTCATCAGGGTTAGCCCTTGCAGGTGTAACGGTTAAATTGACTTCAGCTGACCAGGTAAGGGCAACCTCTACCAATACTAATGGCTCCTTTCATTTAACCCGTGTACCTGTCGGACGCCAGATTTTAGAGATCAGTTATACGGGTTTTCAAACCGTTGTAGTATCAGATGTGCTGGTAACTACCGGTAAGGAAACCGAAGTAAATATTGAATTGGAGCCTCAAAGCAAACAACTAAAAGAGGTTGTAGTAAATGCAACAGCAGGCAAACGCCCTTTGAATTCGATGTCAATGGCCAGCGGCCGCTCATTCTCGCCCGAAGAAACCAACCGTTACGCCGGTGGATTTTTTGATCCGGCGCGTATGGCACAAAGTTTTGCAGGCGTTGTTGCCGGAGGCGATAATAATGAAATTGTTGTAAGGGGCAACTCACCTAAAAGTTTACAGTGGCGCCTTGAAGGTATAGAAATAATTAATCCTAACCACTTCAGCAATGAAGGTGCGGCCGGCGGCAGCATCAGCATGATAAACTCCACAGTTTTGGGCACCTCTGATTTTTATACCGGGGCATTGCCGGCTGAATATAATAATGCAACATCAGGTGTTTTTGACCTCAAATTTAGAAAAGGGAACACCGATAAAAGGGAATACTCCTTTAGTATTGGCATATTAGGGTTAGGGATGACTTTGGAAGGGCCCTTTAAAAAAGGCGGAAGCGCTTCTTACCTTATCAGTTACCGTTACTCTTCTCTTGGCTTACTGCAAAATGCAGGGTTATTAGGTTCATTAAACGGTGTGCCTAAATACCAGGACCTATCTTATAACTTTGTATTCCCAACAAAATCAGCCGGAACATTTTCCGTCTTCGGTATAGGGGGCCTAAATAATTTAAATATTACAGCCAAGCGTGATTATACGCAATGGAACGAACGCAAAGATGCCAGTGACATATCAAATAAAAATGGGGCAGCAAGTACCGGTTTCAAGCATGTGTATATTGCCAATAGCAAGCTTTACTTCAGCAATATTATCTCTTACAATAAGGAGCACAGCACTGGTTTAACTGATACTTTAACGCGCGATTATCAATCAGGTCTTAAGCAAAATGAGCACTACGATAACACAGCAATACGGTATGCCGGAACATTAAATTATAAGCCAAACAATACAAACAGCATACGGGCAGGGGTGAACGTCGGGTTTTTAAGCTACAATCTTTATGACCTGGAGTACAAAAAAGAGGTAAACAGGCTACAGGAAATACTTAACCAAACCGGAAACGCGGAAACTTTTGATGCCTTCGCTGAAAATAAACATGATTTTAATAATGGTTTAACTCTGAATACAGGGATACATGCCAATTATTTTAATCTCAGCAAAAGCTGGAGCCTTGAACCAAGGATAGGGTTAAATTACCAGTTACCTGCTGATCAGCAATTATCATTTGCCGCTGGCTCTTATAGCAGGCTGGAATCATTGTCCTATTATTTTGCGAAAAATACTAATACTGCCGGCGTGGTTAACAGTGAGCTGGAGCCTACCAAATCGGCACAGGTAGTTTTAGGTTATGAAAAATTATTTTCGGGTCTGCTGAAGTTCAAGTCGGAGGTATATTACCAGTATTTATACAATGTACCGGTTTCATCAGACCCGGCCAATAACTTTTCATTGCTTAATGTGCTGGATAACACCAATATCGGGTCGGCAGATTATACCGCACTGGTAAATAAGGGAACCGGTAAAAATTATGGTGTGGAACTTTCACTGGAAAAATCCTTAAGCAAAGGCTATTATTTTATCTTCACAACTTCAGTATTTGATTCTAAATTTAAAGCACTGAACGGCCAGGAGTTTAACACGGCTTTTGACAGCCGGTTTGTGGGCAATATAGTGGCTGGTAAAGAGTGGGCGGTTAGTAAAGACAAGAAGAATTTGTTTGGATTGAACGGCAAGCTTATCTACGCCGGGGGGCGAAAATATTCACCGATCAACCTTTCGGAATCGTTGCGACTGGACGAGCAGGTTATTGATCAGTCGAAAATAAATACATTAACTGCCGATCCTTATATTCGTATGGATTTTTCGGCCAGCTATCGTATCAATAACAAAAAGGTAGCACATTACCTGTTGTTGGATATTCAAAACATAATGAACAGGAAAAACAACATTGGCTTGTTTTATAACCCGAGTAAACGAATCATAGAAAAACAGGAGTGGCTCGGCATTATACCTGCACTGACCTACAGGATAGAATTTTAAGAAATAGGGACGACTTGGATTTGTATGATAATGCTTAATTCCATTACTGCTATCAGGCGATGAAGCTGCCGATAAAAATATATTGGGACAAGAATAATATTATAGTGCTTTTATCAATAAGCCTATGATAGCGGCGATAGCAATGATGTATGGCTCCTGGATCTTTTTGATATAAAGCAAAGCCAATACAGCAGTTATCGTTATCAATATAGTTGGAATATCAGAAACAGACCGCATGCCTATAATAATAACCGAGCCTACCAGCGCACCAATGACGGACGCCGTGATGCCTTCAACAAAAGCTTTGATACTGGCGTTCTTAGCAATCCTTTTAAAGGATGGCGCCAGTGAAACCGTAAACAAATAACAAGGCAGAAAAGTAGCCAGGGAAGCCACACATGCCCCGGGAAAACCCGCTACCAGGTAACCAATAAAACCAACTGTGATTACTACCGGCCCGGGTGTGATCATGGCCACAGCAACCGCATCAACAAACTGCTTTTCATTTAGCCAGCCAAATTCTTTTACTACTCCGCCATGAAGAAAGGGAACAATGGCCAAACCACTACCAAATACAAATGCTCCCGCCTTGAGAAAGAACCATGCGATCTGCTGTAAGGTTTTACCGTTATAATTCCAAAAACCAACACTAAGTAAAATCCCGGCAGGGATAACTGCCGGCTTTGTGATCCACTTAGGCGGGTTCTTAATCAACATGTATAAAATTCCGCAAGCCAGGAATAATAAGATTTCCTCTCGTTCAGTAATCACCGTAATAATGATACTTGTAATATAAAACAGCCATAACAACCATTTCGATTTTATAGCGCTTAACTCAAACTTACTGATAGATTTTATGGTTAGCTTATAAGCGCTTATGCTAATAATACCTATCACTGCAGCACCTACACCATAAAATACCGCCTGCATCCAGGCAAGGCCCCCATACAACTGGTAAGCCATACCCAATAGCACCACCATAATGAATGATGGTATTATGAATGCCATCCCCGCCAAAGTAGCTCCTATCACCCCATAATGAACAAACCCGATATAAATACCCAATTGCGCAGCCAGGGGGCCGGGAGCAAGTTGAGCCAGCGCCAATCCTTCTTTATATTCTTCTTCAGTAAGCCAGCCTTTTTGTTCTACCAGATCACGATGCATGTAACCCACCAGGGCGACGGGACCGCCAAAGCCATATGTGCCAAGCTTTAAAAAATACCTGGTAATATCTGTTAAGGTATAGGCAGGTGCACCGGTGGTTTGCTTCTTCATCGGCCATTACATCTTCATTCCACCCAAATCCTTCTTCCCGAGTACATCAAGGGCCGCACGGAAACCCTGCGCCAGAGTCGCAGCATTACCCCGACCATAATAATGCAGGAAAATCATATGCGGATCATCCCCGAGCATGTGATTGTGAACAGCAACTACCTCCAGGTTATGCTGGCGCAGGGTTTTGATCACACTGTTTACCTCGCCCTGAAGCATGGCAATATCACCGGCAATGTGTGCATCATCGTGCTTGCCTGCAAATGATGCCCAGGAATTCAAGCCAATGTTGGTGGTCATATCAACCCCCATTGCAATTACCTTCAGGTCACTTCTGCCAATTGTGTATTTATAGGTTGGCCCGTTTACTGTGCCTGTATATTTTACTATCGCGTCCAATGCGGGGATATCAAAATTTTCCTTCCCGGTAACAGCTGGCGGGGCCGATGGGGCAGGCTGATTTGCAGGGAATATTTTGCTGTCGCGAATGGTATCAGCATATTTTTTAGCCAATTCTTCAACCGTTCCCATGCCATGAATGTGCATATAAAAAATGCGTGGTTCCTCATAAAAGAAATGATTATGGATAGCCGCGATTTCCAGCCCGTTGGCATGGGCCGCAGAAATTAAAGGATTTACCTCCTCCATTTGCAATACCGTATCGCTCATCACCATTGCAGATTTACCGTCGACTGTTTTTTTAAAGGATACCCAACCACCAAAGCCAAACGGTATGGGTATTGGTTCGCCTTTAATCTTCATTTTCAGATCATTCCTCGGCAGGGGTGTTGTGTATACCGCTTCTGCATCCTTATAGCTGCCTTTTTTACCTAAAGCAGCGTCAACAGCAGCCATTTCTTCGGCTGTTATGGCCGGAGTTTTGGCAATCAATATTGAGGCGGCCTGTAATTTTTGTAGGGGAAGTAGTAAGCTTGTGCCTAATACGGCAGTTGCCTGTAGTGCTTGCCTGCGGGTGATTTTGTCGGTTTTCATAATGATAGCTTGTGTTAACAAACGCAATACTACCTATTGACAAACCGTTAAAATTGTATGGATTTAACTATTTGTATCCTTTTTACTTTTAAGGCTGATTTTTCTATAAACCGATGGATTTTGACCGGTTTGTTTCTTAAATATCCGGTTAAAATGGCTTTGGTCTGAAAAGCCTGTGAGGTATGCGATCTCCGTTAGTGAATAAGCAGTAGTGCTCATCAGGTTTATCGCCTTTTCGATCCTCAGTTTGCGGATATAATCTCCAAAGGATAAGTTCTCAAAGTATTTGGAAAACTCTCTTGATAAATAAGCGGGGTTGATGGCCAGTTCACTTGATACCTGTTGCAGGCTCAGGGTCATATTTGTGTCCAGCTGATCCTGTATCATTTCCTTTAGCTCGGTTGTCCATTCAGGGGTTTTCTTAGCATTTCCCTGCTTCAGATAGGTATGATAAACTTCTAACAGCAATTGTTCAACAGGAGCTTCGGTATGCTTTTGCTGGTGCAAATGCCTGGCCCAGGTATAAAGTCCGTCATATACCTTCATGCCCAGCTCCAGTAGCTCGTAATCATCAGGAATGTTTTTTGAGAGCCCCAAAAATATGGCTGATAAGCCGGAAGCCTGCGGTGCAAAGTCGTGCCGGTCAGTATCGGCCCCACGAATAATCGCTGCCATCCGGTCGAGCGCTACATCTTTCAGGTGATGTTTTTTCAAGAAGTAATCGAATGTGCATTGATCTTCATAATGAGTATATTCAACTCCCGGGAGATCAAAGGGGACGGCGTCAAGTTCTGCTGCTTTTATTATCACTTGGTCAAAAGGAACATATATAATCTCAGCATCGGCATCAATAAACCGTTTAATAAGCCAGGGGCAGGCGATGCGGTCGATCTTCGGATGTTCGCGCGTGATCCATTTCATTTTCAAATATAAACCATGTACATTGATAATAAATCTGGAACTTTGTAAAATGAAATTGTATAGAATCTACCTGTTCAATATAATCGCTGGATTATTTTTCATATTCGCTCAAAGTTGCCAGGGGCAAACAGAAAGCGGAAGGCAATTTCTTACACTCGAAAAGGAGGTTACCTTACCTGATGTAAAAGGCCGTATCGACCATATTGACGTCAATGTGAAGGACCAGGTAGCGTATGTGGCAGCTTTAGGAAATAACACGCTTGAAATAATTGACCTGAAAAGCGGCAAGGTAACTGGGAGCATTAAAGGGCTGGATGAACCCCAGGGAGTAGTCTGGATCGCCAAGCACCAGGAAATATTTATCGCTAATGGCAGAACTGGTGAATGCGGTTTTTATAATGCCATCACCCTAAAAAAGACAGGCGTTATCAAACTGAATGATGATGCGGATGATGTGCGGTATGATGCTAATGCAGACAAGATTTATGTTGGTTACGGCAGCGGCGGAATTGCCATTATTGATGCAGCGAGCCACAAACAAGTTGGTACCATTACTTTACCCGCACACCCGGAGTCGTTCCAATTAGATGCTAAAACAAATAAATTATGGATAAACCTTCCCGGTTCGGGTATGGTTGGCATAGCCGATCTGAAATTATTAAAATTAACCGCTAAATGGTCAAGGCTATTTCCGCGTTCAAATTTTCCGATGGCTTATGACGAGACACAACACCGCATTATTGTAGGCTATCGTTTGCCCGCAAGGCTGATCGTGTATGACAGCGAAACAGGCAAGGAAATTTTTAGCGCATCAATGGCTGGTGATGCTGACGACTTGTATTGGGACAAAAACAATAAATGTATCTATATCAGCGGCGGGAGCGGGTCGGTTGATATTTTTAAACAAATAGACATTACAACATATAAACAAATTGCCAGTATCAAAACACGCGATGGCGCCCGTACATCCTTACTGGTTCCCGAAATGCGTTTGCTTCTTGTTGCGGCGAGAGCAAGCGGCGATGAGAAGGCTGCTTTGCTGGTTTATAAGATGGCTCCATGAAAAGCTCACAGCCCCTACCAGAGTGAGCACTCTTATCTTTTCAACAACCGCTGGTGCACAATCTTCATTACCATTTCCCTGCAATTGCGACTCATGGGTAATGACCTGCTTCCGATTTTAATTTCGTTACCTTCTATCGCATCGATCTTTGAAGAGTTGACCAGGTACGATTGATGTATTTTGATAAATTCGCATAATGGCAGCTGGGATTCCAGGCTCTTCATAGTGAGATAGGCAATGATCCTTTTATCTTCTGTATAAACGCTTACATAGTTGCCCACACTTTCAGCATAAAGAATATCGCTCAGCTCAATTTTCTCGATCCTCTTATCACTTTTAATAAAAATATAAGAGGGCTGCAGTGTAGCACTTGCCAGGTGTTTCAGCTGATAGTAATCTTTTGCTTTTTGCACGGCCTTAAGGAAGCGGCTAAAAGCAAATGGCTTTAACAGATAATCGATCACCTCCAGCTCATACCCTTCGAGGGCATATCTTGGGAATGCAGTGGTGAGTATTACCAGGGATTCGACATTCAGTTTTTGTAATAGCTGCAGGCCCGAAACCTTTGGCATCTCAATATCCAGGAATATGATGTCGGTAGCATTATTTTTCAGAAATACCTCTGCCTTCATTGCGCTCTCAAATTTACCTTGCAGATCCATATAGGGCACCTGCTCAACAAATTCATGCAATATTTGACGGGCAACGGGCTCATCATCAACAATAATACAACTTAGCTTTTTCATGGAGTAAGCGTTAAATGAACCTGGAAAATATTTTCCTCTTTTTTGATATCAAGCTGGTAACGATCCTTATAAAGCAGTTCCAATCTTCTAACAGCGTTATTCATGCCTATTCCGCCCGCGGCGGGTTCCGCTTCATCATCATAAGAGTTATCACATGTGAAATCGATCCGCCCAGCTTCCTCATTTAATCCAATAATGATACTGTTGATAGCATTATCACCCCTTGAAACGTGTTTAAAAGCATTCTCTACAAAAGCCATAAAGATGAGAGGAGCAACCTTAACGCCCCCGTTTTGATAATTTACATTTAAAGTAACCTGCATATTATCATTACTCCGGGCTTTTTGCAGGGACACGTAATTTTGCAGGTATTTAACTTCCTTTTCCAGTTCGATCATCTCCACATCAGCTTCGTACAAATTGTATCGCAGCAGGTCAGAAAATTGTACCATCATGTCGCGCGCCCGCCGGTTACCCATGTCGATATAGCCATAAACAGTATTGAGACCATTAAACAGGAAGTGCGGGTTAATCTGCGAACGCAGGTATTTCAGTTCTGTTTGCAGCTGGTTGATCTGGATATTTTTGACCTGCTCTTCCTGTACCGACCATTTCTGAGTTATATACAACATCGATGCAATAACACTGCAACACAGGGCATATACAAAATTGTCCCAGAACCCGGAGCTTGTTTCGATAGGTTCATCATGAAAAAGAACACCATGGATAAATCCGTTATAATGGCTGATACCAACCGTATAAAACAAAATTACAGCGATGAGGCTGGCAACATATAAGCCGAACCGTTTCTTCTCTAACAGATATGGTATTAGAAGCAACCTGTTAGCCGATATCATCGACAAAAACAGGGAAAAATGAACGATTACAGTAAACATGTAAGAAAAACAGGCTTGTACAGTATTTACTGAATAAGTTGGTTTTTCAATTACCAGCGCCCCGGCATAGGCCAGTAAAAAGAGGAAATAATATCTATACCTTCTGAAAAACATTGTCCCGCCCCCAATCTTTATTAATATAAATATATTTGATTGATTTGATAACCGGAAATATCCCTTTTATTCTGATACCGCTTTTCACGGAAAATGGTATAACCATCCGGTTAATTATGCGTTATATCATATAAATTTCTTTAAATCAGGCATAATTTTAAGCGTTTTTTCGTTTTTACTTATTTCACGGAAAGCTGCCTGGTTACGTAGAATATCCTGACAGGTATCACATAAATTTTTTTGTAATGCAAGCCTCATATACCTTTATGAAAAGATTAGCCTTGTCTAAAAGTTAGTAACAAAAATACCTGTAAATCATCCAATTATATCCAAACTCATCACACAATGAAAAAGGTTGTAGCATTCGGAGAAACTGTAGAGGGATACAATATCCCTGTTTTAAATGAAAGGGAAATAAGAGCGGCAGCGGGGATATTATTTGTATTTATCCTTATTGCTTTAATGCTCATTTTGTTTAATAACGATTTCGTGCTCGCAAAGTATTCGATCACGCTATTCCTTACCGATTTTATTATTCGGGTATTTGTCAATCCCAGGTTTTCGCCTACATTGATTATTGGGCGCTTGATCGTTGGGAACCAGGTTCCGGAATATGTAGGAGCCAAACAAAAAAAGTTTGCATGGATAATTGGGGTGATCCTGTCGGGTACCATGTTCATCTTCATGGTGCTGGTAAATTCATACAGCCCTATAACAGGTATTGTATGCCTGATGTGCCTCATATTCCTGTTCTTTGAATCGGCTTTTGGCATTTGTTTAGCCTGTAAGCTCTACAAAGCCATTTACCGCGAAAAAGCGCAATACTGCCCCGGAGAAGTTTGTGAAGTAAAATCAAGGCAGGATATTCAAAAAACATCCAAAGTTCAGCTGCTTATCGTGTTTGGATTTATCGCATACATTGTTCTTACGGCCTTTTTATTTAATGGCCAGTTCAGTAAAAAGCCATACGACCTGTTTGGGATTTATAGTACTGCAAAAGCCAAATAGCCGATGATCCCCGAAAGCAAATTGGAAAAATTCTTTTCTAAATTCCGAAGGAATGTCATCGGTCATCAGCAAACCTTTGAATCTCCCTTCGGCGAAAAGAGGATCATTTATGCTGACTGGACGGCAAGCGGCAGGGCTTACCGACCCATTGAGGAATACATACAGAAAAAAATACTGCCTTTCCTGGGAAATACACATACGGATACTACTGTTACAGGCACATTGATGTCAAAAGCTTACGAAGAGGCTAAGCTTATTGTAAAGAAACACGTTCATGCAAACAGCGATTATGTATTGCTTTTTTGCGGGAGTGGAATGACAGCTGCTGTAAATAAACTGCAACGGATATTGGGACTGAGAATGCCGGAACGGATGGTGGACTATATGAAAGCCGGCAGTATGCAAATAGATGAAGTGTTAAGACCCATTGTTTTCGTGACGCATATGGAGCATTACAGCAACCATATTAGCTGGCTGGAGACCATAGCTGATGTTGAAATTATTCAGCCTGATGAAGATGGGAATGTCGACATGGAGCATTTCAGGGATTTATTAGAACAATTTAAGCATAGGAAAAATAAAATAGCCGCGATTACCGCCTGCTCTAATGTGACCGGGATAGAAACTCCATATCACGATATTGCAAAAATGATCCATCAATATGGCGGGTTATGCTTTGTTGATTTTGCTTGTTCGGCTCCTTATGTTGACATCAATATGCATCCCGATGAAAAGGGAGCAAATTTAGATGCCATTTACTTTTCGCCCCATAAATTTTTAGGCGGAGCGGGTACGCCAGGTGTGCTGATCTTCAATAAAAAAATTTATAAAAACAGGATCCCCGATCAACCAGGCGGGGGCACCGTGGTGTACAGCAACCCATGGAAGGTTCATAAATATACTGCTAATATAGAACAAAGGGAAGATGGTGGCACTCCACCATTTTTGCAGGGGATAAAGGCAGCGATGTGCATCAAATTGAAGGAAGAGATGGGGGTAGAAAATATACTAAGACGGGAACAGGAAATGTTGCAGATCATTTTTGACAGGTTCTCGAAAATGAAAGATGTGGAGGTACTTGAAGAGCATATCAAAAACAGGTTAAGTGTGATCTCATTTATGGTTAACGGGGCGCATTACAATCTGATCGCTAAAATTCTGAACGACAAGTTTGGCATCCAAACACGAGGCGGCTGCTCCTGTGCAGGAACTTATGGCCACCTGCTGCTGCATGTTGATGAGGCCAGGTCATATGAGATAATGGACATGATCCATTCGGGTGATCTTTCATGCAAACCAGGCTGGGTCAGGTTATCTGTTCATCCAACCATGACCAATGCAGAAATTGATTTTATAATGGATGCCATTGAATTGACGGCATCCCGCTTCCGGGATTGGATAAAAGATTATACCTATGATCCTGAATCTAATGAATATTCCTTCAGGGGGATCGGGACAAGGGAGCAATTCCCGGTTAAAGATTGGTTTGATCCCTCTGCCTGGGGTAAGTCGCTTGTTGGTAAGGATTTGCAATCAGTGATTTAAAGGGTTATTATCCTTAGTAACTTGCTAAGCCTTGATTTGTTACATCCATTCCATGTAACATCCTATCGCTATTTTACAGCAAAACATATCCCACAAAAAAATCCCGCCTGCAGATGCGGGCGGGATCGTATTACTTAAATTAAGAAATATTTACCTGTGCCTTTCACGTGGTTCGGCAGGACGCGGAGCAGCAGCACGTGGTTGTGCACGTTGTGGCTGTGCCCGTTGTGGTTGCGCTTCGGCACGTTGCTGAGGGCGCTGTTGCTGAACCCGTTGTGGCTGCTGGGCGCGTTGTTGTTGCGCCTGCATCCGTTGCTGTTGCTGAGCACGTTGTTGTTGTGGACGCTGTTGTTGCGCCTGTGTCCTTTGCTGCTGAGCACGCTGTTGTTGCGGATGTTGTTGTCTCGCTGCATTATTATTTACGCGGGTATTGGTACGCGCGGCGTTGTTTTGCTGCCTGTTCGCCTGCTGATTTCTCACCCCGGCAGTGTTAGCATGCCTGTTTGCTTGAGTGTTGGCATGATAGGCACTCATCCTGTTTACTGCAGGAGTAGAAGGACGGCCATGGTTAACGGATGCAAACTGGCTGCGGTCCCTGTGTGCAGCTTGCTGATGGCTTAGCTGTGCACTGGTGGGCTGTATATGCCGTTCACGCATAGCCTGTTCTTCCTGTGGGCGTGGCCTTGCTGTTATACCACCTCTGCCACCGTTGTAGCTTACACGATTATGAACAATTGTGTTCCTGTTGATCACCGTGCGGTCAATATAGGTATTATGGATCACGGTAGTGTTTACACGTACCACAGCGGTATTATAACGGAAACGGCCTCCTTCCCATCCGCCACCGGCGAAACCTACACCAAAATATCCTCCGCCATAATTAACTCCTCCGTAGAAACCAATATGCGGGCCCCAGTATCCGGCATGGAATCCGTAAACACCGCCAACAAAACCCCAATAGCAGGGTGTCCATAATACCCCAACACTTGGCGGTTCAACCCAAGCGCCAGGTACCCAATAGTAGCCATCTTGTGGGTCATATGCCCAATAGCCGGGCTGCCATAGGTAACCATCAACCGGGCAAGCCGGTTGTTCATATACTGGTAATTCCGGCGGGGCAATATTTGCTGAAACGCTTACACCGACGCTCACTTGCGCCTGTGTTTTAGGAATGGCTAAGGTCATAGCCGCTATAAAGAATCCTATTTTTAATATCTTTTTCATGAGTAGTTTAATTTATTGTACTACAAATAAGACACGTTTAAGTTTCAAATGTTTAATTAGAGCAGGGTTAGAATTGAGTTGACAAAAAGCATAGTTAGCTATAAATCACTACCACACCGGAGCGGCTTTATAACAAAAAACCTCGCCCAGAGATACCAGGCGAGGTTTTTTAAATAATTCTTTTAGGGGGCTCTTAATTACGCCTGTTAAACAAAAATGAGGCGTAATAAAGTAATGTGGCCAATGAACTCAAGGCTGCTACCACATAGGTCATGGCGGCCCACCACAGCGCATCCTTTGCCTGCTCGTGTTCCTCACGGGTTTGCATTACCGTGTAGTTATTGTTTAACCAGGCTAATGCTCTCTGGCTGGCATCAAACTCAACAGGCAAGGTAATAAAGCTAAAAAGTGTTACCAAAGCCAGTGCACCCACGCCAATGGCCAGTACAAATACATTATGGGTAAAGATAAGCAGCATCACGCCAATAAATAATGTCCATTGAGTTAGTGTTGAGGCCACATTAATCACCGGAACCAATGAAGAACGCATGCTTAACCACGCATATGCCCTCGCATGCTGCACTGCGTGCCCGCATTCGTGGGCTGCAACCGCGGCTGCAGCCACGCTCTTGCTGTAATAAACATCCGGACTAAGATTCACAGTTTTGTTCTCGGGGTTATAATGATCAGTCAGCTGGCCTTCTACTGAGATCACCTGCACGTCATAAATATTGTTATCGCGCAGCATTTTTTCGGCTACTTCCTTGCCTGAAAGGCCGGATAGCAAGCCAATTTCGGCATAACGGTTAAACTTACTCTTAAACCTCCATTGCACAATAAAGCTGACAATCGCAACAACGATCATCAGGAACCATGCAGAATTGTATCCTATATACCCTATAATAAATGATAAATGATTCATAGTAATATTATTTAGAACAGGTATTTCAAAAAGCATTCCAATAGATTTTTTACTTTTGGATTTGGAACCATCATTTTCATACTGGGAACGTACTGCTTTTATTGATCATGCCGATGTGATCATCATTGGCAGCGGCATAGTGGGCCTTAGTGCAGCCTTGCACTTAAAACAACAGCAACCCAATTTAAAGGTAACGGTACTGGAAAAGGGCTTTTTACCGAGCGGCGCCAGCACTAAAAATGCCGGATTCGCCTGTTTTGGCACCCTTTCCGAACAAATAGCTTTCTTAAAGAGATCATCCGAAGAAGAAGTTTTACACCTGGTTGACTACAAGTGGCGTGGCTTGCAACGGTTACGCGAAAACTTGGGCGACAACAATATCGATTATCACCAGTTTGGCGGGTATGAGTTGTTTATGGATAATGAGGTTGGCAAGGTGGAGGAGTGCCTTGATCAATTAACGTATTTTAACAATTTATTGAAGCAGGCCATTGGAAAATCTGACATATATGCAGTTGCCGATGCCAAAATAGCTGATTTTGGTTTTGGTGGGATAAGCCGGATGATTTATAATCCGTACGAGGGGCAGATCCATACCGGCAAAATGATGCGGACTTTACTTGATAAAGTCTATAATGCCGGTATATTGGTTTTAAATGATTGCAGTGTCGAGGCGATCAATAATGAAAATGGACATGTTTGTTTAACTACTTCGCAAGGTAATTTTAAGACAGGGAAAGTGATCCTGGCAACAAACGCTTTTGCAGCACAATTATATCCGGATCTGGATGTCGTACCAGGCCGCGGACAGGTACTGATCACCAAACCTATCGCCAATTTGAAACTCCAGGGCACTTATCATTTTAATGAGGGTTATTACTATTTCAGGAATATTGATAACCGCATACTTTTTGGCGGTGGCCGAAATCTTGATTTTAAGCAGGAAGAAACCTGGGACTTTGGGCAGACCGAAAAGGTAAAGCAACAATTAATTACCTATTTAAATGAGATCATATTGCCGGGCCAAAATACAGAAATCGACTACTGGTGGAGCGGCATTATGGGGTTTGGCGAACAGATCAGCCCGATAATAAAGGAGATACAACCCAATGTATTCTGCGCGGTGCGCTGTAATGGTATGGGTGTAGCAATGGGCAGCCTAGTAGGCGAAGAGGTTGCGAAACTTACTCTGGACCAGGCTTAGACGCTATCTTACAGGCTTAGGCACTACCGGCAAACTTTCGTGTCCCTCGGCATCAACTGACTGAACCGCGAAAAGGTAATTATCCTTTGAGTAATCCAGGTCCGCGTGCGTATCAGTCACATAAAATTTCTTTTCCCAATAAGGGCTTATTGTTTCTCTCATCAAAACATAATAGCCCGCAGGTTTTTTACCCTCCTTTGGTGCTTCCCACTTCAATTGGGTACGATTAGTTAATCCGCTGGTGATCACCCCCACATTTTGTGGCTCGGCCGGAGCCAGGGCCAGGTTGGCTAAAACAGAAAGGTTCATCCTTGCAACCTTTTGCACATAATTGAAATCGACAAAATCCGGCAGATCGCCATAATCCACACCATTCTCCGTACGTATATTTTGATGCTGACGATTAAAATCCTCGTTCATTTCTGTAAACCGGACCGCTGCAAAACCCTCCTGCAGGAACGGAACATGATCACCACCACGCAGGTAACGGTCGCGCCGGTAGATCAGCTTTACATCCAGTTGATCGACATATCGTTCAGCTGTTTCCTTTATATAGCGGGCGAGATCTCGCGAGGGGCTATCGTTCTCTCCACCCAGGGAAATTAAACCTGCCACCTGCTTTTGATTACTCGCTGCAACGGTCGGCACTCCCTCGCTGAATACCCGTACACTCCGGTTATCCTTCAGATCAGTTTCCATACCGTGGGTATTGCCCACAATATCATTATTCGCAAGCTCGTCAGTTTTAAAACGCGCCATACGTTGAGCGATACTACCAGCAAAACCACAGGAAGTGGTGCTGCACGGAATTGGATAAAAGCTGAGTA
>Ga0206890_1020_pt1 | contig 52067 bp, 47 predicted proteins | sample Alteio_BWOrgHeat_58_FD_152960 | JGI IMG/M metagenome (GOLD analysis project Ga0206890, IMG submission 152960) | Enriched cells from forest soil in Barre Woods Harvard Forest LTER site, Petersham, Massachusetts, United States - Alteio_BWOrgHeat_Nextera6 ... | reverse complement strand
TTGTGCAACAGCTAAATACAGCGGGTATATTCGCCATAGGCTTTTTAATGCGGCCCATTGGCGGCTGGGTCATGGGCACTTACGCGGATAGGAAAGGGCGTAAAAACGCGTTAACCTTATCCGTATTGTTGATGAGTATTGGCTCGTTAATGATAGCCGTAATACCCGGATATAAGCAAATAGGTGTTGCCGCACCGGTAATATTGGTTGTAGCCCGCATTATACAGGGCCTTAGCGTGGGCGGTGAATATGGCACCAGTGCCACTTATTTAAGCGAAATGGCCACCAAAAAACACCGGGGCTTTTATTCCAGTTTTCAGTATGTAACCTTAATAATGGGGCAGCTGATAGCTTTGGGCGTATTGGTTTTATTACAGCGTATTTTTTTAACCGAGCAACAGTTACATGCCTGGGGCTGGCGCATCCCGTTTGGTATTGGCGCAATATTGGCTATAACCGTTATGTATTTAAGGCGAAGTTTGCAGGAATCTGTTTCGCTTAAAGATGAGAAAACACCATCCGCCACCCGCGGAACGTTAAAGGCATTGGCCCAACACCCCAAAGCTGTGCTTACCGTAGTTGGTCTTACGTTGGGTGGTACTGTAGCGTTTTATACGTTCACTACCTATATGCAAAAGTTCTTGGTTATTACTTCCGGGTTTTCAAAAAGCAGCGCTACGCTCATCTCTTCGCTCACGTTGGTTGTTTTTATGCTGTTGCAACCTGCTTTTGGGTTATTGTCTGATAAAATTGGCCGTAAACCGCTGTTAATTGGCTTTGGCGTATTGGGCGCTATCACTACTGTGCCTATATTATCCGCATTAGGCAGTACAAAAGATGTATGGGTAGCCTTTGCCCTTATTATGTGCGCGCTCATCATTGTAAGCGGTTATACGTCCATTAACGCCGTAGTTAAAGCCGAGCTTTTTCCTGCCAATATACGCGCGCTGGGTGTTGGTTTCCCGTATGCAGTAGCAGTATCCATATTTGGCGGCACTGCTGAACCCATTGCCCTGCAACTCAAAAATACAGGCCACCAGGAATATTTCTACTGGTATGTTACGGGGTGTATATTGCTATCACTGGTGTTGTATCTGACTATGAATGATACGAAGAAGTATTCGAAGATTGAGGGTGAGTAATTTGTAGCTTGTCGGCGATAACTCACCCCGCCGCCGCTACGCTGGGCAACCCTCTCTACCGTAAACGGTAAAGATGGTTGGGAAAATCAAACACCCTCTTTGCTGCTTGCAGCAGAGAGGGTGGTCGAGCGAAGCAATGACCGGGTGAGTAATCGCCGACAAGCTTTAGCTATTGGGTCTATATCAAACCCGATATTATATTAATACTCAAAGCCACTATAGCCGTATTAAAAGCAAACGACACCAGTCCATGCAACCACGCCAGCCTACGCATACCACGATCAGAGATCTCAACGTCTGATACCTGGAACGTCATACCAATTACAAAGGAAAAATAAACAAAGTCGAGGTAATCGGGTTCTTTTTCATCCGGAAATTGCAGTCCGCCATAAGGCCTTGTTTTACCGTCGTCGGTATCGGTATCATAATACATGTGTGCATAACGCATGGTAAACAGGGTATGCACCAGCCACCACGATACAATAACCGAAGCCATGGCCAATACAATCTCCGGGTTAATACTGCCATGATTATGCGCTTTGCTTGAGCTCAATAAAAACAAAATAGCGCCTAAACTCATTACCGAAGCCGCTATCACAAACAGAAATATAATGGTGCGGCTGGAGTCCTGCAAACGGGCAATTTTCCTTACTTCCCTCGGGTGTGCTTTTATGATAATTATCCAATCCATTAAAATTACCATTAGCGCGAATGCTATCCAGGTAATTAAAATTACAGCGGGTACACTATGATTGCTATGGGTGAAAAAGAAGGCTACGGCAGCAGCAAAAAAGGAGAAATAGACCCTGTAATGCGCGTCGAGCCGGAAGAAAATATGATTAGGGAGTTTTATTTGGTTGGGCATGGTTTTATGGTTATTAGTCCATGGTCCATAGACCATAGAATTCAGATGTTAAGTATTAAAACTATCGACCATCAACTATGGTCTATCGACAACTACAACTAATCAATTATTTCCGCCACCCTACCAACCTGCCCATCTACCAGCCGCACTTTTATACCGCGCGAGTGGAAGGCCGAACTGGTCAGCAAGTCCTTTACAATACCCCGCGTTTTTTTACCCGAGCGCTGATCTTTTTTAAGGATGACATCAACTTCAAGGCCGGGGTATATGTCGCTTCGGTTTTGTCCGCTCATATCTTGGATTTCACTGATTTTTTATGATGATTTCACCGATTTTTTATAGATGATTTCACCGATTTATGAAATGAGCTTATTGATCGCTTTTTCTACCTTATCAAAATTAAAATTACCCAACAACTTGTTCATTGCCTCGGTAATGTGCTCATTGCCCAAATTGCCTATACTGCCTTCGTGGGTATGGTTAACCTGTTTATCGGGGTTAAAGTTGCCCTGCTCAATAGCCAAACCAACCTGTTTATAGGCATCGCGGAAAGGTGTGCCGTTTAATACCAGGCGGTTAACTTCTTCCACGCTGAAAAGATAGGCATACTTAGGATCATCCAAAATATCCGTTTTAACCGTAATGTTTTGCAGCATAAACGTAGCCATGTGCAGGCAATTTTTCAGATCGGTAAATGCCGGGAACAATAGTTCTTTCAGCAATTGCAATTCGCGGTGATAACCCGATGGCAGGTTGGTGGTTACCATAGCCACATCATTAGGCAATGCCTGCAGGCGGTTACATTTGCCCCGCATAATTTCCCATACATCGGGGTTCTTTTTATGCGGCATAATGCTGCTGCCGGTGGTTAAAGTATCAGGGTAACTTACAAAAGCAAAGTTTTGGCTTAAATACAGCGCCTGGTCCATAGCCATTTTGGCCAGTGTTGCTGCTATGGATGATAACGCCTGCGCAATAACCCTTTCGGTTTTGCCGCGACCCATTTGGGCATAAACCACGTTATAATTAAGGCTGTCAAAACCCAACAACTCAGTAGTTAAGGTACGGTTTAGCGGGAATGATGAACCATAACCCGCTGCCGAACCTAATGGGTTTTTATTGGTGATCTTATAAGCGGCCAATACCGATTCTAAATCATCGGCCAAACTTTCGGCATAAGCGCCAAACCATAACCCGAACGATGATGGCATCGCTACCTGTAAATGCGTATAACCGGGCAATAAAACGTTTTTATGCTTTTCGCTTAACTCAATTAGCAGGCGGAACAGCGTTTCGGTTTCTTCAACAACCTGTTGTAACTCATGCCTGAAAAATAGTTTCAGGTCAACCAGCACCTGGTCGTTACGCGAGCGGCCACTGTGTATTTTCTTGCCCGCATCGCCAATGCGTTGGGTTAGGAGTAGTTCTACTTGTGAGTGTACGTCTTCAACTTCGGGCGCAATAATAAAGTTCCCGCTTTCAATATCATGAAATATCGACTTTAATTCACGTTGAACAAGATCAAGATCTGCCTTGCTCATTAAACCAATGCTTTCCAGCATTTGCGTGTGCGCCAATGATCCTAATACATCAAAAGCAGCCATTTGCAAGTCAAATTCACGATCTTTTCCAACTGTGAAGTTTTCTACCAGTTCGTTAACAGTGACAGATTTTTGCCATATCTTACTCATAGTGCAAATATGCTATAAATATTTTATTGATGATGAATGAAGTGAGATGCGGCTATTTGTCTGGACCATGATTCGTAGGATTAATTGGATTTTCATGATGCCTGTCAATGCATGTAATAAAAAGCATCTATCAGGCTAATCATCAAATCCTGCGAATCATGGTTCAGACAATTAAACAATCCTCTCCAACATCTTCACATACAACTCAATCCCTTCCCTTATTTCATCCACATAAACAAATTCATCCGCAGTATGTGACCGTGCAGAATCGCCGGGGCCAACCTTAATTGATGAAATATCCAATAACGACTGATCTGACGTAGTAGGGGAGCCATAAGTTGTGCGGCCTAAAGCAATACCTGCCTGTACTATTGGATGGCTTTTATCTATTGATGATGGTTTTAGGCGGATGGAGCGCGGGGTTACGTCGCAGTTTACATGTTGCCTTATAATTTCCAGTACTTCTTCATTTCGGTAAGCATCAGTCACCCGCACATCTACCGTAAACGTACAGCTTGCAGGCACTACGTTGTGCTGCGAACCGGCATTAATAATAGTAACCGACATTTTTATAGGCCCAAATACTTCCGATTCTTTAGGAAATTTAAACGTGCGGAACCATTCAATATCTTTCATGGCTTTGTAAATAGCATTGTCGCCTTCTTCGCGGGCGGCATGGCCGGCTTTGCCGTGGGCGATGCAGTCCAATACCATTAAACCGCGCTCGGCAATGGCTAATTGCATTTGGGTAGGTTCGCCAACAATGCCAAAATCCAGTTTACCTAATTCGGGTATGATGAGCTCCAGGCCGTTAACGCCCGATATTTCTTCTTCGGCGGTAGTGGCGAGGCAGAAATTATATTTTAAGTCTTGCTTATCATAAAAATACAGGAACACCGCTATGAGCGATACCAGGCAGCCCCCGGCGTCATTACTGCCTAAGCCGTAAAGTTTACCATCTTCTGTTTTGGCATCAAACGGATCGCGCGTATAGCCCGAATTTGGTTTTACTGTATCATGGTGCGAATTGAGCAATATGGTAGGCTTTGCCGCGTCAAAATGCTTGTTATACGCCCATAAATTGTTCATTTTACGGTTTACGGTGATGCCATGCTTTTGTAAAAATTGTTCAATAAGATCGGCTGTTTTATCTTCCTCTTTACTGAATGAGGGTATGGCGATGAGCTGTTTTAATAATTGAACAGCCTGCTGAAATAACGAATTTGTATCGGTCATATTTGGTAGAATATATTCCCTTTTGGTGGGGCAAAAATAGGGTTTTTTGTCTGAACCATGATTCGTAGGATTAAAAGATTAGCTTGATTATAAAATTAGCATCATGAAAATCCTGTAATCCTACGAATCATGGTTCTGACAGCAGAAGTAGGCGATGGTTTAACCAAACAACCCTTTATCTCTATCCATAAATTGCGGGCGGTGCAGGTTTAGATTTAGTTTTTTGTTGAACTGATCAGAAACGTAATCGGCTAACTCGGGCGAGTAGCGCTCATCGTGCTGGTGCATAAAAAACCAAACAGACTGCAGGCCCATATCACGCCATTGTTTAATGCGGTCAATCCATTCATCAACACGGGTATAATCGGTACGGTCGAGGCTGTTGCCTACAAAGCGGATAAACGCGTGGGGTGTGGGCAGGTTCATGTGCACACAATCGCGCCTGCCCGATGCATCGGTAATTACCGCGCCAATATTTAACCGGTGCAGGGTGCTGAACAGCGCTTCGCGGTTTTCGGGTACAGCATACCAATCTTTATGCCGCACCTCAACAAAAACCGGCACATCTTTGGGTAAATGTTCCAGGTATGTTTTTAGTTCGGGTAAGCTTTTGGGCGTATAGTTATCGCTCAACTGTAAAAACAGCGGGCCCAGTTTATCGCCAAAGGCTAAAATACCTTCATAAAATTGGGTAGTAATTTCTTCGGCATTTTTTAATCTGCGGATATGGCTTATGCTTTGCGAAAACTTTGGGCAAAACTTAAATCCTGGGTTAATATCGGCTTTTGCCGCCCATTTGCTGATGGTGGCTGGCCCGTAAGTTTGGTAAAAGGTGGCGTTTAGCTCAATGCAATCAAAATGCTTTACATATTCATCTAAAAAATTAGCATCCTTTGTTTTTGGCGGATATATTTTGCCTAACCATTCCTTACGTCCCCATTTGGCGCAGCCGACATGTACTTGTAAGGGCCGGTCGTTTTTTGCAGCTTTAAGGGTAGCAATAGTTAAAGCCGGGTCGGGCGGAAGTGAGAAATCTACTTCGGGCAACTCTTCAGGCTTTACACGGCCAAATTCCATTTTTTTAATTAGTGAATTAGTGAATGATTGAATTAGTGAATGTTAGTTTTACAGGAAAAGATTTGACAACTTTTTAAAAGTTGTCAAATCTGATTTATTCTCTACGCTGTAATTTCAGATTTAAATTCTGGGACAGCCCTTTTCTTTGAAGCTTGCTCATAAGCGTAAGCCAGTTTTATAATTTCGGGTTCGGCGTATGCGGTGCTAACAAATGACAGCCCTATGGGTAAGCCATGTACGGTACCCATGGGTACCGTAATATGCGGGTAACCAGCCATAGCAGCCGGGCCCGAAAAGGAGAACCCGCCGCCATAATCGCCGCTAACCAGGTCAATGCAGCAGGCCGGGCCGTTAGTAATGCCAATAATGGCATCCAGCTTATTTGTTTTTAATACGTTATCAATAATGGCTTTTGTGCCCTCGCTGGTGCCTTTTAACGCGTCTAAATATTCTTTGCTATCCAGCCCTTCCCTTTTTTGCGATTGTTCCAGTGTTTCCTGCTTAAAAAAAGGCATAGCTTTCGCTTCGTTGGCTTTATTAAAGTCGATGATATCCTGTAACGATCTGGCTTTACAATTTGCTTTGCTTAAATATTTGTTAAGGCCATCTTTAAATTCATATTGCAATACAGCGGTTTCGCCACGGCCGGTTTCCCTGGTTGGTAATAATAGGTCAACTTCGATAATTTCGGCGCCTTTGCTTTTTAAAAGATCAATTGCCTGGTGAAACAATGCTTCAACGGTTTCATTGCCCCTTAAATGTGATTTTTCCAATCCTAAACGCTTTCCCTTTAAACCATCGGCATCTAAAAACGCGGTATAATCTTTTTCAATTTTATCTTTACTGCTTAGCGTATAAGTATCATCGGGGTCAACGCCGGTAAGTACCGATAATAAAATGGCGGCATCCTTAACAGTGCGGGCCATTGGCCCGGCGGTATCCTGAGTTATCGAAATGGGGATAATGCCCGACCGGCTTAACAAACCCACGGTAGGTTTTATACCCACCAGGCCATTTACTGATGATGGCGAAACCACCGAGCCATTGGTTTCGGTACCTATACCTACCGTAGCCAAACTGGCTGATATAGCCGACCCCGTACCCGCGCTCGAGCCGCTTGGGTTACGCACCAGTACATAAGGCATTTTTGTTTGCCCGCCACGGCTGCTCCACCCGCTGGTTGACCGTGTTGACCTGAAGTTTGCCCATTCGCTTAAATTAGTTTTGCCTAATATTACCGCGCCGGCTTCGCGTAACTTATGCGCTATAAAAGCGTCATGCTGTGCAATGTTATCGGCTATGGCCAACGCGCCTGCCGTAGTGTGCATTTTATCGCCGGTATTAATATTATCCTTTATTAAAATGGGTATGCCATGCATTGGCCCACGTACTTTTCCATTTCTGCGCTCTTTGTCCATCGCGTCGGCAATGCTCAAGGCATCGGGGTTTAACTCGATGATCGCATTAAGCTTTGGCCCGCTTTTGTCTATTTCGGTAATGCGTTTTAGGTACATTTCGGTAATGGCACGCGAGGTAAGCACTTTATTTTTCATTTTATGCTGCAATTCGGTTATCGTAGCTTCTTTTAAAGTAAAGGCACCGGGCGCTTCATTAGGTAAAGCATCGGCTTCATTTAAAGGAGCTGCCAATAATGTTGATGTGCCTGCCGCTACAGCAGATAAGGTTAAACCAGCCAATGAACCTGTTTTAATGAAATTTCTTCTGTGCATAAAGGAGGGATTAAAACCTAAAAATATCAAAAAATCAATCAATTAGGTATTAACTGCAGATTATAATATTTGTATGACAAATGCTGCGGGTTTATATGTTGTAGCCGTGGGTGGGGAGTTTTATACTTTTTATGGAACATTATAATAAAAAGTATATCTTTAAAATGCCAATTATCAAACTTAAATTATCATTGAATGCAGACCATTAACCGTACCCAATTATTCAGGGCCAGTTGCCTATCGTTATTAGTTACATCCCTTTCTTTCGGTATCCGCGCCGGTATTTTGAACAAGCTCGGCACCGATTTTCAATTGGATAAAGCGCAACTGGCTTCAATAACCGCCACCGCTTTTTATGGATTCCCGATCGCGGTGGTTATCGGCGGTTTTATTGTAGATATTATCGGTATGAAACGCCTGCTGGTATTGGCGTTTATTTTTCACTTAGCCGGAATATTGCTCACTATTTTCGCCGGCGGGTTTTGGACACTGTATATATCTACCTTATTGATAGGCCTTGCTAACGGCACCGTAGAAGCCGCGTGTAACCCACTGGTGACATCGTTATATACTGATAATAAAACAACAAAGCTTAACCATTTCCATTTATGGTTTCCCGGAGGGATTGTAATAGGCACTTTAATAGTGATCTTATTTAATAAAATGGGGTTAAGCTGGCAAATTCAGGTAGGCATGATGCTTATTCCTACAATTATTTACGGTTACCTGTTCTCTAAGTTGGATTTCCCGGTTACTGAACGGGTATCATCAGGCGTTACCACTGCCGGAATGTATAGGGCGCTGTTAAATCCGTTGTTTATTTTTATGTTCATTTGCATGTTTGGTACAGCCATAACCGAGTTATTTACCGGTCAGTGGATAGATGTGCTATTGAAAAATGTATCATCGAACGCTTTATTGCTGTTAACGCTTGAAACGGGTATTATGGTTGTAGGCCGGGCGTTTGCCAAGCCGGTTTTAAAGTTGGTACAGCCGCAAACGGTACTATTAATATCGGCTATACTTGCTGCTTTGGGCATATATTTATTAAGCACTTTAACCGGCGATGCAATTTTTATTGCCGCTATCATATTTGGAATGGGTGTATGCTTTTTTTGGCCAACTATGCTGGGTTTTGTTAATGAAAACCTGCCAGCCACAGGCGCGTTAGGTTTAAACCTGATGGGCGGGGCAGGCATGTTTGCGGTATCTATATACACCATTTTCATGGGCTCATTCTACGACAGGATAGTTGTTGAGGCGCATGGCGACAACAGCTTTGCAGGGCAACGAGTTTTAAACGCTACGCTTATTATCCCTGTGGTTTTAGTGGTAGCTTTCGCAGGCCTGGTAATTTATATGCGTTCGAGAAATAAAGCTGCGGCTGCATTGGCCTAATTGATGAATAAATGATAATAATAAATATGAGAAACAGAATTTTAATAACCATTTTACTGGCTGGCAGTATTTTTACCGCTAACGCGCAAGCTAAACACGAAGACACCGAAATATACGAACCTGTGCCTAAGGTTGTAACACCCGGCAAAACCATTGGTGATGCGCCCTCGGACGCTATCGTTTTGTTTGACGGGAAAAATTTAGATCAGTGGGTATCGGCTGATGACCGGTCGGCTGCGGCGAAATGGGATATTGACGGTAATATATTAACCGTTAGAAAAGGTACTGGGAACATTGAAACCAAACAGGCATTTGCCAACTACCAGTTACATATTGAGTGGCGCATACCCTCAAATATCACCGGCGAAGGCCAGGCCCGTGGTAACAGCGGCGTGTTTTTGGCCTCATTGGGCAAGGGTGATGCAGGATACGAGTTACAGGTTTTAGACTCCTATATCAACAAAACTTATGTTAACGGTATGGCAGGCAGTATATACAAACAGTTTATCCCGTTAGTTAATCCTGCCCGCAAACCCGGCGAATGGCAAGCTTACGATGTAATATGGACCGCGCCTTTGTTTAATGAAGATGGGTCGGTAAAATCACCTGCAAAGGCCACCGTGTTTTTTAACGGGGTATTGGTTCAAAATAATGTGGAATTGAAAGGAGTTACCTTATATATCGGCCAGCCGTCATACACAAAACATGGCCCGGCGCCTATTAAGCTGCAAGCGCATGGTGATAAAAGTGAACCGATCAGTTTTAGGAATATTTGGGTGAGGGAATTGTAAGAAACCTTTTATTCATTCCCCATTGTCAGGGTCTCCCGTTGTCTGTGTCCTCACAGACAACTAATTAGCCCCGAAAAGTTGTTTGTGAGGACACAAACAACGGAGCGTAAAGACCATATTTATGATCGAAATAACCAACCTCCATAAAGTATTTAACAAAGGCAAAGCCAACGAGGTTAGCGCGGTTAATGGTGTTGACCTGTCGATAAAAAAGGGTGAGTTTGTTGTTATTGTTGGTTCAAACGGATCGGGTAAAACTACGTTGCTTAATTTAATCGCAGGCAGTGTTTTGCCAACTTCTGGTTCGGTTAACATCGATTACGAAGATGTATCCAAATTAGCAGATTATGACCGCAGCCGATGGATAGCCCGTGTTTTTCAGAATCCGTTAAGCGGCACCGCGTCTGAGTTAAGCATTTTAGATAATTTCAGGCTGGCTGCCATCCGCACTAAGGCTAAAGGACTTTCAATCGGGGTTAATGAGGGCTTTAAACAAAAGGTAAAAGAAACTATCGCTACGCTGGGTATGGGGCTGGAGAAAAAGATAGAACAACCCATGGGGACTTTATCAGGCGGGCAAAGGCAGGCTTTAACCTTGCTGATGAGCGTAATGGACAGCTGTAAAGTGTTGCTGCTTGACGAACCAACTGCGGCGCTCGACCCACGCTCGGCAGATGTGGTAATGCACACCGCAGAAAAGTTAACTACTGATTTTGGGCTGACGACTATCCTGATCACCCATAATTTAAAAGATGCCTATAATTACGGAACCCGTATTATTCAAATGGCCGAGGGGGTGATAATTAAGGATTTAGATAAATCGCCCAAAACTCATTTAAAACAGACCGACTTATATGAGTGGTTTGGGTAACTGCGAATAAGTATAACCCCAACAGGCCCTGGAGCCTGTCGAGGTCAATAAGTTATTTCTTCTTTAAAGCCCTGGCTTTTTTAACCTCCGCTAAAGTTACGGCGCTGGCTTTATTGCCAAAGCTGTTGCGTACGTAAGTTAATGCATCGGCAATTTCCTGGTCTTTCAAATAATCCTGCGAAGGCATAATGTTTGAATAAGTGTCGCCATCTATCTCAACATTTTCCTTAAAGCCGTTTAAAACGATAGAGATCAGTTTTGCCTTATTACCCAAAACGTAAGTGGTTTTAATTAAAGGTGGGTTCATGTTTTGAATGCCGCCGCCATCGGCCATGTGGCATGAGATACATATTTTACCATAAACCAGTTTGCCGTTAGCTATAGATGCTGCTGCGTTAACTGGACGTGCCTTAACCGGCGTATGTTTAACCTGGGCATGAAGCACCCCAATAGAAGATAATAGGAACAGCGTACAGGCTGCTGCCGTTTTGCTTAATGTCATGTTTATTTTTTATAGCTGATTTTATAGATAGATCCTTTGGTGTCATCGCTTACATATATTGAGCCATCGGCGGCCATAGCTAATCCGCATGGGCGGTGTTCGGCATGTACATTATCGGTTAACGGTTGTGTGCCTGCAAAGCCATTGGCAAATACTTCCCACTGGCCATCCGGTTTCCCGTTTTTAAAGGGTTGAAATACGACGAAGAAACCGGCCTGTGGCTCAGGCGCCCTGTTCCATGAACCATGAAAAGTGATAAAGGCGCCGTTTTTATATCTTTCTGGAAATTGATTGCCGGTATAAAATAGTAAACCATCCGGGGCCAAATGCCCGGGGTAAGCAGCTACGGGGTCAATAAAACCCGGTGCGGCTTCTTTTTTACCATCGCCGCCATATTCCGGGGCTAATATTTTTTTATGCTGTATCTGGTCATAATACATATATGGCCAGCCCGCATTATCGCCTTTTTTTAGGGCATACATACACTCTGCCGGTAATTCGGCATTTTGTTTTACGGTGTAAAGGTCGGGGAAGATGTCATGTAGCTGGTCGCGGCCATGCTGCATTACAAAAAGCTGGTTATCCTGCCTGTTCCAGTCAAAACCAACTACATTCCTTAACCCGGTGGCATAGCGTATGCCATCTTTATAATGTTGGTTAGGTTTATCGGCCCTAAACATCCATATGCCGGCCGCCGAATCTAAAACAGGGCAACCTTTCATTCCCATTGAACCTTTTTTGCGATCATCTACCTGGCACGAATTAGAGAATGCGCCGATATTTACGTATAAATTATTGTTGTCATCAACCAAAATAGCTTTGGGCTCATGTTCAAAACGTGCTATTAAGCCGGTAACAATTTTTTCGGGCTCATTTGGGTTGACTACTTCGTAACTGCTGTTTAGTTTGTAACGGAAAACTTCCTCGTCTGACGATGCATATAAGTAGCCATTTTTAATATATATACCACTTCCGGGGAAATCGCCGAAACTTGTTTTTATAGTGGCTTTATCGCCATCAACATGCAATAACACAATCCCCTTACGTTTAACTCCTCTTGAAGTTGTATGCTGTATTTTTACGTAAACATCGCCGTTGGGGGTTGATGCGATCTCCCTGGCGCCACCTGGCAGCGCATCAATTACCATTGCCGCGCTAAAACCTGCAGGCAAAGTCAGCCCGGCATTTTCAGCAACAACTTTAGGCTTGGTGTCGTTTTTTAATGCATTGAATAATATTAACCCGGTGATAGCTATCACGGGTAATAAAATGGTAAGCAATTTTTTCTTTTTCATAAGATGCTTGTTTGATGTATCAAATTAAGTCAATATCAGGCAAATAAGAAAATCTAATTACGCCTGTATTAACCTTTTTACAGTATAAAACAATCGATTAGGGAAAATATTATATTTAATTTACAGTTGAAATATAATTTCAATATTCGTTGTTTATTAGAAATATAATTCTGTATAAATATTATATTACAATATAATTACAAAGATATAATTAAACTATTGGTGTTGTTTAATAGTCATAGATACAAATTAAACAATTATGAAAAAGTTAGCATTAATATCAGCAATAATGATGGGCGGTTTATTTATTGAAACTGCCGACGCTCAAATAAATGTAAATTTAAGGGCGCACTTAGGCTCAAACCGAATTTACGCACCTGCTGCACGTATAGCAGTAGAGGAACCTGTTTACCAGGAAAGAAGTATATATACCGACCAGGATTATAACCGTGGCGGCTATAGGCAAGAAGAACAGCGTTTTGATAACAGAGATGACCGGAACGGACAACGAAGGGAACAGGAACAACGCTTTGACAGGGGACGCAACTACGATCAACAGTATCAAGGAAATAGGGGCGGGGGTAATCGTAACCCACCAGCTTATGGACATGATAATGGCAATCGGCAAAACCGCGTGCAAAGTGAACCAAACAGGTTTAGCAGGTAATGAATAATATAGTAAAGCAGCCCCGGTAATTCGGGGCTTCTTTTGTTTTAATAACTGCCCGCTTTATTTAAAACAGCAATAGCATCGCTGCTTAGTTTCAAATTAATAGCTTCGGTAGTTTCTTTTAACTGTTTAATACTGGTTGCACTGGCAATTGGCGCGGTAATGCCGGGCCGGGCAATAACCCATGCTAATGCTATGGTGGCCGGTTTGGTATTGTATTCACCGGCAACCTCATCCAACGCTGCCAATATTTTATAACCACGGGCATTCAAATATTTCTTTATGCCCTGCCCGCGCGCGCTTTTTGAAAGATCATTTTCTGAACGATATTTGCCGGTTAAAAATCCGCTTGCTAATGAATAGTAACTGATAACCCCAATATTATTTTCGAGGCAAACTGGCTCCAGTTCCTTTTCATAATGTTCGCGGTCGTACAAATTATATTCGGGCTGTAAGCATTGATAAGCTACCAGATTATTATCCTTACTTACCTGTAAAGCTTCTTTAAGCCGTTCACCACTGTAGTTTGAAGCGCCTATTGCTCTCACCTTACCCTGTTTGATGAGATTGGTATAAGTTTCCAGCGTTTCTGTCAAAGGCGTATCCTGATCATCATAGTGTGATTGGTACAGATCAATGCTATCAGTTTGCAGCCGTTTTAATGATGCTTCAACTGCTTTTGTGATATAGGCTTTTGATAATCCCTTTTTATCGTCGCCCATTGGTTTACCCACTTTGGTAGCTATGATCACTTTATCGCGGTTGCCTCTTTTTTTAAGCCAGCTACCAATAATGGCTTCAGATTCGCCGCCTTTATTACCCGGTTTCCAGGTCGAATAAACATCGGCAGTATCAATAAAATCTAACCCCAGATCAACAAATGCATCGAGGATACCAAATGAGGTCTGCTCATCAATGGTCCACCCAAATACATTGCCGCCAAAAGCAAAAGGAAGAACTTTTATACCTGATTTTCCAATTTCTCTTTTTTCCATTGTTAATTTAACTGTGTTTAATTACCTGCTCGGCTAATTCATTTGTCCAGCCCGAAAGATACGGTTCTGTACTGGTAATTCGTTGCCAGTTTCCTTCATCGTCCTTAGCAATTACTAAATGCAGCGTGTCATCAATAGAATCAAATTGCCAGGTGTTGTCTGACCCGTATGTACTGGTTTGTTTCGCGATCCCGTCTATCGGGCTATCAGTGCCGGTTAATATGGCGTTAAATGGTTGTTTCATATCAACATAACATTGTTTAAGCGGATGTGTTTGGTGGGTGGTTGATAGTCTTAGAAAATCGCTTCTAAAACCTGTCGCCTGTTTTACCCTATCCTTCTCCTTTCCCTATTCTATGCAAAGGTATCGCACAGGGCCTGTATTTAACTGTTTAAGTAAACCATCTATATAATCATATATATTTTGACAAAATCTACTATATTTATTGGACGCTGCAAACTGCAAACTCAAAACTGCAAACTTATATATCATGCCTCTCGAAATAGAAAGAAAGTTTTTAATTGATCCAAAAAAATGGGAACAATTAGCCAAGCCCAAAGGAACGCTGTTAAAACAGGGATACCTGCTAAGTGACGCGGGTAAAACTATCCGCGTACGCATAGCCGGCGAAAAAGCGTGGCTTACTATTAAGGGCGCAACAACCGGGATTGTTAGAAAGGAATATGAATACCCTATACCTGCTAAAGACGCAGCCGAATTACTTAAAGATATGGCCGGCACTGTAGTGGAGAAAACCCGCTATCGCATCAGTTTTGCCGGTAAGCTATGGGAAGCTGATGAATTTTCCAGCGATAATAAAGGCTTATTGATGGCCGAAATTGAACTGGAACACGAAGCGGAGGAATTTGAGGTGCCCGATTGGATCACCAAAGAGGTAACGGGGGATAAGCGATATTATAATTCAAGCTTATCTTTATATCCATTTACTAAATGGCCGCGATAAGAAATAATAAAGCCGGATATCAATTAGATACCCGGCTTTATTGTTTTCAGGTTTTAACCCGGTAATTAATAGTTACCAGCCTGAACCTTTTTTAGCAGCTCCGCTTGCTACATGGCCTTCAGCTGTTGCTTTGCCCATAATAGCAGCCATTTTGTTGCCTGCTGCGTCTGTACCGGTTGCAATGTAGCGGCCCGATTTGATGTCAATAACAGGGTTTAACATTGGTACATTTTTAGTTTTTGTTTTCACTGAATAGGCGGTTATACCGCCACTTGTAGGTGCTCCCATGATAAGTTTTTAATTGTTTGTAAATGTTTAACTCGTTTTAAGAGTGATTTGTTTCACAAACATAGTTTTTTGTTAGTAATCGGCGAACAAATACAGCTAAAAATTATCACACAAAAATGCCCTTTTTAAGCTAAAACAGGCTATTTTGTTAATATGTTGATAACTTATTGGCATATGCGGATAAATAATATGGCCCGCAAAATAAAAAAAAGGCAAAAATCATATTTAGCCACTCGGCGGTACAGCTATAATTAATCAACTTTATGGGTTTTGAAGTGTTAATAATATGTATTATTTTGAGCCGTTAAATAAAGAATTAAACGCGCTTTAATAAATAAGAAACTATAGTCTGTTAGCTATGAAAAAAAGAGAAACAAGTACGGCATATTTACTATTAGGAATATATGCATTAATGATAAGCTGGTATTATAACCACTCTATTATTATATTGATCTTATGCTATATATTTTGGCCGCTTTACCTGGTATTCGAATTGCTTACCGGCCATTTGTCGCACGGTATGTGGAAACATATTCCGTTGTCGTATTTTAAATAGGTTGTCTTGAATCCCAGATTAAACGGATTAAGCAGATTTTTGAGATTAATAATAGATCAGCGAAATCCACAAATCTGCTTAATCTGTGATTCAGACAAATTATACCTTCTCCACTACCACCGCAGTTCCATAGGCTAATACTTCGGTTATGCCCTGCATAATTTCATTAGCGTCATAACGCATATTAATAATAGCGTTTGCACCTAATACCTGGGCATGTTGTATCAGCAATTGGTAAGCCTCTTCCCTTGAGTTTTCGCAAAGTTCTACATAAATAGAAAGCCGCCCGCCAAAAAGCGACTGAAAACCGCCTGCTATATTACCCAAAGCGCTGCGGCTGCGAACGGTAATGCCGCGTACAACGCCTAAATGTTTAACAATACGATGGCCTTCTAAAGCGGTACTGGTGGTTATTAATGATGTATCCATGATGAATAAGTTTGGTTTATGTTGTTTTACTAAATCAAATATAATGGATATAATTTGAATGATTTACTCACCCCGCTAAACAAAAAATGCCGGTTACCTATAGTAACAGGCATTTTTTATGAAATACAGTTTGATTAGCTTTCAGCAACTACTGTATAGGTGATGGTTGCCGATGTTGCACCAGAAATAAAGATGGTGTAAATATGCCCTGCCTGTAAACTGCTGGCAATATTTAACAATACGGTGGCCGAACCTGAAGCAGAAAGTGTAAAAGTTGAGCTTGAACTTACATCATTATAAGCTGAAGCTGCTTTATAAGCCAGGCCCGATACGATCTTAGAGCCGGTACTGTTAGCAAAATCAACATTTGAGGTTAAAGCCGAACTTACGTTAATAAAACGCACACGGGCATTACCGCTTTGTGGCGCGGTTCTGTCGTCCTGGTAGGTTGTGGCTGTATTATCATCAGTATAAAAAACAGTATAATAGCCGCCGGGCGCAAATGACAGGCTAAATGCTGTATTTACATTAGTGGTTGTTGAAGTTTTAAACTGCCCCTGGTGGCTGCCACTGCCAATGCTGATATAACTGGTGCTTTGTGTATAAGCTATGGCCGAACCATTTAACTTGGTGTTATCTGCATAAAAATCCTGCGGCGCTGATGCCTGTGCCGCGTTTGTTGCCATTACATAAGCCGAAACTGCTACCTGGCCGTTATTTTTACTGCAGGATACCAAACATACGGTAACCATTGCCATTAATAGTATAAATGATAAGGTTTTAGGGGTCTTAAAATTGAAAATCGTTTTCATAATCTTTTTTTATAGTTTTTATAGATGTATGTAAAATATATCAATTTTAGAGCCAAGAGGTTTAAATACTCATTTTTAGGCAATAATTATTAACTGACTGTATGGTAAATTATACAATTATGAAAATGTAGCTAAGCGGGAGTTTGATTTAGCAAACTTCCCGCTTAGGATGCCGGAACATCCTGATAGAAAACTATTGCAACAATAACTTCAAATCGGCAGGTGACACGGTTAACTGGCCGGCTTTGGGCAGCCTGCGGGTAAGTTCTCGCCAGTTGGGGTCTTTGGCATAAATGTCTTTTAACATGGCGGCTGCTTGTTTAACACCTTTATTGTTGGCTAATGTAATGGCGTGCCAGTATTTCATTTCGAGGTTTGAAGGAAACATTTTCTCTGCCGTACTATATTCTAACATGGCCTGTGGCATATTGCCTTTTTCTACCTGTAGGTCGCCATTGTTCATGTGTTCATAAGCACGGTGCAGTTTAAGTAAACGGGCAAGCTCAATAATAGGGTCGGAGCTGTCCTCTACCCGCAAATCGATTAGTTTATCATCAGCTATATCTTTTACCGGTTTGCCCGATACTTCAATAATTGCGGCCGCCTGGCGGCCACGGATATCGCCGCCCGCGCCTTGCGCGGCTTTCAAACATTCCAAAACCCGTTCGGCCAGGGGCATGTTTGTATTTTTTAACCAGGCACGCTGCATAGCTATGCAAACCTGGTTGGTAAGCATCATGTTTGATTGTACCGAGAAGTTTGCGCCGTGAATATCCCTCGCAAATTCGATGCAGCTTTTGCCGGTATATACCGCCGTTTCACCTTTCGCGTTTAAAAAAGCCACCTGCCTTACTTCGCGACCCGCATCTTTTTTCAACAACTCATTTAAAGCATCCTGCGGGCTTTTGCCTTGTTCCATTAATTGTAGGCCCAGCGGGCCGTACGATTTTTTGATGAATGATTGCGTTGCCACCACCCCAACACCCGATTTCCCCCATATTACCAAACTGCCTACACTAAACCAATGGCTTTGCACCGCCGCCGCCATTTCGCCGGTTTTTGGGTCGCGCGCAACAATGGAAAAGGTATGCGCGAGGGGTGAAGTGGTTTTGTAAACCTGGGCCAATGCCGGGGTGGCTATAATTAGGATATAGCTGTAAACCAGGATGTTTTTTATAGATTTCATAATGCTAACTTACAAAATATTTTGTCTGTTGACGACGGTGACGACAACAGGTACAAAACATTGCATTGTCTTTCCGCTTTTTCAAAAAACCGATCTTTTTATCCTTCTTTAAAATAATATTAATGACTTTTATCCTGATCTTATCCTCTATACCTGTAAATGTGCCCTGATCACTTATTTTGTAATAAAACTGTATCACCTCTGCTTTATCAGCACGGATATTACGGGTGGTTAATGCAGGCGAGTCGCCAAAAAACTCTTCGTTATCAACCAATATTTTCTTTACCGTATCTCCCTGGGCGTATATATTGCCTTCATTATCAATAGCAACATTAGGCAGCCGCTTTAAAAGATCTTCTAAATTATCATTGGGCTGTATCACAAAAGCTTTGGCATAATACTGTATGGTATCTCCGGTTAGGTTGTTGCGCGTGACATTATAAAATGGTGTTTTTATACCCCAAATAAACAGGATACTCAATACCAGCGCAAAACTAATTGATAAGCGGTTTTTCATTAGGCTAATTTAGGGAATATCATTTTATGGTGATTATTTCAAAAAATGTCAAGGTTATAGCCTCTTTATTTCCAAACGCCATTTTCAACCGGCTCAAGGGGCAGGTAGTTAATGTATTGAACAAACCGGGGCACGGTTGCCGTGTTTGGGCTGCTGCCATGTGGTAAGGCGTGGTGCCACATTATAAAATCGCCGGCGTTGGCAGCTATTGATTTAGGGCCCAGGGCGTATAGGTTTTCCGTCCTGGGGTTAGCATTTGCGGGCAGGCTGTTTATCCAGTTGTCAATTTTGTTTTGATAGCCGGGTACTAATGTAAACGCGCCCTGGTTTTCGGCAGTATCGGCCAAATACAAAATGCCCTGTAAGCCAAAAGGGATTGGAAGCTGAAGGCTCACATCCCAATGCAAACGTGGCCCCTGGAAAGGATGTGATTCTGTTTGTGGCGGGTTAAAGCCTGCCCGGTCTGTATTTACCCAAAGGTCGGTCCTGTTTAAAAGTTCTTCAAAGGCCTTCTTTATTTTATAGGTATGACGATTTTGCTCCAAAGCAGGGTGATTAAACAGTTGTACCATGATCCCTTTTCTTTCGGGATGCGGTTTATACCAGGTCAATGGGTCGTACCGGTCAATTTCCAAAAAATTGCAAATCGCCTCAATGGCCAGGTCGCAATGTTCAGGGGTTACCGCGTTGCGAATGACTATATACCCGTTTTTATTAAAAAAATCCCAATCTTCCTTTGTCAGTAAATCATTATCCCTGCACTGGCTACCCTCGCCATCCCCGCTTATTAGTTGATTAAATCGGGCTATTTTCCCGGCATCCGTGCCGCCCGTAACTTCCAATATCCAGTTTTCAAATTGTTCAAACGTGGGCGCTGCATGGAAAACATATTGCATAGTCTGCTCCAGGCCAAGCCCTAACGCAGCCAGCAAAGTAGTGTCTGTTGCCCACTCACCAATAAATGCATCGCCATTTAACTTCCCTTCCCTTGTTAATATTGCCTTATTCCAAAAACGTTTTAAGTGCATTACCGGTAATTTTCCGGTTTCGGTAGAAAGAGCTATAGTTGGTGTTAACATGGTAAACCTTGTTGTTGTTTACCCTAAAATTACTATAAAATTATGTATTTTGAAGCTGAATTATTTTCGCCCCCTTAGTGCAAACCTAATGCAAACGTTTGTGCAATGTTTATCATGAATTGGCTTCCTGTATCAAACAAATAATGGCTACGTTTATTTCCTGATCTGTAGGAACAGGATCAAACCTCGGTCTATTTAAAGGGTAGTTTTTTAATATCCATTGAATTTTTGATCCTAAAACAAAATTATGATGATGAAAATAAAATTATTACTTACGCTAACGGCTATTGTATTTGTTTTTGAAATGGGTTTTGCCCAAGGCAAGCGCGAATTTAAAACATGGAACCCCGGTGCAGATACCTTGCGGGTATTAGGCGGCCAGGCGTGGCCCGGGCAGGTAAAAGATTATTATGACCGCTTACCGGCAAAAGCGGAGCAGACCGTTAGGAAGGCGGTTTGGGATTTAAGCAGAAATAGCGCGGGGCTTAACCTTCGGTTTAAAACAAGTGCTGATGAAATTATTGTAAAATTTGTTGTTAGCGGCAGTATGCAGATGCCGCACATGCCGGCAACGGGCGTAAGCGGTATTGACCTGTATGCTAAAAACAGTGATGGCATGTGGCTTTGGGCCGCCGGTAAATATGCCTTTGGCGATACCATTGTATATCATTTTGCCGGTTTAAGATCAAAAGACGACCATGTAAACGATATGCAATACACTTTGTACCTGCCTTTATATAATACGGTAAAATGGATGGGGATCAGTGTGCCTAAAGACGCGGCATTTACCCCGTTACCGGTACGGGAAGAAAAACCAATTGTAGTTTACGGAACGTCTATCGCGCAGGGGGCGTGTGCTTCGCGCCCTGGTTTGGCGTGGACCAATATTTTAAGCAGGAGATTGGACAGAACGGTAATTAACCTTGGGTTTTCGGGTAATGGACGGTTGGAAAAAGAGGTGGTTGACCTGCTAACGGAGATAGACGCAAAAATGTACGTATTGGATTGCCTGCCTAATTTAACCGGGGGATATGTTACAAATGGTGAATTAAAAAAACGCATAGCGGCTTCGGTGAAGCAACTACAAACAATAAGGCCATCAACCCCAATACTATTGACAGAGCATGATGGCTACATGGATGAAGAAATAAACCCAACCCGAAAAAAGGAATACCGGGATGTAAATATGGCTTTAAAACAAGTAGTTGATTCGCTCTCCGCAGGTGGTATAAAAAACATTTTCCTGTTGTCAAAAAAGGAAATTAACCAGGATATTGAAACCATGGTTGACGGCACCCATTCAAATGATGCCGGCATGTTGCGTTATGCCGATGCCTACGAAAAAGTGATACGAAAAATAATGAACGAACCAGTTGGAGGTGGCGCCACCTCCATCCCCGTAACACAGCGCCGCGATGCAAATACTTATGATTGGGAAACAAGGCACAATGCCGTGCTTGCTTATAACAAAACGCATAAACCTCAGCTTGTTTTTTTGGGTAACTCCATCGTGAATTATTGGGGAGGGAAGCCAGTGGCCCCAATTCGTCGCGGTGAAAGGTCATGGGAGAAATGTTTTTCGGCCAAAAACGACGCCAATTTTGGTTTTGGATGGGATAAGATCGAAAATGTTTTATGGCGGATTTACCATGATGAACTGGATAATATTTCGGCCCGAAATATTGTGGTTATGATAGGCACAAACAATTTGCAATTTAACACGGATGATGAGATCGTAACCGGGTTACAGTTTTTAGTTAGTTCAATACATGAAAAACAACCGGGCGCAAAAATTTTGCTGATGGGTATCCTCCCCCGGAGAGAAATGGAAGACAGGATTGCGAAACTTAATAAACTGATCGCAAAAACCGACATGGGTAATTATGTAAGCTATGCCGATGCCGGAAAACTGTTTTTGAAAAGCGGTAAAAAGATAGATGAAACTTTATTTACAGATGGGCTGCACCCCAATGAACAGGGGTATGACAAACTGGGGGCATTTATTGTTTCTAAACTAAAATAGCAAACGATAATTAAGGACCTGACAGGGACGTGAAACTAATATATTATAAATTCAACATGAGTTTTGATAATTTCTTAATTTAATCACTAAAAACAGCAACTGCTACTAATCACAACAATCCACATCCCCCTAAATTTTCCACAATCCTGCTAAAGCCGGGCTAATGCATTAACTTTACCAATTACTTAAAAACGAATAAACCGATTGGCAAAAGACGCTACCAAGGAAACGCCGTTAATGCAGCAGTACAATACTATTAAAACAAAGTATCCCGGTGCTTTGCTGCTGTTCCGCGTGGGCGATTTTTACGAAACCTTTGGCGAGGATGCCATTAAAGCATCGGGCATTTTAGGCATTGTGCTTACCCGCAGGGCCAATGGTTCGGCCACTTATATCGAGCTGGCCGGCTTTCCGCACCATTCGCTGGATACTTATTTGCCAAAACTGGTGCGTGCCGGGCAGCGGGTAGCTATCTGCGACCAACTTGAAGACCCTAAAACCACCAAAACCATTGTTAAGCGGGGCGTTACCGAGTTGGTTACGCCCGGCGTAGCTACCAATGATAATATCCTGCATCAAAAAAGCAATAACTACCTGGCATCGCTGTATTTTGAAAAGAACAGCATCGGCATTGCCTTAATTGATATATCAACCGGCGAATTTTTAACCGCGCAAGGCAACAGCGATTATATTGATAAGCTGCTGCAAAGTTTTACGCCCAGCGAGGTGATATATCCTAAAAGCCGCCAGGCCGATTTTAAAGCCAGTTACGGCGACCGTTTTTATACCTATACCCTTGATGAATGGCCCTATAGCGGCGACTACGCCAACGAAACGCTGCTGAAGCACTTCGGGGTTAAATCGTTAAAAGGATTTGGTATTGACCGCCTAAACCTCGGCATTGTGGCCGCCGGTGTGGCCATACACTATCTGAACGATACAGAACACCGTAACTTACAGCATATCTCAGCTATCAGCAGGATAGAGGAAGACCGCTATTTATGGCTGGATAGGTATAGCGTACGTAACCTGGAGCTGATTGGTTCAAATAATGAAAACGCCAAAACATTGGTCGAGGTGCTTGATCATACCTGCTCGCCCATGGGCGCCCGCTTGCTGCGCAGGTGGATAGTGATGCCGCTTAAAGAGATAAAACCGATAAACGACCGCCTCGGTGTGGTCGAATACCTGTTAGCACAGGAAGAGTTGCGCGAAACGTTGCAACACCACATCCGGCATATTGGCGATTTGGAAAGGCTGATATCAAAAATTGGCCTGCAAAAAGCTAACCCGCGCGAGGTTTGCCAGCTTAAAAAAGCGTTAAAAGCTATTGAGTTGATCAAAGCGGCTTGCGAAACATCGGTAAGCCTGCCCTTAAAAGCTATAGGCGAACAACTGAACCCATGCACACTCATCAGCGATAAAATTGAACAGGAACTAAACCCCGAGCCGCCGGTGATGCTAATCAAAGGCTCGGTAATGAAGGATGGTATAAACGAGGAGCTCGACCGCCTGCGCAAAATAGCTTTTGGAGGCAAGGGGTACTTGCTGGAGATACAGAAACGCGAGGCAGAGAGTACCGGGATACCTTCCCTTAAAGTATCGTTCAACAATGTGTTTGGCTATTATTTAGAAGTTACGCATAGTCACCGCGATAAAGTGCCAACGGAGTGGATACGCAAACAAACCCTGGTAAACGCCGAACGCTATATCACCCCCGAACTTAAAGAATACGAAGAGCAGATTTTAGGCGCCGAAGAAAAAATATTAGCGCTTGAAACCAGGTTGTATAATGATCTGATGTACTCATTAACCGAATACATTAAGCCTATACAGCTAAATGCCCAATTGATAGCACGGTTAGATGTGCTGCTTAACTTTGCTACCATAGCTATCAAAAACTATTACGTAAAGCCCGAAATGAACGAGGGCAGGGTGATTGATATTAAAGGTGGCCGCCACCCGGTGATTGAAAAGAATTTGCCGCTGGGCGAAGAATATATTACCAATGACGTATTCCTTGATTCAGAAACGCAGCAGATCATTATTATTACCGGGCCAAATATGGCGGGTAAGTCGGCTTTATTACGGCAAACCGGCCTTATTGTGCTGATGGCGCAAATGGGTTGTTTTGTACCGGCAAAAGCGGCAAGCATTGGTTTGGTTGATAAGATATTTACAAGGGTAGGGGCATCTGATAACCTGTCATCGGGCGAATCGACCTTTATGGTTGAAATGAACGAGACGGCCAGTATCCTCAACAACTTATCAGACCGCAGCCTGATATTGCTTGACGAGATAGGCCGCGGTACATCTACCTACGACGGTATTTCCATCGCCTGGTCCATTGCCGAATATTTGCATAACCACCCAACGGCCAAAGCCAAAACCCTGTTTGCCACGCATTATCACGAGCTTAATGAGTTAAGCAATTCATTTAACCGCATTAAAAACTTTAATGTAACCGTAAAAGAGGTGGGCAACCAGGTCATATTTCTGCGTAAACTGATGCCGGGCGGCAGCGAGCATAGTTTTGGTATCCACGTAGCCAAAATGGCCGGGATGCCGCAAAAAGTACTGAGCCGGGCCAACGAGATATTGAAAAAACTGGAGCATGAGCGCACCGGGGGCGAACATATTAAAGAGAGTATCCGCAAGGTGCAAAAACAGGCGGTGCAAATGCAAATGTTCTCTATTGACGACCCGGTACTGGTAAAAATCCGCGATACGCTGAATAACCTAGATGTGAACACGCTTACACCCGTTGAAGCTTTGATGAAGTTGGACGAGATACAGCGAGTTATTAAAGGGTAGGGGATTTCGGATTTTCGATTTTTAACCATTGTTTGTTTTTAATGGTGTTAAAGAGGGCTACGCCGTTTTGGATTTATTTTTAAGCGGAACAAGAGGCATGTCATGGTGAGTCTGTCGAACCATGGGCGGGCAAAGGCCATCTGCGCTATTTCCATTGCCTGTGTCCTCATTTCCATTGCCTGTGTCCTCACAGGCAATCACATGATAGGTGTAGGTGAGGACACCTACACCGGAATATATATGTTGATATGTTAAAAACATCCCCCCAACCTTTACAACCTTTACAACTAATTTTAGGGCATGAATATAAACCGCTGTCAAAAGCTACTGTTATTTGCTGTTGCTGTAATGATATTTTTATCATGCCATTCCAAAAAAGCGGTTATGAAGGGCCAGCCGGGCGAAATTGTAAAACCACAGGCCAGTATTGCCGATAAATATGCCGAACTGCTGGCAGTGGATAAACATGATATTCAAAACGGGCGGCTTTACGCGTTTATTGACCAGTGGATGGGTACGCCCTATAAGTTTGGCGGGTTGGATAAAGACGGCATTGATTGTTCAGGGTTTGCACTATTGCTGGAGCAGCAGGTTTATGGTATAAATATCCCACGGGTTACCAGCCAGCAGGTAACGGTTATTAAGCGCAAGTATGAAGAAGACCTGAAAGAAGGCGACCTGGTTTTTTTTGATTTTGATGGTAAGCAATTCAGCCATGTTGGTGTTTACCTGCAAAATGGCTACCTGGTTCATGCCAGCTCAACAAAAGGGGTAATGATCATAAAGCTGCATAGTGCTGGTATGTATAAATATTTTTCTCGCGCCGGGTCAATTATTGAGCAACCCGTTGTTTCCTCGCAGGTTGATAATTAATGCAACCATCAACGATTATTTTAATATTTTTGCATCATAATGGAAAAGCCTAAAGAAGACTACTCTTTCTGGACAAAATATAAGCGTTACGCCGGTAACGAGATCTTATTATATGTGATCATGATAGTAGGCATTTTACTGGGTATTATCATATTCAGCTAATTATTTCACCAAATACACGCTGTAATGGTCAGCTTCCTGCACGGCCTGGTAAAAATCAACCAGGTCCTGGTATAGGTCTTTACTGTAAGTGCCGTCAATTACCTGTAGATGTCGTTTGTAAATTAACCGGCCATCTTTTATGGTCATGGTGGCTCTAAATTTCCCAAAAGGCTTATCGAGCGATACAAACAGCGGGCTTTTAAATGAATGATAGCCGGTGGGTAACGTATAACTTATTTCATCATCGTCCGTATAGCCATCATTAATGTAAACATCATTGCGGCGATTGCGTACATCATGCGGTGGCTCACCTGCCCGGTTTACTGAGTTTATAGCGAAATAAAATTTGCCGTTGTCGTTTGCAGCATATTCAGTGGCTTCCAGCCGTATGTTTTCTGTAGTTACCGGTTGCAAACCCTTATCCTGTTTCAGTTCGAGGTTTTTCACAGTAAGGTTGTTTATCGGGTACACTTTCTGTATCATCTTGTTTTGTTCGACACGTGCCTCTTCAATCAAATATTCGCGATTATCATACTGTGCCCCTCTAAATGTAGTAGCCATTTCGCCTGCTAATTCGCCTTTTTCATTGATGGTAAAGTTGGCTTTACGCACCTGTAAATTACCGGCGGCAGCATATTTTGGGGTGTGCATTAATTTGCCGCCATCGGGGGTACAGGCCAATACTAACCGGTCGTCGGTAAAGTCGCCTAAATAACCAAAAGGTATCCTTTGGCTGGTACACTCCAGCCAGGTCGTATCATTTTTAAATGGCAGGCATAAAATGATATGGTCGCCCTGGTCCATACTTGCAAAATCGCTGCGCATACTTACCTTACGGTCGCCCGAATTAACCACACAATAATACGAATCGATATTTGCCGCTTTTAATAATGCCTGGGTATAGTTTACCAACCCCTTGCAATCACCATAATTTAACTTATCCACATCAAAAGCTAAAAATGGCTGGTAGCCCCCAATGCCAATTTGTACGCTTATATAGTGGGTTTTTGATTGCATATACTCATATATCGCTTTAGCCTTTAACTTGGGGTCGGTAATACCGGCAGTTAGCTCTTTTATATGGTCAATGGTTTCGACAGGCAGGGTTTGCCTGTTTGCCAATAACTTATCATACTGCCACTTGCCTAATTGCTGCCAGTTAGTGAACGACCCCTTTATGCCTTCATACTCAAACTTTTCGGGCGCTATTTTTACGCTTGTTAAATACGTTTCCCTGTCGGGGCTATAGGGTTCCGGCTTAAAGGCTTTGAGGTTGCTTGCTTCCCAGGTGTAGGTTTTTAAGCCCTGCTTATCAGCACCGATAACAGCCTTTGAGGGTACATTGCGTTCCTGGTACCTGATATTAAAGTCGGGTTTGCAGCTAAAAGTATATGAGCTCTTTTCAACCGATGCAGCTCCTGATGAATTAGGTTCCCAATCCTCAAACTCAAGCGATTGTTTAGATTTTAGTTCATACTCATAGGCTATAGTATATGGGTATTGCGTAATAGCCGGGATGTAGTGCTTAACCCTGGTATCTTCAAACAATGAAAAATCATGTACGGCGCTTTGATCTAAAAAATCACTTTCCGAAAACTTGGCTATTTGTTTGCCAAACTCATCATACACCAATCCTTTAACGCTTTTAATAACATTGCTTTTGTTGTAAAAAAGGGCGATATGGGCAAGGTCGTCGCCATTTTTATTTAAAACGGTAATAGCCATTTTAATGTGGTAGGCTGTGTTATCCAGATCCTTCACCTCAACATTCACCTCTTTGTTCCTGATAACAACGCTGGCATAGGGTAGTAGGTCCTTGGGTATCAGGCTCACCGCATAGTTTTGTTGTGCCGATGCACCGATACTTAATACCATCAAATAAAATACTGCGAAAACCCTTGTCATATTATTTCTTCTTAAATACCAGTTCTGATTTTTCGGCTAATATCATTTTATTATAAAGCTCTTTTAAATACGGATATTCTTCAGGCTCGTAAATCGACTTGCTAAACTGTGTAACATGCGAGTAAGTAAACATATTATCGCCTGCTTCATAACTGGTTACAAAGCGGCCGCCCTGGTTGGGTAACCCTACGGCTATGGCCTGCGGCGGGGCCTCAATAGTATATTGCTCAGGCAGATGCATGGTTAATATAAAACGCTTGTCCGACGGCATCCCCCAGTCGACAGGGTAGGTGCGGTCGGCCAGTTTGAATGGGTTGGTAACTTGCCTGTCTAAAATAATAGGGTTAAATATTATTCGTTCCGACCCCATGTTTTTAGTGTAATTCCATTCAATTTGATAGGTTTCTGACAAAGGTAAATTCAAACTATCCAGGTTGCCGATATCAGATTTAATGATCTTTATTTTGCCCATTTTTTCGCTCAGGTTATCAACATACTCGTCAATACTATTGAATTTTTTTATGGCTTTTCGTTTTTCATAGCCTTCATAACCAACAGAAAAATGGGTAATTGTGCCTTTTATTTTTCCGTCAGGTTCCAGGGTAAGGTCAAGCGTATAGGTACTGCTTCTCTTTTGAGCCGCCTTGATATCTATCCAGTATGATGGTTTATCCAAACTCATCACGCGCCCTTCTCCGTTTATGCATTTAAGCGGCACCATACCAAAAGCCAGCAGCGGGTCTGTTGCATCTAAAAAGTAACTCTTATCGCCAATATTTACCTTTGCCATGATGTAGTCAAAATCTTCAAAGGTTGGGTAAAGCTTATTAACAACACCATTCTCGCGTGTTGAAAGCAATACCGCTTCGGTATTTATTCCTGCCGCGTTTAATGCGGTGATGAGCGTTAAATTTATGTCGGCCGCGTCGCCGGTATGGTTTTGAAGTGCTTTTCTGATACCATCATCGCTGCCCCTTGAGCGCATATTGTTCCACTTGATTGTTTTTTGTACATATTCATATATGGCCTTTGCCTTGTCCAGGTCATTTGTTTTACCGGCAATTAAAGGTGCCACATAGGGTTTAAGCAAGCTTGTCCGTTTAAGCTGGCCGCCAAAATAATCTTCATGTTTAAGGGTATAATCAAGATCTTTCCATTCCTTGGTGATCTTTTTCTTAATACCATCGTAAGGGCTGGTATAATCTGAAAGTTCAAAATATATGGCCGACGAAAAGTTTTTTGGCGCGGTCATATAATCCTCCTCAACAAAAGCCGGTATATCGCTCATGCCGTAAACAATATGCGCGCAGCCACTTTTTGCCCCATGAAATTCAAAACAATCATATTCAACCTCTGATGTGTTTTTGGTTAGCTTTAAAGGCCCCCTTATTAAAGCGTTATAATTCCAAAAGCCCGGGATGTGTACCTCATATAACGAATTAACTTTGGGTACGTCGTCCTGTAAATACCAGGTGTGAAAATTATCATAAAAAGGCGATGTTACCCGGTAACTATATTCAATTACGCAGCCGGGCCGTAAACCGGGCATTGCAAACCTAAGCGAGCTCCAGTTTTTATTGTGTTTTACTTTATATACTTTGCCGGGGTCAAGTTTAACCTGCTGGGCCAGCCCATTGTCGTCAGTATAAACTGTAAACCCCGAAATTTCGTCCACTTCTTCACCATATTCTCCGTCGCTGGTGTTTTGAATAGGTATTTCTATAGTCCCTTTACTAAGGCCCTTGGTGTCAAATATTTTTATTTTGGCATGATACTCAAACATTAACCTGATGTTATCTGAATTGGTGGGCGCCAACCTGGCCTTTCCGTATTCATTTAAAAATACGGCATGGGCAGACGTATCCTTATCATATTTTTTCATGCTCATTTCGTCGGCAGTAGGTACTGATACCGGAAAATCCTGCGCTATAACATAGGTTGATGATAAGAGGGTGATGAGTAAGAGTAGATTTTTTTTCATATAGGCGTATAATATAATTTAGGCTGCTGCAAATTAAAATTAAAAACGGAAATATTAAACGCCAAATAATTTATTCTGCTGAAACTTTTTTATGACCTTTACGCCCTTTACTATATTGTTATAAAATGAAACTGAATTTAAAAAGACCGCTGGCTTTTTTTGACCTTGAAGCTACAGGAACAAATGTTGCCACAGACCGTATAGTAGAGATATCTATCATCAAACTTTACCCCGGCGATAAGGAAGAAGTGAAAACCTGGCGCGTGCATCCGGGCGTACCTATCCCGCTGGAATCATCATTGATACATGGTATTTATGATGAAGACATAAAGGATGAGCCAAAATTTAAGGAACTGGCAAAGGAAGTCGACGAGTTTTTGCAGGACAGCGATTTGGCGGGTTATAACTCTAACAAATTTGATATCCCAATGCTGGCCGAAGAGTTTCTGCGCGCGGGCGTAGCATTTGACCTTGATAACCGTCATTTTGTGGATGTGCAAAATATATTCCACCAGATGGAGCAGCGTACCTTGAAAGCTGCATACCAGTTTTATTGCAATAAGCAAATCATCAACGCTCACTCGGCCGAGGCAGATACCCGCGCCACCATGGAAGTTTTACTGGCACAGCTGGATAAATACGCAAATACCGAGTTTGAAGATAAAAAGGGTAACAAATCAATCCCCGTAGTAAATGATATTGAAGCGCTGCACCAATTTACCAATTTGAACAGGCCGGTTGATTTTGCCGGGCGACTTGCCTTTAATGAAGACGGCGATGAGGTGTTTAATTTTGGTAAGCATAAAGGCAAAAATGTAGAAGATGTTTTTGCTGTTGAGCCCAGCTATTACTCGTGGATGATGCAGGGCGACTTCCCGTTATTTACGAAACGTAAACTGGAAGAGATATACAACCGCTGGAATACCAAAAGAAATACCGAGCGCCTTGCCAAACCCGCAGCACCCAAACCTGCCGAACCTGCGGTAAAAAAGGAGTTTCCTAAACCTGATTTTCAAAAACCAAACCCAAACTACAATAACACCAACCGCGATAATAAGCCTTTTATTAAAAAGAAAGACGAACCGGCATTACCCGTTGACGATGATATGCTGAAACAGCTGGCATTGAAGTTTAAGAAGGGATAGAGATTAGAGATTAGAGATTAGAGATTAGAGATTAGAGATTAGAGATTAGAGATTAGAGATTAGAGATTAGAGATTAGAGATTAGAGATTAGAGATACATTATGTTAAGTTAATAAGGGCTTAACCAATAAATCTAACCGGAATCAACGAAATCATCATGATCAATAAAATCAACGGCCAAGGAATTGAATATTACGCTTTAACCCGCTAAATTTAGTTCGTTTTACGGCTGAGTTTTTGAATATCTTTTGAAAAATATCTTCAGTTATCTCTTGCAGTTCGCTGCTGTTTAAATTGAGCAGTTGGGGGTGAGGTTCAAAAGCAGGTTCATTATGCAATACCGAAAACCGGTTCCATGGGCAAACATCCTGGCAAATATCGCAGCCAAACATCCAGTTGTCCATTTTGCCTTTAAATTCAGTCGGTATCTCGTTTTTTAGCTCGATAGTTAAATAGGATATACATTTACTGCCGTCAACCACGTAAGGCCCCACAATGGCATCAGTAGGGCAGGCATCAATACAACGGGTGCAGGTACCGCAATGATCTGCGGTAGGTTCAATATCATATTCCAGTTCGAGGTCGATAATTAACTCGGCCAGGAAGAAATAGGAACCTACCTGTTTACTGATAAGATTAGTGTTTTTGCCTATCCAGCCCATGCCCGATTTTTTTGCCCAGGCACGGTCCAACACCGGTGCCGAATCAACAAAAGCGCGGCCGCCAACCTCGCCAATCTTTTCGTTAATGATCTGTAATAACTGTCGCAGCTTATCTTTTATAACCGAATGATAATCGGCCCCATAAGCATATTTGGAAATTTTAGGCGCTAACGGGTCCGTTTGTACATGGTCCGAATAGTAATTAAGCCCCAGCGAGATAACCGACTTTGCCCCATCAACCAATAAACGGGGGTCGAGACGCTTGTCGAAATGATTTTCCATGTATTGCATTTTGCCATGCATACCCTTTTTTAACCATTCTTCCAGCCGTGGCGCTTCTTCTTCCAAAAACTCAGCCTTAGCTATGCCGCAAAACATAAAGCCCAGGTTTTTAGCCTCAGCTTTAATTAATTCGCTATATGCCGACAGGTTGCGCTGCATTGGGCAAAGATAGTGAATTAGAGATTAGAGATTAGTGATTAGAGATTAGAGATTAGTGATTAGTGATTAGTGATTAGTGATTAGTGATTAGTGATTAGTGAAAGAGGGGGGTAAAGGTAAAAGGTTTTTGCGTTTCGCTGCCTTTTACCTTTATGCTCATTCTCCCCGTTTAGGGGGCCGGGGCTAAAAGCTACGCTTTACACTATTGCTGAAGCTTTTTATGCTCCAGTAACCACTATCCAATATTCTGCGGACAGTTAATAACGGGTCATTAGGGTCGCGTTTGTCAGCTAACTGGAACGCGATCTTAAAGCCGCGTTTATGTAATTCAGGGAAACCTGATTTGTTCCATATCCCAAATGGATAAGCGAAATAGTCGATCTTTTTGCCGGTAATTTCTTCCAGTTTTTTGGTAGGTTTATCCAACTGTATGGTCCAATCATCCTTTTTCGGATTTGGGTCATGCTTATATTTACTGGTCATGTGGTGGTCCCAGGTATGGCTGCCAATTACGTTGCCTGCATCTGATAACTGTTTTACCTGCTCTTTGCTCATATAATGTGGCCTGCCTAATGATACGGTCATGATAAAATACACGCCCTTGAAGCCATACTTTTTTAGCTCGGGCGCGCCAATTGTAAACTGGTCAAGGTCAGTATCGTCAAAAGTCAACATGATGGGCTTGCTTGGTAGCGGTGTGCCTTTTGTTAAATAATCATATAATTGATCGGGCAATATGGTATGATAACCGCTATCGGCCAGCATTTTAATATGTTGTTTAAATGCCGCTATGGGCATGATGTAATCTTTTGCATTTTTCGAATCTGTAGCACGCCAGTCGCGTATTTGGTGATAGCACAATACCGGTACTTGTTTGCGGGCCATAATAGCAGCTGATTGGGCGGTAGCCAACTGGCATGAAAATATACCCGAAACACAAAGAAACAGCGAGGCGATGAATGGTTTTAACATATTATTAAGTATTTATTAGTAATTAATGAGAATCAAGAGTCAAGAACCAAGAGTCAGGAAAATAGTAACATAGTAAAAAGCTCCTACAAAAGTTAGTCAGATTAGGTCAGTAAATGCTGAATAATATGCTTGCTTTTGCTCTTTGCCTTTATTCTTGGCTCTAATATCTTGACTCTTGTTAACAATTGCGAAAATAATATAATTTGGAGGATAAAACCGCTTTATAAAACAATTCGTTTGCCTTCATTTATTGACCTTTTTGCGGCATCTAATATTTCCATCACTATCATGTTGTATTTCAATGACGAACGGTCGTCGTCGCCGCTGAGGGCTTTACTTAAAACAGCATTAAAATAAGGAACAGCTTCATTTTGCGGCGCAGGTATGGGGTTAACTTCTCTTATACTTTTAATATTTTCGCGCCGGCGCATTACCAAATTATCTCTATCAATTGCGTGGAGATAACCGGTTTCGCCAAACACCTCCAGGTCTTTGATAGAAAATGGCCAATCCCATGACCCTTCAATGTAACCGGTAGCGGTTGGGTATTCAATTACAATATCTGCTTCGTCCTCAACCTTTGGATAAACCTTTGGCTGGTAATGTTTTGCAATAGCATATACTGCAATTGGCTTTTGGCCGTGCATTAGCCAGGTCATCATATCGGCCCCGTAGCACCCAAAGTCATTTAAGGCACCCGCACCGTTTAATACCGGGTCGGTGAGCCAGCTTAAAAATTCTTCGCTACAGCCAATTGCGCGCGGCCCCTGGTGGCCGTCATGCGCAATCATTTTACGGATACGCCCAATACTATCTTTGCTAATCAGGTTGTAAGCTTCCTGTACCGAAGGATGCCAGGTAGTTTCGTAATTTGTTAGTACTTTAATATGATATTTATTGGCAAGCTCCTCCATGCGTTTGGCCTGGGCCAATGTAGCTGCCAATGGTTTTTCAACCATCACCTGGATACCCAGGGGGGCACAAAGTTCCACAATGTCCACGTGGTTTGCAACGGCGTTATAACCCAATACAATAACCGGTTTACGTTTGGCAACCATCGTTTTTAAATCCGAAAAAAACAAGGAATCAGGAAGGTGAAATAGCTTTTGGTATTTAGCCCATAGTTGTTTGTTAGGCTCGGCTATCCCTACAATGTTAACATTTCCTTTCCTGTATTCGCTCAAAATACCGTAAATGTGGTCGTGGTTTAAGCCTGCAATGCCCACTTTAAATTTGCTTTGGGCAACTGCTACAGTATTAACACTGCAAAATAACGCAACAAAAAAAGTTAGCTTAATTAGCAATTGTGTAAATGAGTCCTTTTTCATAAGAAATAGAATTATAGTAGGAGACTTAACGTTTAAAACAACGAGGGATTACCACCCATTTTTATTTTGCCCAAATGCTTATAGGCCGCTTCGGTAGCTTCGCGCCCGCGGGCGGTGCGCATTAAAAAGCCTTCCTGTATTAAGAAGGGTTCATAAACTTCTTCAATAGTGCCTTCATCTTCACCCACGGCGGTAGCAATTGTTTTTAAACCAACAGGGCCGCCTTTAAATTTATCTATAATGGTGGTTAATATCTTGTTGTCCATTTCGTCGAGGCCGTGTTCATCAACATTAAGCATGTTTAAGGCGTATTTGGCTATGACGGTATCAATATTGCCATCGCCTTTTATCTGGGCAAAATCGCGGGTGCGGCGTAATAACGCATTGGCAATACGCGGGGTGCCACGGCTACGGCGCGCAATTTCAAAAGCGCCTTCTTCGGTAATGGGTGTCCTTAATATGGAGGCCGACCGTAATACAATGGTGGTTAACAGTTTGGCGTCATAGTATTCTAACCGTGAGTTTATGCCAAACCTTGCCCTCAAAGGCGCGGTTAACAATCCCGACCTTGTAGTAGCGCCAACCAGTGTAAACGGGTTTAATGATATTTGTACTGAGCGGGCATTGGGGCCGCTCTCCAGCATAATATCTATCTTAAAATCCTCCATTGCCGAGTACAGGTACTCTTCAACCAGCGGGCTTAAACGGTGTATCTCGTCAATAAATAATATGTCGCCTGTTTCCAGGTTAGTGAGCAGGCCGGCAAGGTCGCCGGGCTTATCTAAAACAGGGCCCGAGGTGATCTTAATACCCACGCCCATCTCGTTTGCAATGATATAGGATAGCGTAGTTTTCCCTAATCCCGGCGGGCCGTGCAGCAGTACATGGTCAAGCGCTTCGCCACGCTGGCGGGCCGCCTGTACAAATACTTTTAAGTTGGCTAATATTTTATGCTGACCGGTAAAATCTTCAAATACCTGCGGACGTAAAACTTTTTCAATATCACGTTCGGCAGGAGAGAGGTGTTCACTGTCGGGATTGAGGTTTTCATTCATTACCAACGAAATTAGTATTTATTATTTAAAGTCGGAAGTCGGATTGCCGATTGCGGAATGTTGATTTGATATAGAGAGTTTAATTTTGGAATGTTATACGCCCATGGAAATCGCTTTTGGAGCCTGTCGCCTTTTTTACCCTATCCTCCTCCTTTCCCTAATTTTAGGGAAAGGTATCGCACAAGGCCCACAACTTATCAATTTTTGTGCTAAAACTATCTGCAAAGCATCTAAAATTCTTAAAAGCGATTTTTCCGGTTATACTAAACGATATATTTCAAAATTTAAAACTTTAAATAATTTCGCATTCAAACTTCCGCAATCCGCATTTAATTACCCCTCCGGGTACTTCCTGAAAATACTATTGATCTTCATTTGGATAACGCCCAAAACTGCTTCTTTAAATATCCCACTCGACATTTTTGATGAACCGGCGGTGCGGTCGGTAAATATGATGGGTACTTCAACAACGTTAAAACCATGTTTTACAGCCGTGTATTTCATTTCTATCTGGAAGGCGTAACCCACAAATTTGATCTTATTGAGCTCAATGGTTTCTAAAAGGTTACGCTTATAGCATACAAACCCTGCCGTAAAATCCTGTATGTTAACCCCTGTAATAAAACGAACATATACCGAGGCAAAATAACTCATCAGCACCCTGCTCATGGGCCAGTTAACCACATTTACACCGTTTATGTAACGCGAGCCTACGGACATATCAGCACCTTCTACACAAGCATTCCGCAGTTTAACTAAATCGTCGGGGTTATGCGAAAAATCGGCATCCATCTCAAAAATATAATCGTACTTACGTTCAATCGCCCATTTAAAACCATCGATATAGGCAGTGCCGAGCCCCATTTTGCCCGGCCGCTGCAGCATAAAAAGATTTTCTGGATAAACGTTTTGGAGATCCTTTACAATTATCTGCGTGCCATCGGGCGAGCCGTCATCAACAATAAGCAAATGGAAATCAAAAGGCAGGGAAAACACTTTGCGGATCATCCGTTCAATATTTTCCTTTTCATTGTAGGTTGGTATAATAATCAGGCTATCAGGCACTTAAATAAAATTAGATTGTAGGGGAAACAAGCTACTAAAATAGATGATTTAATACGTATAATAAAATAAAAGCAGGAGGTAAAAATACGTCCCGCTTTTAAATAATATTTATAGGTTGTTGGTATCTGCAATTATTTCATTCTCACCAACATAAGGGTCGGTAATGTAGTTTCGTTCGGCTAACCTTGGCGAAACAAAAAGAAACACGATTATAAAGACGCCGATGAACGCCACAAAGAACCATTCGTAATTGGCGCCTTTAAGGTTGCGCGCCCACCAGCCACCATCTTCTATAAGTCCGTTAACAAGGGCAGTGATCAGGTTGCCAAAAGATACCACCAGGAACCAGATGCCTGTCATGGTACTTTTCATTGATTTTGGCGAATGGGTATAAGCATACTCTAAACCGGTAATTGAAACCAATACTTCGGCGGCAGAAAGTACCATAAACGCCAATATCTCCCACCACATGGAGGGGGTACCGCCATGCTCAATACTATTGTGCGCAAGGCCGATCACCACGAATGACAAAGCTGTTAAAATTAAGCCTGTGCCAAGCCTGCGTAAAGGAGTAGTCTTTAACCCTCGTTTGTCGAACCAGGGATATATTACATAATTAAATAGTGGTATGAACAGCAACAGGAATACCGTGTTAATTGTTGACAATTGGCCGGGGTAAACGGTAAATGACACAAACCCAAGGTTAACTGAACGATCCATTTTATCGGCATAAAGTGTCCATTCAGATAAGCATTGATCCCAAACGGCCCAAAATGCCAATGCAAAGAAGAATACCGACATAACACGATAAACTGCCTTAACGCCTTCAACACGCTCAGGATTGTAAGGGCCTTTAGCTACGTCAAGCATGGATTGCCCCGGTTTTCGTTGGCTTAAGTGGGTTAGTGCGTACCAGGTTATAAACACCAGGTTATTGCGGTTAACGCCCTGCGGCGGAACTTTTACATATTTTTTACGGCCCGAAAAGAATATTATGGTGGCTAACGCCATTAATATTCCGGGAATACCGAATGCCCATCTTGGGCCAAAGTGTTCGTAAGTCCACGGAATGGCAACAGTTGAGATCATAGAACCGGCATTGATACTAAAATAGAACCAGCCATATACCTTTGAAAGCAGATCTTGATTTGTAGCGTCAAATTGATCGCCAACGTTGGCCGATACACAAGACTTGATACCACCGGCACCTATAGCAACAACAAGCAGACCTATTTCAAAACCCTTGAGGCCACTGTCACACGTTGCCAATAACAAATGCCCAACACAGTAAATCATGGATACATATAAGATGAGCTTGTATTTCCCGGTAAACCAGTCGGCTATCATACCGCCTACAAATGGCAGGGCGTAGGCCACCATTACAAACAAGTGGTGTAACTTATTGGCGTGCGCGTTAGCTTGTTCGGTTAAGGCCGCACTGCCGGTTGGGTTAAAAAACTGGTTCACTAAGAAAAGTGTCAATATTGACCGCATCCCATAAAAACTGAAGCGCTCGGCGGCTTCATTTCCAATAATATAAGGGACGGCTTTGGGGAATCTTGATTTTTTAGGAACAGCACCTGCTGTAGTAACGGTTTCTGGCATACGATCAGTTTATAGATGTCTAAAGTAACTATTATTTACAATAAAAAAATTTTACAGCAATTTTATAGGGGGTTTAAATAAGAAACATTTTGCACGGCAAATTTTAAGGCGCTTTTTTTGCCGGCTTTGTGGTATCGTCACCACCGGCTTTCTCTCCTTTTGGGTCAATAAATTCAGCATCCTTCGCACTTGGCACATTCCTCATGTCGAGGTTGTCAACATACTCCCAACGCCCATTTTTTAGGCGGAAACCGTTATAACTCAGGTCGGGGCCATAGGTTTCAGGTTTGCCTTCTGATTTTTTATCGGGGGGGATTAGGTTATCAAAAACAATTAGGTTTTGTGTAGGCACATAATGTAATAACATAGTTGCCTGTTCGGAGTATTCAAATATTACCCGATCACGGGTTTTGCCTTTTTCGTCAAATACGGGTAAGCCAAACTGAGGCGGCCCGTTTTTAAAAGAAATTACATCAATTACCTTTTTGGTTGATACAACGGTATTGCCTTTCCAGCCCAATAAAACATAGTAGGGGTTTGCGGCATAAACAGGTATTATTTTATAATACTGCGCACCGTACCATTTGCGGGCATCGGTTACCGAGTCTTCCGGGTTTTTTAATAATGGTGAGTAGTCTTCTAACCCATAAAGCTTTAAAGGGCCGCCTGTATTCATTTGCACAGCGCCATAAAAGCGGTAACTGCCATCCATATTAATAATATGCCAGCTAAATATGCGGAAACGGTTATCGGGCGAGTTTAAAATGCTGATGGCTTTTACCGAATCAAAAGGGAACAGAAATGAATTGGGAATTTTTAAAGCACTTACCAAAGTTTTAATAAACTGGTAATTAGCGCTTTTGCGGTGAACGTCAATCTCGTCATTGATGAAAGTATATCCTAAATGTTTCAGGCTATCCTGGAAAAAATTGAGCTGTTTCCTGTTTGCACTTTCATCTTGTGCGAAAATAAATAATGGCCGGGCTATTAAAAATAGCCCGATAATTAAGAGTCTTTTCATTAACGCAATTAACGCAAATTTTCAATAACAATTGCACTTGCGCCGCCGCCGCCATTACAAATTCCGGCTACGCCAAATTTACCCTTGTTTTGCTGTAAAACGCTTAACAGGGTAACCATAATACGCGCGCCCGATGCACCCAGCGGGTGGCCTAATGAAACCGCGCCGCCATTTACGTTTACACGCGTGGCATCTAATTTTAAAGCCTGGTTATTAGCTATAGAAACTACCGAGAATGCCTCGTTTATTTCAAAATAATCTATTTGGCCGGTGGTTAAGCCTGCCCGGTGCAAGGCCAGCGGGATAGCTTTTGAAGGCGCTGTTGTAAACCATTCGGGCGCTTGCTGTGCATCGGCATAAGCAACAATACGGGCTAATGGTTTTATGCCCATTTCTTTTGCTTTGTCGGCACTCATTAAAATTAAAGCAGCAGCGCCGTCATTTAAGGTTGAGGCATTGGCAGCAGTTACGGTGCCATCCTTTTTAAATACCGGTTTTAGGGAAGGTATCTTATCAAATTTTACTGTTTTTGGTTCTTCATCATCGCCAAATAAAGTAATATCCCCTTTTTTGTCTTTAAGCTCGACCGGAGTTATCTCGTCTTTAAATTTACCTTCACTTTGCGCGTTTTGCGTCCTTTTGTATGATTCAATTGCAAAAGCGTCCTGGTCTTCACGGCTTATATTACATTCGGCGGCGCATAATTCGGCTGCCGAACCCATGTGGTAATCGTTATAAACATCCCAAAGGCCGTCTTTGATCAGGCCATCGGTAATTTGTCCGTTGCCCAACCGGTAGCCATTGCGGGCCTTATCTAAATAATAAGGCACATTGCTCATGCTTTCCATACCGCCTGCCAAAACAATATCATTTTGGCCTAATGTTATGCTCTGAGCAGCCAGCATAACCGCTTTCATGCCCGATGCGCAAACTTTATTTACAGTGGTAGCCGGCAAATAAGGCAGGCCGGCAAATATTGCGGCCTGGGTTGCAGGTGCCTGGCCAACGTTGGCCGACAGCACATTGCCCATATAAACTTCCTGTATATGCTCAGGTTTTAAGCCCGATTTTTCAACTGCCGATTTGATAGCCATGCTGCCTAATTGCGGCGCGGTAAAGGCTGATAAACTGCCGCCAAAGCTACCTATAGGGGTGCGCGTGGCCGAAACGATAACTACGTCTTTCATTGAATTGTTATAATTGGAAAGGCAAAGCTAATATTTTATACTCGCAAAATTACTATGCATGCATAATAAAAATAGTGTTATAAAGAGTTTTAAGTCGGAAGTTCTATATGATGTAAATTAATTTTTATATAAATATTTATTTAGCTTAGAACAAATAATGAACCTCAATTATAAATACCATGATCACCGGCGCACATTCCATTATTTACAGTTCAGACTCCCAGGCGGATATGGACTTTTTTAAAAACGTCCTTAAATTTCCAAATGTGGATGTGGGGCGTGGCTGGCTTATTTTTGGATTGCCGCCTTCGGAGATAGCTATACACCCGGCTCCCGAAAACGGCCTGCATGAATTTTATTTATTGTGCGACGATATTAATGCCTTCGTAAAAGAAATGGCCGAACATCAAATTACTTGTTCGGCAATAGACGAGCAACGATGGGGACTTATTACTCAATTAACCTTACCGGGCGGCGGTAAGATTGGGGTGTATGAACCTAAACATGCAAGACCGTAAACCTTGGATATTGCATTAAGAGTCAAGAAGCAAGAATCAAGAGCCAAGAAAATTAGAGAATAAGTTCCAGGCAGACTAACTGCTCGTTTTCCTTTTTTATCTTGATTCTTGGCTCTTGCTTCTTGACTCTCGGAAACGCCTATTCTTCCTTGTCTTGTTTCTTCTTTCCCTTTTTGTGATCTTTAATAGCTTGTTGCAGCAGGTATTCGATCTGGCCATTGGTGCTTCTAAACTCATCGGCGGCCCAGCTTTCAATCTCCTTCAACATTTCGGGATTAACTCTTAATACAAATGCTTTCTTTTCGGCCATAATTAACGGGCTGCCCTTCTTCGTCTCCTTAAAATAGTTAAATGCGATCCCAAAAATATCAATAACGGAATTATAGCAGGAGGTGTCATACTTTGTTCTATTGCAATATCGTCCTTAAAAAGAAAAGGGTAACTTTTCATCCGCATTATTGTGCCATACCCGTTCGATTCCCAAACATGTTCTCTTGATAAAAAATAGGGGCGGTAAAACTCGGCTGTAAACCCGCTTTGCAGGGTTAAGGCTGTTCGGCGGCTAAATAATTCCCGCTTTGTTTCGCCTATTAACGCGCCAGTTTCATCAGTTATTAATATCGACCGGCTAAATATAAAACCAAGCTTAAATAACCATTTATTGTTAGCCGATTGGGCTATTCCTGTACGCCTGGAGAGTCCATTATAGGACAACTTACCATAGCTTAAGGCGCTATCCGTCAACTCATATTCCGGGTCTAACCAGCCATGCCTTATCAGCTGCAACTGGTTAGTTTGTTTGGGGTTGAATGTTGTGTACATCGGCTTAGTGGTATAAAGTACCGGTATTAACAACAGGGTTTACACTACGGTCGCCGCATAAAACAACCAGCAAGTTACTCACCATGGCTGCTTTACGCTCTTCGTCCAGCTCAACTATCTTTTTTTCGGATAGTTTTGCCAGGGCCATTTCAACCATACCTACCGCACCTTCAACAATGAGCCTGCGGGCAGATATTATAGCTGATGCCTGCTGACGCTGTAGCATAGTATGGGCAATTTCGGGCGCATAGGCTAAGTGCGATATACGGGCTTCCAGCACTTCTATGCCGGCACGGTCCAGCCTTTCATTTAGCTCTTTCTCTAATAAATGACTAACTTGTTCGGCTCCGCCACGTAAAGTAATACTGGCAGTTTCATCCTCAATGTTATCATAAGGGAAAGAATTAGCCAAATGCCTTACAGCTGCTTCGCTTTGTATGTTTACATATTGCAGGTAGTTTTCAACCGCGAAAACCGCGTTGGCGGTATCCTTAATTTGCCAAACAATTACCGCGGCAATTTCAATAGGGTTACCAACACTGTCATTCACTTTAAGTTGCTGCCCGTTTAAGTTAAACGCTCTTAAAGAAACTTTCTTTTTTATGGTAAAAGGGTTCACCCAAAAAAAGCCGTCCTGTTTAACAGTACCTACATAGCTGCCAAAAAGGGTAAGCACTTTTGATTCGTTTGGGTTTACAATAACCAGGCCCGGTAAAATAAGGACGAAGTTTATTATGCCAATAATAACAGCAATTGCCACCATTTCGGTTACAATTGCAAATACCATAGCAACTATAAGCGCCAGGAATAAAATGAAGGCGGCGTAGCCGGATGGCGGGTTTATTATTTTTTCGGTATTCATGATTTTAGGTGTTTAAATTGATTTAATATGATATCACAAAGATATCATATTTGCTTTCAAATAAACAAGAAAAAATGATATAACCGAAACTTATATTATTTTTGAGCCGTTAACTAAACAAATGGCAACACTATCACCTTCGCGCCAAAAGGCTTTATTGCGCAAATACGCCCGCAATGTTAAGTTCCTGATGATGATAGTCAGCATCTTCCTTATCGTATATGCCCTGCCCAAACAGGCAAAATTTAGCTACGAAATTGAAAAAGGACGAATATGGAACCAAAAGGATTTGGTATCGCCATACAATTTCGCCATACTAAAAACCCAGCAGGAAATTGAAGGTGACAAACGAACCGCCCTTGCAAGCATCACCCCCATTTACCAGTTAAATGAAGAAATCGCCCCGCAGCAAACCGAGGGCTTTAAAACCGATCTTGAAATAAAATGGCACAACGCGGGTATTAACGACGGACAAAAAGAGCGATATATTTTAGCCGGCATCGGCTTATTAAAAGATGTGTATGATAAGGGTGTGCTTAACCTGAATAAAAAGTACCAGCAAAGCGATATTAATTATCCAATTACCATACTGAGCAACAATATAGCAACCGATAAGAATACGGCTGAACTATATACCAAAGAAAAAGCCTTAACCTATTGCGACCAGGCGCTAAGCCGACGCACCGGTTTAAATAAAGCATTTTTGCTTGATCTGCTGCAAAACCGTATTCAAAGCAATTTAGTTTATGATGATAAATTAACCTCAAGACTTGAAAAAGAGGTGTTGGAGGGATTATCGGTAACCCATGGCATGGTGCAAAAAGGAGAAGTGATAGTAGCCAAAGGATCGGTAGTGAATGATGACGTATTTCAAAAATTAGCATCGTACAAAAAGGCTTTTGAGGATAATGCCCGCGTAAACGGCGATTATAGGTTGGTGCTGTTAGGGCAGTCGTTACTTGTAGCCATAGCAATTACGTTGCTTATGGTTTTCCTGTACCTGTTCAGGAAAGATATTTATGCCGATAACCGCCTGGTGAGCTTAATATTATTGGTAATAACCGCCATGCTGTTTACCCTGTCAATGGCTATAAGGCTGCAATACAATTTATATTATATCCCATATTGTATTGTACCTATCATCATCCGCATACTGTTTGACACGCGGCTGGCTTTAAACATACACCTGCTTGTAGTATTGATAGCCGGTTTTTTTGTACCCAATAGCTTTGAGTTTGCTTATTTTGAGATCACAGCCGGTATGGTATCTATATACAGCATTAAAAACCTCATCAGGCGCGAGCAGTTTTTAATATCGGCTGCCATTATTACCTTTACCTATTTTGTTGCTTATGTGGGTGTTTCGCTAATACGCGAAGGTAGTTTTGTTGATATTGACTGGGTGAATTTTATTCCGTTTGTTGTAAGCGTTTCATTAACCTTATTAGCTTACCCGCTTATTTGGGCTTTTGAAAAGATATTTGCCATTACATCTGATATCACGCTTATTGAACTGGCAAATACCAATAATCCTTTGCTGCGCGAAATGGCTTTTACTGCTCCCGGTACTTTTCAGCACTCACTGCAAGTGGCTAATTTGGCCGAGAATGCTATTTATTCGATAGGCGGCAACGCGCTGTTGGTTAGGGCAGGGGCGCTGTACCACGATATAGGCAAGATGGAAAATCCGTTGTTTTTTATCGAAAACCAAAGCTCGGGCTTTAACCCGCATGATAAGCTGCCATACGAAGAAAGCGCGCAAATCATCATCAGGCATGTTAGCAAAGGTATTGAAATGGCGCAAAAAGCCAACCTGCCCCAAATTGTGATCGATTTTATACAAACACATCATGGCGATACCCGGGTGGATTATTTTTACCAGTCGTACCTGAAAAATTTCCCTGAAAAGATCATTAATGAAAATACTTTCAGGTACCCCGGCCCGGTTCCGTTTTCGAAGGAGGCCGGTGTTTTGATGCTGGCCGACTCGGTTGAAGCTGCATCGCGTTCATTAAAAGAACCGGACGAAAAATCAATAAGCAACCTGGTTGACCGTATTATAAAATATAAGCTTGATCAAAACCAACTTAAAGACAGTAATATTACCTTAAAGGATATTGAAACCATCAAAACCATATTTAAACGGATGCTGATGAGCATTTACCATGTGCGCATGGATTATTAGTGGTTGGTTGTAGTTGTTTTAAGGAGTTGTAAAGGTTATAATGGTTGATGTTTTATAGCTATTCTCAACATTTACAACATCTTATAACATTTGTAATATTTTTTTTTGACGGCTTAGCCTAATTGCTATATTTGCAGTCCCGAAAAAAGGGGTTTATTGAGATACCGGTCAAACAAGGCCAAAACATGGTGAGGTGCCTGAGAGGCCGAAAGGATCAGTTTGCTAAACTGACGTACGGGAAACTGTACCGAGGGTTCGAATCCCTCCCTCACCGCTGAGAAAGTCATTGAAACTGAAAAGCCTGTAAATTAATAGTTTACAGGCTTTTTGTTTTTAATGGTCATCGACCTTACCCGCGAGCATTATGCTTCAACGCGCTGATCAATGCCCGGAAGAATTTCCATCAGGTTATTGATCACCAGGTCGGGGTTTGCCGATTTTAATTGTTCGAAGGTATGCGCCCCGGTTGTGATACCTATGCTCAAAGCGCATCCTGCATTTTTGCCTTCTTCAATATCAATAATTGAATCGCCAACTTTAACTACCTGAGCCGGATCGATGATATTAAAAATGTTCATCGCAAACTCGATCATATCAGGATCTGGCCTGTTTTTCTTAACATCACTGGCTGTTACGAGCGCGTCAAAATCAACGCCTTCGCGCCATCCTAATTTGTCAATGATGTATTGTGCTGTCTGTCGGTTATAACCAGTATTCAATACTGCTTTTATGTCGCGTTTTTTTAGCGCTGCAAATAACTCGCCGGCATTGGGTTGGGGGTAAATAGGTTCTGTATCATAAGCTGTGGCCAGTTGTTTGATAAAATTTTGATAAATGTCGCCTGCCAACTGTTCGTCTGTACTTGCGGCATATACCGATAATATGCTCCTTATAGCCTGTAGCTTTTCTTTTCCGGCCCCTTGCGCCAACACCTGTACTAAGGTGAAATCAAACCCCGCTTCATTTATTGCTTTTTGAAGGGTTTTATATACAATGTTATCTTCATTTACTGTGGTTCCTGCCATGTCAAAAACCACCATTTTTATTTGCTCCATTTATTAATATAATTATTTTTAATTTAACTTATTTCAATACCTACACGTACCGGTTTTTCCCTGTTTGCAAACCCAAACGCTGTTTCAACTTCGTGTAATTTAAACTCTTTTTCAACCAGTTCTTCAAATGGATATTTACGATAGTTGTTCTCCACAAATAAAGCCGCGTTTACAAAATCGTCATAGTTATAGTTATGCAGCCCGCGTATCGTTAATAACTTACGAACAACCTGCTCCGCATTTATCTGAACCGGCTTTGATGGAAAAACCGCGCCTATCCATACCGCGCAACCGCCTAAAGCCAGTAAACCTATGCCGGCATTCATGGCATCGGCGTTGCCGGTCATGTCAAAAACAATATCGGCATCGGGCCATGGCTTTGTATGCTGATCAGGATAATTTGAAAATAGGTAGCCTTCGTCTGCGCCAAATTTGGTTCCCCACTGTAAACGGGTATTGTCATTATCCACAAGGCCTATCCAGCTTGCTCCTGCCTGCCTGCACATAGCGCCGCACGACAAACCAAGTAAGCCTGCACCAAATATCATCACTTTTTTCCCTTTAATTTCGCCTGCAATTCGTAACCCACCGGCTACGGTAGCATGTGCACAGCTAATGGTTGCTGCAACCTTGAGCGGTATGTCAGCCGATATTTTAAGAAAAGCGGTGTTTGCGCGTAGCACGCAATAATTGGCCAGGCCGCCGTTAAAAATATCATTATGTATAGCCGGCGCATGTCCATATTTAAACAAACCATCACTTTTCTGCGGCATATCCGGGCGAGGAGGGGCCGTATGGGCAGGCACAGCAAAAATTGACCATACTATGCGGTCGCCTATTTGAACCGGGTTGCCTTTATAGTCTTCCATTGATGTTTCAGGATCAAACCACAATACTTCTCCAACAATTTCATGGCCTAAAACAACTTCACCTGGCTCTTTTCTATGCCCGCAATAAGTATGTACATCACTGCCGCAAATTGTTGTGTAACGGTTCCTGACAAGTATCTCGCCCTTACCTATAGGCGGAACCTCACCCTCCACCAATCGGAAAGGTTGCCCCGCCCCGCTAAATATTGCCGCTTTACCCGGCTGGAAACGCGGAAATTGTTGTGTCATTTCTTTTTAGTTTGATTTTAAAATAAAAGTAACAAAAAGCGATAAGCAGTATCCCTGCACTACTCATGTATATACTGATACGGATAAACAAAGGCAATATCGCTTCGTCCGATGAATGTAAGTATCTGAATAGCATTAATCCTATATAGCCGGTGTATCCAACAGAATCAACAATGTACATTAAAAACCCAATGTTTGCACGTTCGCGGGTCATAGCAATTAAGCGTTCAAAAACCACCGCGTGTATGGCAACATAAGGCAAATAAACACCAACGCCAATCAATACCATGAATGCAAACGGGCCAATTCCATTATCCAGTAACCTAATGGCCAGTAAAATAATGACTAAGCCTGTTAAACCTATTAACAAAGAATAACGAAAGGCTTTATAATGATTTTTTATCAGCACTGCCAGCGAGATAGCCATTATAGCACCAAATGATACATAAAGCTCCGATGTGGTAAAAAGATCAGGGGTTTGTTTGTAGCCAAGGCCTGTCCATATCTCCACAGCAAAATCGGCACGTACACCGCGCAAAAGCGTCACGAAAAGATAAATGATGGTTATACCCAGCAAACCCGGGAAGTACTTGTAGAAAAATATCCGGCGTTCTTCGCCCGTCATAGGCTGGCGTTCGGCCCGGTGCGCAACATCGGCCGGTGAAGGGGCAGGGATACATGCTAACATCGCTAAAAAAAGAAGCATTGGGCCCAAAAAAACTAATCCTGCAAAAAAGGGCATCCAATTTTCGGTTACCCCCATGCCCAATAACATGCTCCCAACTGATTTTGACATACCATCAGATACTATAAAACTGGCACATAACCCGGCTATCAAAAATTCCGTGATCTTTCGCCCTTCCAAAAACCCAAGCACTAAACCAAATATCACTCCCAGTGGCAGGCCATTCATAAAAATGCAAATAATATTCCACGGGCGCGGCACTATGGCAAAAAGCAATAGCATTATTTCGGCGAAAGCTATCAGGCCTAAAATAGCCCTTATACGCCGCTCTCGCTTTATTTCTGATACAATTTTGATACCCACCCATTTGGCAATTACGTAGCCCAATGTTTGCGCTATAATGAGCAACACTTTATAATTTATATTAAAAATACTTTCATCCACATAGGTTGCAGCGGTATAGGGTTTCCTGAAACCATACATGCAAAAATAGGTGCCGAATGCTGCTATAAGCACCCAGATGGGGTTTCCGCCCAATTTGTAAAACCGTGTTTTAAGAAATTCAAATGACATATCCGCCTTTTCAAAATTTAATAATGTATCTCCCTGTCATTGTACAATTTCTTAAAGAAAGCATAGATTATAAAAGTTTAGCAAAACTATACAATGTTTACTATTTATAAGCAAATTATATGTTAAGTTTTTATTAAAAAAACATTAACCATTCATAGCCTTACTTTATTTAAAACAGCCGCATGATAGGATTGACAGTTTATTAATACTAAACTCATTTTGCTATAAAAAATGCTTAACAAACAGTTATTTGTTTCGGCGCTAATTTCATATAGAGATAAAGGCCATTTGCCCGCATACTTCCTCTAAAGCAGGTTTGACAGCGCTTTAAATCATAACATAAATTTAACATTTTGTTGGCGCATTGGTAATAAACAATGTATAGTTTTACTAAACAAAAGTTTTTTATTTATTTAGTAATACTAAACAAAGTTTATATATTAGTCATATAAAATCGTGCTATAAACTAAAAACCACTTAAAAAGATTTATGTGTGAACAATTACTTAATCCTAAAAAACAGCGCAAACGTTTGCATAAGTCATTGTATAACTTTTTTTGTTTTTTATAATTGGTGCTTTATATGAAATGTATCTGTACTCCTAAATGAAAGTAAATGTTAATTAGTTAATACGACCAATAATGCATGCCCCTAACAAGCAAACCGACGACGAGTTATTTTGTCTTTTAAAAGAAGGCAATGCGGTTGCTTATAAAATTATATATGACCGTTATAAGTCCATTCTTTATATTCATGCCTATAAAATACTACAGGACGAAGAGGAAGCAAAAGATATCATACAGGACCTGTTTACGGTTTTATGGAATAAACGCGAGGAGATCAATTTAAAAGGTTCTTTGTCAACCTATTTGTATAGCGCGGTAAAAAATCGTGTTTTAGATCTTATCGCGCATAAAAAGATCCGGTCAAGATATGAAGATTCGCTACAAGGTTTCCTTGTAAGCGGCGAGTGTTTGACCGATCAAAATTTTCAGGAAAAAGAACTTCGCATTATTATTGAAAAAGAAATATCACTGTTGCCCTCTAAAATGCGTAAAGTGTTTGAGTTAAGCAGAAAAGAATACCTGTCTTATAAACAGATAGCCGAGCAAATGCATATATCTGATAAAACAGTTAAGAAGCAAATAAACAACTCCATAAAAATACTCCGCCTTAAATTAAGCTCTTTACTAGTCCTGTTCCCGTTTTTGTAAAAATAATTTTTTTTCTACTACCAGCTTACTTCCCATTCGTCTTAATAGTGTAAAAGGCATAAAAGCCTTTTCTTTATGAAGAATAAGGAAGCAAAAGCATTATTAGACAAATACAGATCAGGCACCTTGTCTGCTCACGAACAAGTACAATTAGATAGTTGGTACCTTCGGGAAGCCCATTCAAAGAACGGCCCGACAGATAAAGACGCCATGCAAAGGCAACTGGACGAAATTGAGGCCGCGTTGCCAGTACATCATAAACAAGGCATTGTTAAAAATATAGGGGGCAGGCTCTTAGTTGCAGCCGCCATCCTGGTCTCGTTTTCAACCGGGATGTATTTTTATATTAATTCGCATTCCACACCCGGTGCAAATTATGCAAGCAATTCCCCAAAACAAAACATTGTTCCGGGGAGAGACAAGGCCGTCTTGGTTTTAGCTAACGGAACAAAGATCGATTTGGATGCTACCGCTAATGGAGCCATCGCTAAACAGGGTGGTTTAACGATCACTAAAACCAAAACCGGCCAGCTTGTTTATAAAGCATCAGCCACTATCAATAGGGATGCTGATGCTAAATTAACCTATAATACTATTGAAACTCCAAGGGGCGGCCAATACCAAATATACCTGCCCGATGGGACTAAAGTTTGGCTCAACTCGGCCTCATCACTAAAATATCCCCTACAATTTGCTACCAATGAAAGGCGGGTTGAACTAACCGGGGAAGGATATTTTGAAGTTGCCCACAACAGGGCACAGCCCTTTAAAGTGGTTACTGATAAACAGGAAATTGAGGTATTGGGTACTCATTTTAATGTAAATGCCTATGCCGATGAGGGTGCGATTAAAACCACTTTATTAGAGGGTAGCGTAAAAATTAAGGTATTGGGCGTGAACCAGGTTGCGCAACAAATGGCCGTTCTTAAACCCGGTGAGCAAAGTGCTTTTAATAATGCGGGTTTAACAATTGAAAATATTGATGTAGAAGACGCAATAGCCTGGAAAAACGGGTACTTTAAGTTTAATGAAGATATTGAAAGCATTATGCGGAAGCTATCCCGTTGGTATAACATAGATGTTGTTTATAATATTGATAAAGACCCTGATCTATCGTTTGGGGGTAAGATATCCCGTTCAAAAAGCATCAATTCTGTTTTAAATGTTATTGAAACTACGGGTAATGTTCACTTTAAAATTGAGGGAAGGAGGGTAACCGTTATGAAATAATAATTTACATACATGGTTATCTGAAAAAAAAACAGGATTCCGACTGCTATCAGAATCCCGAATAACGCTCAGATATACCTCTTGAAATGGCAGTAAACCAATTACAGATTTATTAATATCTAAACAAACCAAATGTATGAAATTTTATAAACAAATTTTGTGCGCGAATCCATGCGTATATAAATCCTTGCGAATAATGAAGCTAATAATTATTTTAATAACTACAGCTATATTACAGGTAAGCGCCAGCAGTTTTGCACAAAAAATAACGCTTAACGAAAAAAATGCCCGTATTGATAAAATATTTAATGATATAAGGGTTCAAACGGGTTATGATTTTTTTTATAACCTTAAATTAATTAAACAAGCCAAACCGGTATCTATAAATGTAACAGATGCCGACATAAATGAGGTGCTGAAAACCTGTTTCCAGGATCAGCCCTTTACTTATATTGTAAAAGATAATACGGTTATTATTAAAACCCAGGCTAAAAATTCATTAGAAAACAGCCCTGAAGCTATTATAATAGCTGTTGATGTAACAGGGAAAGTAGTGGACGAAAACGGAAATGGCCTTCCCGGGGCATCCATAAAAGTAAAAGGCACTTCACTGGGAGCGGTTACTGACCTAAATGGTAATTTCAGGTTAAAAAACCTTGATGATAATGCCGTTTTAGTGGTATCATTTATTGGCTATGATGCAAAAGAGGTAAAAGCAAGTAATAAATCAGAGATGGTTATTACTTTGTCGCCACACGCCAATGCTTTAAATGATGTGGTGGTAGTAGGTTTTGGTACACAAAAGAAAATTGACCTTACCGGCGCGGTTGATCAAATAAGCGGTAAACAGTTGCAAGACAGGCCGGCGGCAAATGTAGGTGATGCTTTGCAGGGTTTGATAGCTAACCTTAACGTAACTACTAATTATTCGGGCGCAGGCGCTCCGGACGCCACCAAAAGCATTAACGTGCGTGGTTTTACTGGGTTTAGTGGAGCAAATAGTTCAATAACTAATAGCCTTGCCGGCCCGCTTATCCTTGTTGATGGCGTGGAAACGGATATTAACAGCATCAATCCAAATGATATAGAAACCATTACCTTGCTAAAAGATGCCGCTTCTTCGGCAGTTTATGGGTCAAGGGCGCCTAATGGGGTTTTATTAATTACCACCAAACAGGGTAAAAGAAACCAGGCGCCTAAGCTGAGTTATTCTAATAATTTCTCTTATGCCCAAACCATAAACTATCCAACGATGGTTAACTCGGTTCAATTTGCAAATACCATGGATGAGGCCTATACCAATGCCGGTTTAGCGCCGGTATTTACTGCTGATGCCCTTAGCCGGATAAATGCTTACTCCCAAAACCCTGCGGGTACGCCCACTACGGTGCCTGTACCGGGTACGGATGGTTATGCCTTCTATGGACCTACATTCGGAAATTCGAATAACGACTGGTTTAAAATTTACCTCA
>Ga0206890_1019_pt1 | contig 52213 bp, 51 predicted proteins | sample Alteio_BWOrgHeat_58_FD_152960 | JGI IMG/M metagenome (GOLD analysis project Ga0206890, IMG submission 152960) | Enriched cells from forest soil in Barre Woods Harvard Forest LTER site, Petersham, Massachusetts, United States - Alteio_BWOrgHeat_Nextera6 ... | reverse complement strand
CTTATTGTGACAGGGAGATGCTTGATCGTTTAAATCAACTTTCGGCAGATAACGGGCAAGAGGATAAAGCGGACCCAAGGTGGGACGCTTTGAAGAAAATTAAATGATATAATATTAGGAAGTTATGCCACATCCAAAACGGAAATTCTCAAAATCAAGGACAGCAAAGCGCAGAACGCATTACAAAGCTGAAGCTCCTACTTTAACTACTTGTCAGGCAACCGGTGCTGTACATTTACCTCACAGAGCTTATACTGTCGACGGCAATTTATACTACAACGGCAAAGTACTTATAGAAAACGCAGCATCAGCCTAAGTTTAATTTTCTGAAATGAAGATTGGCTTAGATATTATGGGCGGTGATTTTGCTCCCAAGGCGACAGTTTTAGGAGCAATTTTAGCTTATAAGGCTTTATCTGCTAACCAAAAGCTGGTACTTATTGGCGACAAAGATGTCGCCACATCCATTCTTCACGAAAATAATTTTGACCCCGGTCATTTCGAGTTTGTACACACAACCGAGGTGATCGATATGGGCGAACATCCCACTAAGGCAATCGTCAAAAAGCCCAATTCAAGCATCGCCGTAGGATTTCAATTGCTTAAGGATGGCAATATAGATGCTTTTTCATCGGCAGGAAATACAGGCGCAATGCTTGTAGGCTCAGTGCTGAGCGTAAAAACCATACCTGGTGTTTTGCGGCCGGCTATGTCGACCAATATTCCTAAGATGTCTGGCGGGGTTGGTCTGCTGATCGATGTAGGCGCCAATGCCGATTGCAAGCCTGAGTATTTACCACAGTTCGGGATACTGGGCAGTTTATTTGCCGAATGGGTTTACAACATTCCCAATCCCCGCGTTGCCCTGATAAACATTGGCGAGGAGGAGGAAAAGGGTAATATTCTTTGCCAAACGGCCTACCCATTGATGAAGGAAACCAAACAATTCAACTTTGTGGGCAATATGGAAGGCCGCGACCTGTTCAGCGATCTGGCCGATGTGTATGTGACCGATGGTTTTACCGGGAACGTTGCCTTAAAAATGGCCGAATCGTTTTACATGATATCCCTCAAAAAGAAATTAAAAGACGAATTTTTTGACCGCTTTAACTATGAGCAATATGGTGGCAGTCCTATACTTGGCGTAAACGCCCCGGTTGTGGTAGGGCATGGGATATCAACCCCGGAGGCCATCAAAAACATGATCCTTTTATCAAAAAATATGGTGGAAGGCGATCTTGTAAATAAAATAAAAGAAGCATTTCAGTAAAATATATATAAAATAGATGAATAAAATTCATGCTGCTATTACTGCTGTAAATGGATATGTTCCCGACTATGTGCTCACCAACCACGAGCTCGAAACCATGGTCGACACGAACGACGAGTGGATAACAAGCAGGACTGGAATAAAAGAACGGCGCATATTAAAAGGCGAGGGCCTTGGCACCTCTGATCTGGCCGTACCGGCGGTTGAGGGCTTGCTCAAGAAGAGAGGCATCAGCGCCGAGGAAATAGAACTCATCATCTTTTGCACTACCACCCCCGATATGCCCTTCCCGGCAACGGCGAATATACTGGCTGATAAGATCGGTGCAAAAAACGCCTGGGGATACGATCTGCAGGCCGCATGTTCAGGTTTTATCTTCGGATTGGCTACCGGCGCACAATTTATCGAAAGCGGCAAGCACAGCAAGGTCTTAGTAGTAGGCGGCGATAAAATGTCGTCCATTATCAATTACCAGGACCGTGCCACCTGTATCATTTTCGGTGATGGTTGCGGCGCAGTTTTGCTTGAACCCAATACCGATGGATACGGTGTTATAGATTCGATTTTAAAAAGTGATGGCGCTGGTCGTGCCTACCTGCATCAAAAAGCCGGCGGATCAATGAGGCCGGCCACCCACGAAACTGTGGATGCGCATGAGCATTTCGCATACCAGGAAGGCCAGGCCGTATTTAAATTCGCGGTTACCAATATGGCCGACGTGGCTGCAGAAGTAATGGAACGCAACGACCTGAAATCGGAAGATATTGCCTGGTTGGTACCGCACCAGGCCAACAAGCGTATTATTGATGCCACAGCCAACCGCACCGGCGTAAGCGCCGATAAGGTGATCATCAATATTGAGCGTTACGGAAATACCACTAACGGCACCATTCCACTATGCTTGTGGGAATGGGAAGATAAATTCAAAAAGGGCGATAACCTGATCCTTGCTGCCTTTGGCGGCGGGTTTACATGGGGCTCAATTTATTTGAAGTGGGCCTATTAATTTTAGGAACTTTTTTTATTTAATTTGTTATAACTTAGATATAATTCTTTATCCAAAACCAATACATTCCACTTATGGATATCAAACAAATTCAGGACCTAATTCGCTTTGTTGCAAAATCGGGGGTAAATGAAGTTTCAATTGAGCAGAACGATTTTAAGATCACGATAAAAACCAACCAGGCGCCTACTTATGTAACGGCAAATGTTGGCGAATCTGCACCAATTGCAGCTGCACCCGCTGCTCCGGCAATTGCCCCAGCCCCTGCTGCTGAAGTTGTTGCACCTGTAGCAGATACTTCAAAATACATCACCGTTAAATCGCCGATGATAGGTACATTCTACCGCTCATCAACACCTGAAAAACCGATGTTTGTAAACGTGGGCGATGAGATAAAGCCAGGTACGGTTATCTGCATCATTGAGGCGATGAAGCTGTTTAACGAGATCGAAGCGGAAGTTTCGGGCCGTATTGTAAAAATACTGGCCGATAATGCGTCGCCTGTTGAGTACGACCAGCCGCTGTTTTTAGTAGAACCTATTTAATTTGAAGATTAGTTAATTTGAAGATTTGAAAATATTTCAAATTCAAATTAACTGCTGTAAATGCCTCAAATGATAAGCATTTTCAAATTTTCAAATCGCCAAATTTTCAAATTAAAAAGATGTTTAAAAAAATACTAATAGCAAACCGCGGTGAAATTGCCCTCAGGGTTATTCGTACCTGTAAGGAAATGGGTATCAAAACCGTGGCTGTTTATTCCACTGCTGATAGGGACAGCCTGCATGTGCGTTTCGCTGACGAGGCTGTTTGTATAGGCCCTCCTCCAAGCCGCGATTCTTATTTAAATATTCCCAATATCATATCCGCTGCCGAATTGACCAATGCCGATGCTATTCATCCCGGTTATGGTTTTTTGTCGGAAAATGCAAAGTTTTCGGCTATCTGCGCTGAGTATGGTATCAAATTTATAGGCGCCACTGCCGATCAGATCAATGCAATGGGCGATAAGGCCTCCGCAAAAGAGACGATGAAAAAGGCTGGTGTACCTACCATCCCAGGTTCCGAAGGTTTACTTACCGATATAAAGGAAGGTATCGCGATAGCAAAAAAAATAGGCTACCCTGTTATATTAAAGGCCACTGCAGGTGGCGGCGGCCGTGGTATGCGCCTGGTTTGGAAGGATGAGGAATTTGAACCCGCATGGGATTCGGCCCGTGCAGAATCAGCAGCGGCTTTTGGCAACGATGGCCTTTATTTAGAAAAATATGTTGAGGATCCCCGCCATATCGAAATACAGGTGGTAGGTGATCAATACGGCAAAGTGTGCCACCTTTCTGAACGCGATTGCTCTATCCAGCGTCGTCACCAGAAATTAGTAGAAGAATCGCCGTCGCCGTTCATGACAGAAAAACTGCGTAAAAAAATGGGCGAGGCTGCCATCAAAGGAGCAAAAGCTGTAAAATACGAAGGCGCTGGTACAGTTGAGTTTTTGGTTGATAAGAACAGGAACTTCTATTTTATGGAGATGAACACCCGTATCCAGGTGGAGCACCCGGTTACCGAGGAAGTGATCAATTTCGACCTGATAAAGGAACAAATAAAGGTTGCTGCTGGTATCCCTATCTCAGGCAAAAACTACGAGCCAACTATGCACGCTATTGAATGCCGCATAAATGCTGAAGATCCCTTCAATAATTTCCGCCCGGCACCAGGTAAGATCACCAATTTCCACTCACCCGGGGGTCACGGTGTTCGCATCGATACCCATGTATATGCAGGCTATGTGATCCCACCAAATTACGACTCGATGATAGCCAAGGTGATCTGTTGCGCTCAAACCCGCGATGAGGCTTTGAGTACCATGGAACGTGCATTAAGCGAGTTTGTGATCGAAGGTGTAAAGACAACCATCCCCTTCCATTTAAAATTACTGCAGGACCCCAACTTCAGGGCCGGTAATTTTACCACCAAATTCATGGAAACGTTCGAGTATTGAAGAATTTACATTACAATAATAAATTTAATCGTAAATAGCACTCCGAAAATCCGGCAGGGTAGTTAAAGCAATCATGAGTAAGTTAGGCGATAAAGTAGTTAAGGCGATTAAAGATAAAGGTGAACAACTTGACGGCGAAATGTCCTTTTTTGGCCATTTGAATGCTCTGCGGGGGCACCTTATCCGCGCTGCTTTAGCCATCATACTATTTGCCATACTGGCATTTTCTTTTTACGACAGGATTTTTAACGGGGTAATTATGGCACCCGCTAAAGTCGATTTCGTCACCTATCGCTGGATGTGCAGTTTTGGTGATTTTATGCATAGCATAAGTTCCTATTTTGTCGCTAAAGATTTTTGCGTTGAGAAGATCAATGTTAGCTTAATAAATACCGAACTGGCAGGGCAGTTTACCCTGCAGCTCGATTCTTCTTTAATGATCGGCCTGGTTTTAGGCATCCCTTATTTATTGTATGAGTTGTGGAAGTTTATTAAGCCGGCTCTGCACGAAAAGGAAAGGAAAGCAGCCAGTGGCTTCGTATTTTATGCATCATTTTTGTTTCTCGCCGGAGTAGCATTTGGCTATTTTATAGTAACACCCCTATCTGTCAAGTTTTTATCGGCATATGTAGTAAGTGATTCTATCCAGAACTTGTTCAGTATTGATTCCTATATTTCCTCGGTTAGCACATTAACGATGGCTTCAGGCTTAGTTTTTGAGTTGCCTATTTTGGTTTATATCCTGGCAAACCTGGGTATCCTCACACCCAAATTTATGCGCAAACACAGGCGCTATGCCATTATTATTATATTAATAATAGCTGCTATAGTAACACCTACGCCCGATGCGCTTACCATGAGCGTAGTGGCGCTTCCTTTACTTTTATTATATGAGTTAAGTATAAGTGTGGCCGGTGTTGTTGAAAAGCGTAAACGCAAAAAGGAGGCATTAGAAGCTTAATTTAAGTGACTTTCGCATAAAATTTTTACGTCTACTGCTTGAATTTTTAAATAGATTTGAGCCATGAAGGATGATTTAAAAATTGCCATCGGTGCCGACCATGCCGGCTTTGAATACAAAGAGGCCATAGCCAAATGGTTAAAAGCTGAAAACCTGAAAGATTTTGGTACCTATTCCCCTGCTTCTGTAGATTATCCCGACTTTGCGCATCCCGTAGCCTCAGCAGTTGAAAACGGCGAATTTGATTTTGGTATCCTTATTTGCGGAAGTGCCAATGGCGTAGCCATCACGGCCAATAAACACCAGGGTATCCGCGCAGCTATTTGCTGGAACGAAGAGTTAGCCGTTTTGGCCCGCAGTCATAATAACGCCAACATTGTATGTATCCCTGCGCGCTTTATTTCTATAGAAGATGCCGAAAAGATCGTAAAGATCTTTCTTGCAACTGAATTTGAAGGCGGCCGCCATGCCAATCGTGTCAACAAAATATCCTGCTGATGAAATCCTGATTTAAAGCTAATCCCCAATCTTCGTCTCAAACCAATAATTAACTTATATATGAAAAGATTACAATTATGTCTAGCTACTCTTGCACTGGCGGCAAGTGCCTGCGCGCAACAAAACACAAACCCTGAAAAATACGCAAAGTATATCACCGCCGAAGAGGCCAGGAAGCATCTGAGTATTTTAGCCTCTGATGCCTTTGAAGGACGCGAAACCGGCAAACCGGGTGCTGATAAGGCAGCAAATTATATCGCCGGTGAGTTTAAAAAGATGGGATTACAGGCCCCGGTGAATGGCTCATATTTTCTCGACGTTCCCCTGGTTGAAAATTCCACCAAAATTTCATTCTTAGTAAATGGCCAGGCGGTTAATAATGGCCAGGACTTCTTCACCCGCTCAGCATCCGATGATAAGTCGGTTTCTGCCAATGAAATTGTATTTATTGGCTATGGCACAGATGCTGAAATAGCAAATACAGATATTGCCGGAAAAGTTGTTTTATGGGTAAATGAAGACAAGCCCGAAGCTGGCAAAACAACAAATACCAGCTATCGCTTATCTGCGGCCCGTATGCAGACGGTTAAAAACCTGCAAAGCAAAAATCCTGCATTAATATTAGCCGCAAATGCTGAGATCACTGACGTGATGAAGAGGTTTGGAGGCAGCGTACTCGGTGGCCGCTTAAGCATTAAAACCAGCGAGGTTAAATCTGCAAGCCAGCAGGCAATGGTTTTTAATATTACAACCGGTGTGGCCGACCAGCTGGTAAAATCAAGCGGAAAAACTTATGCCGACCTGAAAAGTTCAGCCGCGCAAACAATAAAGGCTGATCTGAAAGTAGATGTGCATACGGAAACTAAAGATGTAAAGTCGGTTGACGTGCTGGGCTATTTGCCAGGAACCGATCTGAAGGATGAGGTATTGGTATACTCGGCACACTATGATCACCTCGGCCTCAACCCGAATGGACCTGATAAGGTATTCAACGGTGCAGATGATGATGGATCGGGCACGACAGGAATTTTAGAAATTGCACGTGCATTTACACAAGCTAAAAAAGATGGCCATGGCCCACGCCGCAGTATTTTATTTTTGGGGAATGTTGGTGAGGAAAAAGGCCTGTTAGGTTCTGAATACTATACCGATCATCCTGTGTTCCCATTAGCCAATACTATTACCGACCTGAATATCGACATGATAGGCCGCGTAGGGTTTGACTATATCGGCAAGCCGGATTCAGCAAACTATGTTTATACGATAGGATCTGCCATGCTGAGCAAGGAATTGCATCAGATCAACGAAGATGCTAACAATAAATACGTGCACATTGAGCAAGATTACAAATATGACGATCTTAATGATCCGAACAGGTTCTACTACCGCTCAGACCATTACAATTTTGCCAAACATGGTGTGCCTATCATTTTCTACTTCAATGGTGTACATGCCGATTACCACCAGGTAAGCGACGAGGTAAGCAAGATCAACTTCCCATTATTAGCCAAACGTGCACAGTTGGTATTTTATACCGGCTGGGAGCTGGCAAACAGGGATAAGCGCCCGGCGGTTGATGCAGCCGCCACAAAGTAATACCGTTAATGTTTAATTTATTTGCAAGGGTAGCCATTTATGGTTACCCTTGTTTTTTTTACAAAAATCTTAACTTAGCCGGATGGGAAGTACAGCGGACGAATTTTTGGTTGACTCTGAGAACAAGGCGTTTGATATGGATCATCGTCGTATTATCAATAACAATATTGGTAAATATGACGCGGCAGTTGACAGGGGCCTATCAAAACTCATCAACCTGGAAAATGCCAAACGCAAGGGGCACGTGATCAAGTGGAAAGTGATAGAGAACCTGGATAAGTTTCTGCCCGAGTTCGAATCGAATTTCCAAAAGCGCGGCGGCAAGGTGATCTGGGCGAATGATGCCGAAGAAGCCAATCGTGAGATCCTGAACATCATCCAAAAAGCAGGTGCCAAAACCGTAGTAAAATCAAAATCAATGGTTACCGAGGAAATTCACCTGAATGAATTCCTGGAAGAACACCACATTGAATCATTGGAAACCGACCTTGGTGAATACATTGTCCAATTGTTAGGGCAAAGGCCTTACCACATTGTTACCCCGGCAATGCATTTGACCAAAGAAGACATTGCCAAACTATTCAACGAAAAATTTGGCACGCCATTAGATTTCACTCCCGAGCAGTTAACGCAAAAGGCCCGAGAGCTGCTTCGCGAAAAATATGTACAGGCTGATGTAGGTATTACGGGAGCCAATTTTTTAATTGCCGATACCGGCAGCATCGCCATTACAGAAAACGAGGGCAATGCCCGGCTTTCGGTTTCCTTCCCAAAAATACATATCGCTATAGTGGGTATCGAAAAAATGATACCATCACTTACTGATCTCGACTTATTCTGGCCCATGCTGGCCACACATGGCACGGGGCAAAGTCTTACTGCTTATAATACCATTCTGAGTGGCCCGCGCCAGCCAACTGAAACAGACGGGCCCGAGGAAATGTATGTGATACTGCTGGATAATGGCCGTACCAACCTGCTCGCCCAAAAAGACCAGCGGCAGGGATTATATTGCATCCGTTGTGGCGCCTGTTTGAATGCCTGCCCGGTTTATAAAAACATCGGCGGCCATACTTATGAAACCACCTATAGCGGGCCGATCGGTTCCATCATAACCCCGCATATGAATGGCATGGAAGAGTTTAAGCACCTCAGCTATGCTTCAAGCCTTTGCGGAAAATGCACCGAAGTTTGCCCGGTAAAGATCGACATTCACAAAATGCTTTTGCTCAACCGCCGCGATGCAGTGAAAGAGCACCTGGTTACTAAAAAAGAAGAATGGGGCTGGGCCATTTGGAAAAAGGGTATGTTGAGCCGCAAACTCACAGATTTCTTCAGCGGTAAAACAAAAAACTACCTGCTCAAAACATTCTTCAAAAAAACCTGGGGCCACCTACGGGAAATGCCAACCGTCGCCGAAAAATCATTCAGCAAAATGTGGCAGGAGAGGAATCAGCAGGGGAATTGAACAAATCCGAAATCGAAAATCCGAAATCCGAAATCAATTAGTGTTTATTCCCGAACCCAAATTCCCTGTAGGTATTCGGCATCTCATTGCTGCTGCTGAAAGCGAATGTGTAAGAAGCCATCCATGTTTCAAAATCGGCATTTTTGTCCTTTGATGGCTCCATAAACAGGGTGCGCAAAAAGTAAATACCCTCCCTGCTCAGTTTAAAATAGATTTGCCCTTGTTTATCCGAAGACAGCTTCTGCGCAAATATATTGCCCGTTGCCGCTTTTATATAGAGCGTTACCACAGCATTTACCAGGGGCTTGCCCTTAAAGTTGATCAGGGCGATAATATCATCACCATAATTACCCTTGTATGGATTATCCTTTAAAATAATCTCCAGGTCATCATTTACAGGTTTTTCAAAACCATTAGCACTGTTCTTTTCAACCTCAACCAATGATTTTAAATACCAGGTATATTTTTCCCTGAAGCTATCCTTGCTGCCGTTCTTTGCTTTTTCTGAATATTGGGTTAGCGCCTCATCATCCAGTATCTTTAAAAAATCATCCCGATCAATTTCATCAGTTATTGCCTTTCGCGTCATATTGATCATGTTAAGCCCTTCGTTCTCCACTTTGAATGACGCGACAGGCGCTGCACTATCTTTTGCAGTGGTCATCAAATTCGTCACTTTTTTTGACCCGTTGTTAAATGTAAACTTCGCGGTATTTGAAGCATCGTATCTAAACTCATCCTGTTTGTTAAATTGGCTAACATTCAACAGGTGTATCTTCAGCGTATCTCCCTTATGTAAAATGAAGTTTTCGGGCATCAATATATAATCCTGTGCACTTGCCTTAAATGCGATCAGTGAAAGTAAACAAAGGAAAAAACAGGTACGTTTCATAGCGAAGAAGATTGAATCCTCAAACATACAAAGTTTTAAAAACTTCAGTAGTTTCGCTGTATGATTTTTGACCGCAAAAACCTTGATAATGACAAATTAGTAGCGTTTTATAAACATTTATTGTGGCCGCGACTGATTGAAGAGAAAATGCTGATCCTTTTAAGGCAGGGGCGCATCGGTAAATGGTTCTCAGGAATAGGGCAGGAGGCCATCGCTGTGGGCAGCACACTGGCCATGCAACCCAACGAATATATCTTACCCATGCACCGCAATCTTGGGGTTTTTACCACAAGGGATATCCCGCTTTCGCGTTTAATGGCGCAGTGGCAGGGCAAAGCGTCCGGTTTTACCAAGGGCCGCGACCGTTCGTTTCATTTCGGCACGCAAGAATATAAGATCATCGGGATGATATCACACCTCGGCCCGCAAATGGCCTTAGCTGATGGTATTGCCCTGGCGGATGTGCTAAGCAAACGAAATAAGGCAACTCTTGTATACACAGGTGAGGGTGGTACCAGCGAGGGCGATTTTCACGAGGCATTAAATGTAGCCTCCGTTTGGAACCTGCCTGTAATTTTTTTGATAGAGAATAATGGTTACGGGCTTTCGACCCCGGTTAATGAACAATACCATTGCGAATGGCTCAGCGACAGGGCCATTGGTTATGGAATTGAGGGACGCAGAATTGATGGCAATAATATATTGGAGGTATATCACACTATTGATGAGCTGGCAACTGATATCCGCCAAAACCCACGCCCAATTTTATTGGAATGTATGACTTTCAGGATGCGCGGTCATGAGGAAGCTTCGGGAACCAAGTATGTGCCCCAAAGTTTATTTGATGAATGGAAAGCAAAGGACCCGATAACTAATTTCGAAAAGTTTTTACTGGATGAAGGTGCACTAACCGCTGAATCAATACAAGTAATAAAATACGGTTTCACCACGCTGATCGATATTGAGATCGAAAAAGTATTTAGCGAGCCAGATATTATACCCGATTTGGCAACCGAAGTGGAGGACATGTACAAACCTTACAACTTTACAGCCTTCCAACCTTCCAACAATAACAAAACAAACAGACGCTATATTGATGCCATAAGCGATGGCTTAAGACAGGGCATGCGGAAGCATGACAAGCTGGTGATCATGGGCCAGGATATTGCCGAATATGGCGGCGCTTTTAAAATAACCCTGGGATTTGTAGAGGAGTTTGGCCGCGAACGGGTGCGTAATACGCCTATTTGCGAATCGGGAATTGTGGGTGCCGCAATGGGTTTGTCCATCAACGGTTATAAGTCGGTGGTCGAAATGCAGTTTGCCGATTTCGTCACCTGTGCCTTTAACCAGGTAATCAACAACCTGGCAAAAACCCATTACCGTTGGGGCGAGAATGTGGACGTGGTTGTGCGGATGCCAACAGGTGCGGGTACAGGCGCAGGCCCGTTCCATTCGCAAAGCAATGAAGCCTGGTTTACCAAAACACCGGGCTTGAAAGTTGTCTACCCGGCTTTCCCTTCTGATGCCAAAGGTTTATTGCTGGCTGCCATTGATGACCCAAACCCGGTGATCTATTTCGAGCATAAATATTTATACCGGAGCATAAGTGAGGATATACCCGATGATGATTATATGATCGAAATTGGCAAGGCAAGAGTTGTTCAGGAAGGAAATCAAGCCAGCATCATCACATATGGCCTTGCTGTCCACTGGGCAATTGAATATGCAAAAAATCATCCTGAAGAATCCATAGAGATTATCGACCTCCGCAGCCTGCTGCCCTGGGATAAGGAAGCAGTCGAAGTCAGTGCAAAAAAGACAGGCCGGGTACTGATATTGCATGAAGATACGCTGACCAACGGTTTCGGCGGTGAGATTGCCGCCCATTTGGCGGAGCATTGCTTTAGCTATCTGGATGCCCCTATCATGCGCTGCGCCAGCCTGGATACAGCGATACCTATGAACAAAGCATTAGAAGATCAATTTTTGGCAAAGGGTAGGCTGAAAGATATGATGGAGAAATTATTGAATTATTAATACTATGCCAAGAAAATCTAAAAATGCATTTACACTAAAGCAACTTTATAAAGAGGATCCTATTCAGCGCGTAATCGATGAAGGTAAAGGATGGGGTGCGCAGCAAATGCTTAAGGCGGGAGTACCTATTTTCTACCGGAATGAAAAATATCCGGAAACTATGCACGGAGACCTTTTTGTGAAGGAATATCCTGATGGATTGAAATTTTTGGTTAGAAAAGAATTAACATCTGATTATCGGTTGTTAGAAGAAGTTATCAGGCCATTAAATTGTAAAATCGTTCATTAAATTGAAAAAAAATCAATCAGAATTTCTCTTATGAGCACATATCAAGCGACTTGGAAAAGAATTGATATTACAATAAAATGGAGCCCGCCGATGTCTATTGAAGAGGCTAAACTTATTGAGAATGAAAATGACACTTTTCTCTATAAAATAATTGGACGGCATAATGAAAACTATAAATTATTTTATATCGGGAAATGTGTAGAACAAAAATTTAGTACCCGAATCTTTCAAAAAGATCATAGGCTGAAACAAGCATCATTCAAAAATGAGCATAAAAAACACCGACTTATGGTAAGTCTTGGGAGACTCACTGAAAATGAAAAACATAAACCCACTGAAATAAGTAATGTTGAAAGCTTATTGATTTTTGCGCATTCGCACGATGGATATCCATACATGAAAAACATACAATGTACTCTCACACACAATGTAATTAAAAATTACAGAATAAATAATAATGGATGGCGCAAAGACAAAATGTATAAAATAGTAGCTTACGGTTTGCATATGACTGATTAATCCTTCTACCCCTCCACCAACTCCACCTCCGCCACCGGGCTAAACAAATAGATCCGCCTGGTTTTGATCTCCGTACACTTATACCGTTTCCTCAACTTCTCATCCTTGCGAAAAACGCGGCCATTTTTTAGCTTGAACAAAGCATTCATCGGTATTTTCTCAACCGTAAAATGTGCCGGCTTGGGGGCGTCGTAAAGCCTTAATGATTTATACAGATGCAAATCCGTACAACTTGAAGCAGCAGGGTTATTGAGATAGCGAACAATGGCGTGCTTTACATCCGGTGGAAATATCTCCTTTTCAAAAAAGGGCTGCATCATTTTTTTGAAGTTGCTTTTCCATTCCGTACCATGTGGCTTGGCTTTGTGCTTATGCTCGTTCCAGGTATGCAAGTGCGCAAATTCGTGTACGGTGGTTACGAGGAAAGCGTAAACGTTCAGATCATAATTTACAGAGATGCGGTGGCCCTTGCCGTCATGCGGGGGGCGGTAATCACCAAACTTGCTGTTGCGGTTACGGGAAATTTTAAACTCACACTTAAAGTAATCAATCCAGCGGCCTATCAGCGGGGCCGCTTCAGGCGGAAGATACCTTTCTAATACTTTTACTTTATCCAATTTTACCTCGATGCAAAAATACTGTTTTTGAGCTGAAAGCAGAAAAGAGTTGAAAGCACAAAGACCAAAGCTGAAAGCTCTTATTAAAAAGCTTAGGACTTTTAGCTTTATGCTTTTTGCTACTTCAACAAATGATAAGTAATAAAACTGGCCAGATAAGCCAGCACCGTCATATAAGCAAATTGCGATGCCGGCCAACGCCAGTTTTTGGTTTCGCGGTAAACAACGGCTACCGTGCTGGCGCATTGCATGGCAAATGCATAAAACATCATTAACGAAAAAGCTACTGCTACGGTAAATACCGGGCTGCCGTCAGGGTTTTTTGCAGCATGCATTTTTTGCTGTACCGATTCCATTTTCTCTGCATCGCCATCCACACTGTAAATGGTGGCCATGGTGCCTACAAAAACTTCGCGGGCTGCAAATGAGGTGATCAGTGCAATGCCAATTTTCCAGTCGAAGCCTAATGGTTTTATCACAGGTTCTATCACATGGCCTAATACCCCGGCATATGAATTTTCGAGTTTTTCAGAGGCGATAACATGATGAAGGTCATCAGGATTTAAATGCTGAGTATACTGTGATTGTTTATATTTTTGTTCGATCCGCTCAAATCTGTCCCCTGGGCCGTAAGATGCCATCACCCATAATATTACCGATACGGCAATAATTACCTTGCCTGCCTGCAAAACAAATGCCTTAGCCCGGTCGTACATAGAATAACCCACATTCTTCCACCTCGGCATCCGGTAAACGGGAAGTTCCATAATAAAGTAACCACGTTCACGGGCTTTCAGGATATATTTCATCACAAATGCCACGGTAACAGCTGATACCAGGCTGAAGAGGTACATCCCCGTAAGGGCAAGGCCTTGCATGTTAAATATCCACCAAACGTTCTTGTTGGGAACAACCAAAGCGATCAATAAAGTATAAACAGGTAGGCGAGCCGAACAGGTAACCAATGGCGTCACCATAATGGTGATCATCCTGTCCTTCCAGTTCTCAATGTTACGGGTACTCATAATGGATGGCACCGCGCATGCAAAACCGCCAATCAACGGCACTACAGATTTACCATTGAGGCCCACTTTTCGCATGATCCTGTCCATCATAAAGGTAACGCGCGACATATAGCCGGTATCTTCCAGTATTGAAATAAAGCCAAACAGGATAGCGATCTGCGGGATAAACACCATTACCCCACTTAAGCCGGCTATCACCCCATCAACCAGTAAACTGGTAAGCGGCCCTGCCGGGAGTAGTGTATGTAATGAACTCTGCACCCAAACGAACAGATCGGCAATAAGCTTCATCGGATAAGCCGACCAGGCGAAGATGGACTGGAAAATAAAAAGCAGGATAGCAAAAAAGATGATGAACCCAAAGGTTTTATGCGTAAGCACCTTATCGATCTTGTTGCTCATGGTTTCATCCTGAGCTGTTTCAAGTTTCTTTACGGTATCATACAACAGGTCGTTAATAAAATTATACCGCGCTATGGTCTCGGATGCCTGTGCCTTTTGCGAATGAAAATTAAACTCCTGTTCAAGTTCTTCAATCCGCTCACTTTCGGCAGGTGTTATAAAATTTATGGTCTCATGCTGATGCGCCAATTGCAACGCATAATATGGGGCATCAACCTGTATCTCTTCACTTATTTTGGCTATCAACCCTGGGGCCATCGCTTCAACATCAATGGTATCTTCCTGCAACGCTACTTTATTGGCGTAGGTAATGGCTTCCTTCAGTTTGTCGATACCTTCAATTTTTCGTGCCGATATCGGGACAACCGGCACGCCCAATTTTTGAGCAAAGGCATTTACATCTATAATGATATCACCCTTCAATGCCAGGTCCATCATGTTTAGGGCGATAATAACGGGTATTTTAAGGTCGGCTACCTGTGTGTAAAGTAATAGATTACGTTTGAGGTTAGATGCATCGAGGATCACAACCACCAGATCGGGCCGTAATGGATTCGACTTATCGGCCAGTACTGAAAATACAATGGATTCGTCCCTGCTTTTGGGGTAAAGACTATAGGTACCCGGCAGGTCGATAATCTGCGCATGCCTGCCATCAGGCAGATCACACCAGCCCGTCTTTTTATCGATGGTAACACCAGGAAAATTTCCTATTTTTTGATTGAGCCCGGTAAGTACATTAAAGAGCGTTGATTTACCGGTATTTGGATTTCCTACAAGCGCAACTTTTATATCAGCATTCACTTGCTAAATAGCTACTGTAGAATAATCGTAGAAGCTTCTCTTTTGCGTAAACTTAGCTGGTAGCCGGATACGTGGATAGCAATAGGGTCACCAAGTGGGGCTATACGCGAAACCGTGATCTGTTCGCCTGGTAAACAACCCATTTCCATCAATTTTACCGACATTTCAAGATCAGTAAATTCCTTTACTATCCCTGTTTCTCCTACCAAAAGTTGCGAAAGCCTCATGTTCTATTGAATAATTGAACAAATATATACCTTATTTAAATTAAATCCAAATAAGAACAAGTGATCCTCGTCACTATTTTGAGTTCGAATAAGTGATTTTCATCACTATTTTACCTTGTTCTGAAATATCTTATGCATACCAGGTGACTTTGCCCCCCTTACCCGGGTGGCCCTTACCAAAATGAGGGCAATGGCAGTCTTTCCTGAACAGGCCGCATGATGACAGCCCCGCTATCGCGATCAACAAAAGTATATACCTGGCTCTTCTCATGGTCTGCCCCAATTTTAGTGTTTATACGATATAAACTTTGTGTTTGGTTGCCTTATTATCAAACATAAGGCAAAAATTTGCGTGCAAACAAATAAGGCTTCCCGGAAATGAGGAAGCCTTTATATTTTGAGCCTTTCAGCTTATGCGCCAACAAGTGCCTGGTAATCCTCTGCTGATAACAGACTGCTTACTTCAGAAGCATCTTTTATGCTGATCTTTACCATCCAGCCATCGCCATATGGGTCAGTATTCACCAGCTCAGGTTGACTGTCGAGAACCGGATTGGTTTCCGTAACGGTTCCGGTAAGCGGCATAAAAAGATCAGAAACAGTTTTAACTGCTTCAACGGTTCCAAAAACCTCCTCCTTAGCAACTTCTTTTCCCTTTGAACTGATATCTACATAAACAATATCGCCCAGTTCGCGCTGCGCAAACTCAGTAATGCCGATGTAAGCATCTGAGCCTTCAACTCTTATCCATTCGTGGTCCTTAGTGTATTTTAATTCAGCAGGAAAATTCATATTGATGTGTTTTTTTGTGGCTCAAAAATAATAAAACTTTGGATAAACCTATCTTAAAATAAGCTCTTTAGCAAATAAGGAAAAAAACCTAATCCGGTAAAATTTGTTAACTAAAAGTAAAACAATCAAAAATATAAACCAATGAAAAAATTAACTTCAATTATGATGATCGCCCTGGCAGCATTAGCTTTCCAGGCTTGTAAAAATGGCGCGAAGGATAGTACGGCCAGCGCTGATAGCACTAATACGGCTAAAGATACTTCTAAAAACGTAGCCGCAACAGGCGGTATTGCTGTAGATGCTGATGATGCTAAATTTGTAACCACCGCGGCCAATGATGGCATGGCCGAAGTAAACGCGGGTAATATGGCCGAACAAAAAGCAACTAACCCCCGCGTAAAGAGCTTTGCAGCCATGATGGTAGCCGACCATTCAAAGGCCGGTGCTGATCTTGCGGCACTTGCAAAAACAAAAAACATCACCCTGCCAACCACTGTAAATGCCGATTCGCAAAAAGCAGCTGACGACTTGAGTAAAAAAACAGGAAAGGATTTTGACAAGGCGTATGTTGATGCAATGGTTGACGGCCATAAAAATGCGGTAAAGTTATTTACTGACGCTTCCAATAATTGCAAGGATGCTGATCTTAAAGCATTCGCAACCAAAACATTGCCTACCTTGAAAATGCATTTGGATTCTATCAATGCTATTCATGATAGTATGAAATAATCAAAAGTAAATATCCAGGAAAAAGGGTGGGCGATGTCTACCCTTTTTTGTGCTTAATTAGTTGGATAAGCCTGATCAAAACAATAATTTCGGCTATTCAAATTTTTTATGAAAAAAACCTGCCTGCTTCTGTTGCTTATCTGCTCCTTCCTGATAAGTAATGCTCAAAAATCAAATGACATCGCATCCAAAACAAAGGGATTAACCAGGTACACCGGTTACTTTAATTTTTATTGGAATGAAAAAACCGGGCAGGTATTATTAGAGGTAGACAAGCTAAACCAGGAATTTTTATACGTGAATTCATTACCCGCCGGTGTTGGGTCGAATGACCTTGGGCTCGACAGAGGTCAGATAGGGGATATACGTATTGTAAAGTTTATCAAATCTGGCGATAAGATATTACTGATACAACCAAATTACAATTATCGGGCGGTAAGCAATAATGCTGAGGAAAGGAAATCTGTAGAAGAGGCATTTGCCCAGTCGGTTATCTGGGGCTTTAAGGCTGAGGCCCAGGATAGTGACAAGGTTTTGATTGACCTTACGCATTTTTTGCTTCGCGACAGTCACCACATTGCACGCAAATTGGAAAGAAGCAACCAGGGAAATTATCATGCTGATGAGGACCGTTCGGCAATTTATTTACCCAACACCAAAAGTTTTCCCGATAATTCGGAATTCGAGGCCATCATCACTTTAGCAGGCACGGGTATTGGTAACGAGATCAGTTCAGTTACTCCTGATCCGAATTACGTTACAGTAAGGATGCACCATTCATTTATCAAACTGCCTGACGATAAATATAAGCCGCGCAAGTTCGATCCGAGGGCTGGCTTTTATGATAATTCATACATGGACTACGCCACTCCGATTGATCAGCCTATTGTTAAGCATTTTATCACCCGCCACCGCCTGGAGAAAAAAGACCCGTCGGCAGCCATGAGCGAACCGGTAAAACCGATCGTTTATTATGTCGATCCCGGAGCGCCGGAGCCCGTACGAACAGCATTAATAGAAGGTGCATCGTGGTGGAATAAAGCTTTTGAAGAAGCCGGGTATAAAAATGCTTTCCAGGTAAAAGTACTGCCCGGGGATGCCGACCCGATGGATATCAGGTACAATATTATCCAGTGGATACACCGTTCCACACGTGGCTGGTCGTACGGCGAATCAATTGTCGACCCACGTACCGGCGAGATCATAAAAGGCCAGGTTAGCTTAGGCTCTCTGCGCGACAGGCAGGATTTTTTAATTGCCGAGGGCCTGGTGCAGCCTTATGAAGATGGCAAACCTGTTAGTGACAAAATGATGAAGCTGGCGCTGGCCCGCCTGCACCAGTTGGCAGCGCATGAAGTGGGGCACACACTTGGCCTGCAGCATAATTTTACCGCAAGTGTAAATAACCGGGCCTCAGTGATGGATTATCCGCCGCCTACCATCAGCCTGAATACGGATGGAACTGTTGATCTTTCAAATGCCTATACCACCGAAATTGGCGGATGGGATAAGCGTGCCATTTTATATGGTTACCAGGATTTCCCGGCAACGACAAATGAGGATGCTGCATTAAAGGAAATAGAAAAAGAAACCTTAAAGCAAGGTTATTTATTTATTTCGGATGATGACGCCCGGCCTGCCGGAAGTGCACATCCGCAGGCACATTTGTGGGATGGCGGTACTAATGCTGCAGATGAACTGAACCGGCTAATGGATATCCGCAAACATGTGCTGGCAAACTTCTCAGAAAAAGCCATCAGGCAGGATGCGCCAATGGCTACGCTCGAAGAGGTTTTGGTACCCATGTACTTGCTGCACCGCTACCAGGTGGAGGCCGCCTCAAAAATGCTGGGTGGCTTGTATTATACATTCGCCATTAAAAATGATGGGCAAACTATCACCAAATTCGTACCGCCCGCCGAGCAATGGAAGGCATTTAATGCGCTGATGGGCACCATTACTCCTGAGGCCCTGGCGCTGCCTGAAAAACTGATCGAAAAGATACCACCCCGCCCAATAGGTTATCCGCGTACGCGCGAAACTTTTAAATCGCGCACCGGCCTAACCTTCGATCCATTATCAGCGGCAGAATCGGCGGCAAGCAATACTTTAGAATTTATGCTGCAACCGCAGCGTGCCGCCCGTTTGGTGGAATATCATTCGAGAGACAATGCACAACCTGGCCTTGCACCGGTATTGAACAAGTTAGTGGCCCAAACCTGGATGGCACCGCAGCAAGCCGGCTTTAAGGGAGAGGTACAGCGCCTGGTGAACAATTTAACCTTAAAGCAGTTGCTCACCTTAGCAGCTACAACAAGCGCGCCCGAAAGTGTGCGTGGAATAACCCTGTTGCAAATAGACGAGTTAAAAAAATGGATGGGCAAAACATTGCTAACCGCCCGGAACGATCAAAAGGCCAACCTGTTATTCGGCTTATCACAAATTAAGGAGTTTGAGAATAATCCGGATAAATTTAAACCGGCTGAGGCACTCGACATGCCTGATGGTTCACCAATCGGGGTGGATGATTTTGGGTGCGGAATGTAAGTCTGTTTTACCCTCGCTAAGTGTCGTGCCCGTCTATTTGAAATTATGTATATTTGTGTATCAATAAATTCAAACATTATGCCTGTTAAACAGAAAAGGCTCATTTTTGAGTTAAGCACCACAGAAAAAGAACAGAAGCTCGGGTCTACATTATCAAATGCGATGCGAAAAGCTGCTGCATTGAATCTTCCAATTATATACCGGAACGAATTATGTGTTAAACCTAATTTGTTTGTACATAAATATCCTAACGGCAGGAAAGAATTAGTTGAGCAGGATTCGGAAAGTTTTGCCGAAAAAACCCTCCAAATATTACATTAATTAATGCCACGGCCGAGACTTTTCGTTGTAGCCAAACCAAACAGATCAGGCAAGAGCCTTTTTTCAAAAGAACTTACTGAATCTGATTTCGAAGTGTTTGATACATTTGATAATTCAGCTAAAAAATAAAATATCTTGTCAACACCAATAAGAACCGGATTAATGGCCTACGGAATGTCGGGCAGGGTGTTTCATGCACCTTTTGTGAGTACTCATCCTGGTTTCAGGCTTGAGGCTGTGGTTGAGCGGCATGAAAAGAATGCAGCCCAAAAATACCCTGATATTATAAGCTATGATTCTGCCGACGAGCTAATAGGGGACGAAGAGCTTGAACTAATCATCGTCAACACACCCAATAACACGCATTTTAAATTGGCCAAACAGGCTCTGAAAGCTGGCAAACATGTGCTGATTGAAAAACCCGCTGCCGCAAATACTACCGAAATAAAGGAGTTGTATGATTTGGGCAGAAGCATGAACAGGCACATCATGGTATTCCAGAACCGGCGCTGGGATAGTGATTTTTTATCAGTAAAAGACGTAATCGAAAGCGGCAGGTTGGGCGAGCTGATCGAGGTCCAATTCCGGTTCGATCGCTATAAACCTGCGCTTAGTCCGAAAGTATTTAAAGAGACGAAAACATTAGCCGCCAATGGCCTCGTGTATGATCTTGGCCCGCATCTCATCGACCAGGCCATCAGTCTTTTTGGCAGGCCCTTATCATTTAAAAAAACTACCGCCATTCACCGGGATGACTCGGAGGTTGCAGATTATTTCAATTTTCATCTTTCCTACCCGCACCAGTTTAATGTTTATTTAACTTCCGGGCTGCTCATCGCGCATCCATTGCCTTCATTTGTGGTTCATGGTACGCTGGGTAGCTACATTAAGGATAGGGTTGATGTGCAGGAAGCACAGCTCGATAGTTCACTATCTCCCATTGATAACAAATACGGAATTGAACCTGCTGAAAGTGAAGGTAAATTGGTGACTATTGGCCTCGATAACCAAAAAAATACGGAATATATTGCATCAGTAAAGGGCGATTATATACAATTATTTGAGGCGGTTTATCACACCATACGTAATAATGCGTTATATCCCATAACTGAAGAACATATTGCCTGGCAAATTGAATTGTTGCAGGCATAAAGTTTTTGTAAAATGTTTACATTTATACCATAATGAAGAAGCTATTCATACTTTTCAGCCTGATCGTAGTTGCAGGATGCACACAGGCTCAGCAAACTAAACAGGATATTACAAAAATTCCACCCTTTCATATATTAAGGACCGACAGCACCTGGTTTACCCCTGCAAACCTGAAGAAAAATAAAGCGGTGATGATCATTTACTTTTCTCCTGATTGCAGTCACTGCCAGCACCTGATGTATGAGATGAAGCCCAAAATGAAGAATTTTGACAACGTGCAAATTGTCATGATCACCTTTACCGACTTCGACCGTCTTAAAATGATACAGAATTTTTCCCGCGATTTCGGTCTGTCAAAATATACAAATCTTACGGTGGGCACCGAAGCGCGTACTTACGTTGTACAAAAATATTATCAGGTAACAACCACTCCTTATATCGCCATTTATGACCATACCGGTAAGCTGGCAAAAGCTTATGAAAAAGCGCCTACAGTGGATGAATTAATAGCCGAAGTTCAAAAAATATAGGGTCAAAAAAGGCAATTTTTCAAGGTTTTTTTACGCTTTTGGTAATAAAAAAATTACCATAATTCCCTTCTTATTTATCAATAAAGTTACAAGCATTCGTTTAAAGAGCGCTTTAAAAGGGTGAATTTTGCGCCATGAAGTTTATTGTGGTCAAAAGGTTATTTCTTATATTTTGCCTGTTATTTGCATTTAGGGCCAATGCCCAGCAACAGCCTTCAAATGCAACTAGTGGTACTATCTCCGGTAAATTAATTGACGCTACCAATAATCAGCCGCTACCATTTGCAACGGTTGCCCTGATCAGGAAATCTGACAACCAGGTGGTAAAGGGTTTGCAAACCGATATTAATGGAGGCTTTAGTCTTACAGATATTGCAGATGGTGTTTATTCGGTGCGGATAACCTTTGTCAGCTATTTAACTTATAAAAAAGATACTATATCTATTAGTCCCGCCCGCAGGACGGTTCGCCTTGGCGTCATAAAATTGGGCCCGGTAAAAGGCTTGTTAAAGGAGGTTGTGATCTCTTCCCAAAAAAGCCAGATACAACTGGGCATCGACAAAAAATCATTCAGCGTTGATCAGAGCCTGGTGAGCCAGGGAGGTTCGGCAACCGATCTTTTAGGCAATATACCTTCGGTACAGGTGGATGTGGATGGCAATGTCAGTTTGCGGGGTTCAAGCAATGTGAAGATCCTCATCAATGGCAAACCCTCAGCTTTAACCGGGAACGATTTAACCGATATCCTGCAATCCATCCCGGCAAGCTCCATCGAAACGATAGAGGTGATCACCAACCCATCTTCAAAATATGATTCTGAAGGCGATTCGGGCATCATTAACATCATATTAAAGAAAAACGCACAGATCGGCTTTAATGGCTCGGCCTCGGCAAGCGTGGGCACGCATAACACCTATAACGGTACGCTCAGCCTTGCCTACCAGAACAGCAAGGTAAATATTTATACCAATTACAGTTACCGTAAAGCTACCAGGATAGGTAATGGCACTTCTGATAAAACAACTGATTTTTTAGACCCCAATTCTCAAACTACTAAAACGGAACAGCAGAATCAGATAGCAAATCAATCGTTCACATTTGGAGGCCACAATATCCGCAGCGGGATAGATTATAACATCGACCCAAAAACAACTATCAGTTTTTCTGATAACATCAACATCCGTGATCGCGACCGCCTGCAAAACGGCAATACACAGATCACACATAACGATTCCTTGTTGGAGATGCTCAGCCAAAACAACACCAGCAACAGCAGTGGTACCAACCTGGATTTTAACCTGGATTTTGATCATAAATTCAAGAAAAAAGATGAAGAGCTTACTGCCAATATCGGGCATTCCACCAGTCATGATAATGATTTTGATTATTTAAACACTGGTTATAATTTTTATAATCCTGATAGCGCTTATAACTATAAACAAAACAACCACACCATTGGGCACCAGAGCAACTGGAACCTGCAGGCCGATTATACCGTCCCCCTGAATAATCATAACCGGCTTGATGTGGGCTATCGCAGCACTTTCAGCACCAATGATAATAATTATATAGTCGACACCTTGAATAACGCAACCGGGCAATTGGATTATGACCCGATATTGAGCAATCGGTTTATTTATCATGAGCAGGTGCACGCTCTTTATACCAATTATCAGCAGCAATTTGGCAAATTTGGGATACAGGCTGGATTAAGGCTGGAAGAGGCACGCATCAATACCACTTTAACAGATAGCTTAACCCATCCCAATCACCAGGATTACCTGAGGCTATACCCGAGCTTGTTCCTGTCAGAAAAATTGAGCGATAATCAAACCTTGCAACTGAGCTACAGCAGGCGGGTTACACGGCCGCGTGGCAATCAGATATCGCCTTTCCTGGATAAGAGCGACCCTTTGAATTATAGCCAGGGCAACCCCAACCTGTTACCGCAGGACATCCACTCATTTGAATTGAGCTACATCAATTACTGGAAAACGCTTACACTTACCTCTTCATTATACTATCGCCTTACCAATGATAATATTCAACGGATAGTGACCCCGTATATTTCAAATCCCGAGATCAGTTTAACGGAGTTTGAAAACGTAAAAAGTGCTTCCAATGCGGGCTATGAGCTGATAGCAAAATTGAGCCCATCAAATGCATTTGATCTCACAGGCAACTTAAATGTGTATTATAAGAACATCGATGGCGACCCCGCATTGGGCCTCACAGCAACTTCAGGGTATTCATGGAACGCTAACTTAACTGCGAATATTAAACCAACCAAAAAGCTTGGCTTCCAGATACGGGGCGATTACCAGGGCGCACAGGTGGTGCCGCAGGGAAGGGCATTAGCCGTGTATGGTATCGACGGTGGCGTGCGGTATGATATATCCAAAAAATTGAACTTCAGCCTCAACGGGCGCGACCTGTTAAACACCCGGAAATTTGCCAACGATATTAAGTATAATAACCCAGCGCTTAATTTTACTTCCGAACAAAATTCAGAACGCAGGTTTGCTACAGGTGTTTATATAGCCACCTTATCATACCGGTTTGGCAGCACCCCGGGCAAGCAGAAAAAGGATAAGAACAAGGATCAGCAGCAACAAGACCAGGATATGCCTGACGAGGCAACACCCCAAAATCAAAACGGTGGCGGGCAATCAAATGGTGCCGCACCTGCGGGCAATCAGCGTGGCGTTCAGCATTAATTTTGTTCCGGTTTATTGTTGTTGCTGTTGCTGCTGTATCATTTCCATATAGCGCTGATAACTGTTCTTTGCAGCCTCATTTACCGGCTTAAATTCGGGCACTTCGGATGTTTCTTTATGGTGATGGTTTGAAAGCGTATCATCTTCGCCAACGGATACTGCCACCTCCAGCAAATGCTCAGACGCGCCTTTGTATACTCCTTTTACAGGCGAGCAATCCGAAAAATTACGGCCTACCGCCAGACGGATATGTGTATCGTTAGCAATGCAGTTATTCGTTGGGTCGATGCCCAGCCAGCCATAATCAGGGATATAAGCTTCGGCCCAGGCATGGGTGGCGCCTTCACCACGCAGGGCCGTGCTGCGGTTAGTGCAGATGTATCCGCTCACATATCTTGCCGGGATATCCACCAGGCGAAGCATAAGGGTTAAGATATGGGCAAAATCCTGGCAAACACCAGCTTTCAGCTTCCATATTTCATCCAATGTGGTTTCAACCGTGGTAACGCCCTTGATGTATTTAAAATTATCATACACATACCGGCAAAACCGGAGTGCTACCTGGTAAGGGGTATCATCCCTGGATTTTTCAGCCTGCACCAGTTCCATTAGCTCAGCAAACCCCTCAAAATATTCCTGTTTCAGGAAATCAATATAAGGCATAATGTACCGCAGGCGCTTCAGATCATCCCATTGCTGTACCGGGAAAATATCGTTACCGGGTAAAGGCTTATGATGCGTGTTAACCAATAATTTCGAGTTGATGACGAGTGAAGTATGCGGCTCGCTATAGGTAAAACTGCCTACTTCGTTTCCGTAATAATCAGTATAAGTATCAATTACCGGGTCGCCGGTGATATGTAATTCCTGTTTGATCACATCCTGGTATTCGTCCCTGATCGGAAATAATACGATCTGGTTGGCGCTGTCGCGCACGGGACTGGGGTATGTGTATTTGGTAATGTGTTGTATTTTAAATTCCGGCATAATAATGTATCAATTGATTTTATTCATCAGGAGTTTGCAAAATAATGGTTGTTGAGGGCATCGCCGATACCAAAAAGCTCGCCCCTGATATGGGTGAGATAGGTATGCAGGCCCTCATCTTTTATGCTTTGCACCGAACTATATTTGATATGGCTTTGCAGCCTTCCGATGTAAAAGGATAATTCCCTGAAGTGATCGATATTACTGTCGTTCTTTAAACGCTCAAAATAACGCTGAATATGGTTCACCGCATAGATCACCGAGCGCGGGAAGTCGTTGTTTAATACCACCTGCTCCAACACATTTTCAGCCTCAAATCCTTCCCGGTATGTTTTCAGGTAGATCTCATAACCACCTAATGAGAGCAACAGGTGTTTCCAATAAGTAGTGTCCGTAAGCAAATCCGGATTATCATCTATCGACCCAAACTTGGTATCCAAAATATCAACCGATTGTATGCCCCGCTCCAGGTACTTACCAATATTCATAAAGCTGCGACCCTCTCCGCGTTCCATCGTAATTTCAACAGTGCCGTAGTAGAGCATCACCTGCTTTATCAATATATCTAATACGCTTATTGGGTCGTCTTTTTTCAGCGCATTTTCAAGGCGGGGATCTTTTACGGTATGGTAATATTCGTTCAGGCATTGCCACAAATCCTTGGTGATATGCTCCTGTACGCCGCGTGCATTTTCGCGGGCCAGGGTAATAATGTTTAATATCGAGTTTGGGTTGTTCTTCCCGGTCACCATATAGCGGATAACCGCGCGACTGTTATTGCCAAGCTTTTCCGTTTCCTCATCTCGTCCAGAAAATATTCGTACCACCGGTTCCCATGTAAATCCCTGCACTGCATCCTGCGATGACGCGTAATTTATTTTGAGCATCCGCAAAATACCGTCGCTGCGCTCCACATAACGGCTTAACCAATATAAACTTGCTGCTACTCTGCTTAACATATATTTTTATTTCGGAAGCCGGATTTTCGATTTCGGATTTGTTTTTTTGACTTTCCCGGTTTCCACTTTTATGCTTTCTTTTTTACCTTCTGCAGCCAATACCCAGGTATCTTTGCTCCCGCCGCCCTGTGAGCTGTTCACCACCAGCGACCCTTCCTTCAGAGCCACCCTTGTTAAGCCTCCCGGTACGATTTGTATACCGTCTGGTCCGCATAAGGCATAAGGCCTTAGGTCGATCCTCCGCGGATGCAGCCCACCCTGCATATAACACGGCGCGGCCGACAAGCTGATAGTTGGCTGCGCAATAAAATTGCGCGGGTCCTTTATGATCTCTTTTTTATAATCCTCAATTTCCTCCTCCGTTGACGCATGACCCATTAGCATACCATAGCCTCCGCTTCCATTGGTTTTTTTGACTACCATTTTATTAATGTTGGCGAATACATGCTTGCGCTCGTCGGCATTTCCCAACTGGTAGGTGGGTACATTCTTTAATATCGGCTCTTCGTTCAGGTAATATTTGATCATTTCAGGCACGTAAACATACACTGCCTTATCGTCAGCCACGCCATTTCCTATAGCATTTACGATAGCCACGTTTCCTTTCCGATAAGCCCCCATGATGCCTGCTACGCCTAAAATACTCGATGGATTGAACGCCAATGGATCAAGATACTCATCATCCACCCGGCGATAGATCACATCCACCTGCTGCAAACCAATAGTAGTTTTCATATAGACCTTTTGATTTTTCACAACGAGGTCGCGGCCTTCAACCAATTCAACGCCCATTAAACGGGCAAGCGTGGTATGCTCAAAATAAGCCGAATTGTAGATACCCGGGCTGAGTAAAACTATCGTTGGGTTGCTTACCTGCCGTGGCGATAACGAAAGCAGGTTTTTATATAGGATGGTTGGATATTCTGTTACACTGCGCACGCCGCATTGCGGCATCAGGTCAGGAAAGAGGCGTTTGGTTATTTCGCGGTTCTCCAGCATATAACTTACGCCTGAGGGTGTGCGAAGATTATCTTCAAGCACATAAAATGTTCCGTCAAAATCCCGGATCAGGTCGATACCCGCGATATGCACATAAATATCATAAGGAACCTGCAACTGGTGCATCTCCCTCAAAAAATGCGGGCACGAGTAAATAATATCGATGGGCACAATGCCATCTTTTATAATAAACTGGTTATTGTATACATCCTTTAAAAACAGGTTGAGGGCGGTAAGGCGTTGTTTGATCCCCTTTTCAACAAAGGCCCATTCATCGGCAGTGATGATACGGGGGATAATATCAAAGGGAAATATCTTTTCAATACCCTCGCCGCTGCTGTAAACCGTAAAGGTGATCCCCTGACTCATGAAGAGCCGCTTTGCCAATTCTTCCTTCCGAGTCAGATCTTCAGCCGACTCCTTCGACAAATAATCTATTACCTTACTGTAATGATCCCGGATGCGATCAACCCCATACATTTCATCCCAAACGCCGCTGATGGGGTGATATTCCTTAAAATAAGCTGATTCTTCCATAATTCTACCGCTGAAATGATATTAACCGATCAGTTATTTCTTAAAAATTGTAATTTATGAAGTATTCTATCAAAAAAGCAAATGATTTTTAAGAAATTTTCATAAATATAGGGTTCAATATATAAATTTATTATCAATAATCTATAAATTGATTGCATTTTGATAATTAAAGTTGATTTTTTAAATCAAAATACATAATTTATTGCTATTTCTGAGGGATTGGTCAAAAATGAGATCTGGATTTATTTTCATGAATTTTAGGTTTAAGTGCAGACAGGACAGGCGTTGACTATATTCTGATATATAATACATTTAGTATCTTAGCTTTGTTTCTCATCACAATAAATGGCTTCTAAAAGCAATTCAGGCAAGTTAGGTTTATGGACGAGCACTTCACTTGTTGTCGGCAATATGATCGGCGCCGGTATTTTCCTGATGCCCGCCGCGATGGCTTCTTATGGAGGCATTGGCTTATTGGGCTGGGTATTTTCGGCCATCGGCTCATTTTTTATAGCCAAGGTTTTCAGTAACCTGAGTAAGCTCATCCCAAATGCTACCGGTGGCCCATACGCATACACTCGTGCAGGCTTTGGCGATTTTGCCGGATTTCTCGTTGCCTGGGGGTATTGTATTTCCATTTGCTGTGCAAACGCCGCCATCGTGGTTTCCTTTGTCAGTGCCATGAGCGTATTTTTCCCGATATTGGCCACAAATACCGTTGCCGCAGTTCTCACCGGTTTGTGTACTTTATGGTTCATCACCTGGATCAATACCATGGGAGTAGCTATTTCAGGTAAGTTTCAGCTGGTTACCACTATGCTCAAGTTGATCCCTCTTTTGCTTGTTGCTGTTGGCGGTTTACTTTTTATCAACCCATCCAATTTTCATCCATTCAACCTAAGTGGTATGAACACTTTCGATGCTATCACCCGGACCGCTACGATGACCATGTTTGCCTTTGTAGGCATCGAGTGCGCCACCATACCCGCCGGAAGTACAGAAAATTCGGGGAAAACAGTTTCCAGCGCCACCATCCTCGGCGTGCTGGTGGTTACTTTGGTTTACATATTGGGCAGCTTCAGCGTGATGGGCGTGATACCCCCCTCAGTGCTCGAAAAATCATTAACCCCTTATGCTGATGCTGCCGTAGTAATTTATGGACCAGCAGCAAAATACCTGGTAAGCGGTGGCGTAGCCATCGCAGCCTTTGGTGCATTAAATGGCTGGGTATTGGTGCAGGGCCAGGTGCCTTTCGCCATCGCCAAGGATAAGCTTTTCCCCGCAATATTTGGCCGGCTCAACACCAAAGGCGTACCTACCTACGGCATGATCATTAGTTGTACTATTATATCGCTGCTTATGATCATGAACTATAGCAAGGGCCTGGTCGAGCAATTCAAATTTCTACTATTATTATCTACACTCAGTGTGCTGGTGCCATATCTCCTTTCGGCAGCAGCTTATATTGTTGTGGGCACCAAGAAAAGCGCGCTGCACAAAGCTAGCCTGGTTAGTGTGGTACTGTTGGGGATGCTGGCCTTTATCTACGCCCTCTGGGAAATTTCAGGTTCAGGTTATCAAACGGTTTATTATGGATTCATATTCCTGATGGCCGGTGTACCGTTCTATATCTGGTTGAGTTATAAAAAGCATCAGGCTGAGGAATAAGTCTAAATATTTATATTTGTAACTTAAACTGATGAAACTAAACCTTTTTATACTCTTCTGCACAACATTCGCACTATCGTCTTGCAAAAAATCCGCTAATGTCCCCCCTAACTTAACTCAAAAACCTGACGTGTATGTTGTTGGGTACGACCATACTAATGCGGTTTATTGGAAAAATGGAAAAGAAATAATCTTAACTAAATCTTATTCTGGCGGAACATTTTTCAGTGCGATAGCTACTGCTATTACGATATCAAATAATAACGATGTATATATTGTGGGGCAAGGCACACACGAAAATAGTACAACAAGTGCACTTTTATGGAAAAATGGTGTACTCGATACATTGCAAAGCTTAAACGAATATGATGGTGTTCACTATCCTGTTACTTCAACAGCATGGTCCGTTGCTATTTCTGGAAGTGACATTTATGTCGGGGGTCAGCAGCATGGGACCGTATCATTAAATCATGGTGCTATCATTTGGAAAAATGGCATTCCAGTAGGATATGGTGCTGGTAATGAAAATATTTCATCCATAGTTTTTACGAATGGCCATCTGTACAGCACAGGCCCTAACGGCGGTCAGACTAACAATTTTCCAAATTATTACATGGATGGGACCATCAAAGATCTTCCGTCAAACAACTATGCTTTGACATGGGATATGGGCATTACCGAAAATGATGTATATGTAGTGGGGCAGGATAATAATGCACCCGTTTATTGGAAAAATGGTTTGGAAGACACATTACACTTAATATATCCTTTTGGTGAAGCAAATTCGATAGCAGTGTCTGGCGGCGATGTGTACATCGGTGGAAATCAGCATTATGCCATAACCGCGGGAGCTATTTGGAAAAATGGGAAATTAATATTTTTGCCATCGCCCGCATTTAAAGGGGTATGGCGTAAAATTGCTGTAAATGGACCTGATGTTTATGATGTCGGCTATACAGATACCCTGACAACAAGTAGCCAGGAAACATCAGTTGCATTGTTTTGGAAAAACGGTATCAAAAAAACGTTATCAGGCCCTTACAGCAATGCGCTAAATATTTATATTCATTAGTTTAAATTTTTTGCCCTGCGTTAGTAAATACTCCTATTCCTGATGGCTGGCGTACCGTTCTACATTTGGCTGAGTTATAAAAAGCACCATGCAGAAGAATAAAAAAACCGCCTTAATTTATTAAAGCGGTTTTCAAAGTCCTCTCCTTTGGAGAGGATTATTCACTATATTTTGTTTTTAAAAGGTGTTCATGAAGGTTTCGCCGTTTAGGTGAGGTTATTCTCCCGAAGAATGCTCATGTATCTCTTCCTGCCTAAATAGCTTGGCACTGAAATAATCATTATTCATACGGGAAATATTAGTCAGGCTAATTTCTTTTGGACATTCGGCCTCGCAGGCACCGGTGTTGGTGCAATTGCCAAATCCTTCTTCATCCATTTGTGCAACCATCGATTGCGCACGGCGGTAACGCTCGGGCTGGCCCTGCGGCAATAGCGCAAACTGCGATATTTTAGCTGATACAAACAGCATGGCCGATGCATTTTTACAGGCCGCCACACAAGCTCCGCAACCAATACAGGTAGCTGAGTTGAAAGCTTCGTCAGCAATCACCTTTGGTATGGCTATTTCATTAGCATCAGGCACGCCACCGGTATTTACTGATACATAACCACCGGCCTGCTGTATTCTGTCGAACGCTGAGCGATCAACCGCCAGGTCCTTAATAACCGGGAAAGGTGCGGCGCGCCATGGTTCGATGGTGATAGTTTGCCCGTCGTGGAAAGTGCGCATATGCAATTGGCAGGTCGTTATTGCCTTTTTAGGTCCGTGAGGATGGCCATTGATGTACAATGAGCACATTCCGCAAATACCTTCGCGGCAATCATGATCAAAATGGATAGGATCTTCACCTTTATGTACCAGGCCTTCGTTCACCACATCCAGCATTTCCAAAAATGACATATCCGGCGAAATATTCTCCGCTTTGTAGGTCACAAATTTACCTGGTGTTTTTGCATTTTTCTGACGCCATACTTTAAGCGTCAGGTTCATGTTGTTAGTACTACTCATATATTTGAGATTTTAGAGCCGAGAACCAAGAGTCAAGAATCAAGACATTTTTAAATCTTTCTTGGCTCTTGATTCTTGGTTCTTGATTCTACTTATAGCTTCTTTGTGTTAAATGAACATTTTCAAATTCCAGTATTTCCTTATTCAGTACCTCCGGCTGATTATCGCCTTTATATTCCCATGCCGCTACAAACGCGAAATTATCATCATCGCGTAATGCTTCGCCTTCCGGAGTTTGCGACTCTATCCTGAAATGCCCACCGCATGATTCTTTGCGCATCAGCGCATCATCAACCATCAGTTCGCCCAGCTCAAGAAAGTCGGCTATACGACCAGCTTTTTCAAGCGACATGTTCACTTCTTCGTTTTCGCCCAAAACAATAGCGTTTTTCCAGAAATCGGCACGCAGGCTTTGTATCATTCCCTTGGCTTTTTTCAAACCTTCTTCGTTACGCGCCATACCGCAATACTCCCACATGATATGGCCCAGCTCGCGGTGGTATTCATCCACGGTTTTGGTGCCTCTTAGTGCAAGCAGCTTTTGTATTCTTTCTTCTACGTCCTTTTTAGTCTGTGCAAAGGCTGGATGATTAGCATCGATAGGTTTTGGACCGATAGTAGCCAGGTAATCCCCCAAAGTATAAGGAATCACAAAATAACCGTCAGCCAAACCCTGCATCAGGGCAGATGCCCCCAAACGGTTTGCCCCATGATCAGAAAAATTGGCCTCACCCAAACAATACAATCCCGGTACATTGGTCATCAGGTTATAATCAACCCAAAGTCCACCCATGGTATAGTGAACTGCCGGATAAATGCGCATGGGCACTTTGTACGGGTTCTCGTCCGTGATTTGGTAATACATGTCGAACAGGTTACCATATTTCGCCCTTACGGCATCCTCGCCCAAACGTGCGATCGCGTCAGCAAAATCAAGATAAACTGCGATACCTGTAGCACCTACACCCCGGCCCTCATCCACCATTTCTTTTCCATTGCGTGATGCCACATCACGCGGCACGAGGTTACCGAATGATGGATATTTTCTTTCCAGGAAGTAATCCCTGTCTTCTTCCTTCAAATCGGTTACTTTCAACTCGCCTTTGCGTAATCTCTGAGCCAGCTCAACTGTTTTCGGCGCCCAAACACGGCCATCATTACGCAACGACTCTGACATCAACGTCAGCTTGGATTGATGATCGCCCGTTACCGGTATACAGGTTGGGTGAATTTGTGTATAGCATGGGTTGGCAAAAAATGCTCCGCGCTTGTGCGCGCGCCATGCTGCTGTAACATTACAACCCATAGCGTTGGTCGATAGGTAAAATACGTTACCATAACCGCCGGTAGCTAATAACACAGCATGGCCTGTATGAGTTTCGATATTACCCCTTTCCAAATTACGGGTAACTATGCCCTGCGCCTTGCCATCAACCACTACCACATCCAGCATTTCGGTGCGGGTATACATCTTTACTTTGCCGGCGTGTATCTGGCGGTTCAAAGCTGAATAAGCGCCCAACAGTAATTGCTGTCCCGTTTGCCCCCTTGCATAAAATGTGCGCGATACCTGCGCACCACCAAATGAGCGGTTATCCAGCAAGCCTCCGTATTCGCGGGCAAATGGAACGCCTTGTGCTACACATTGGTCGATGATATTTACTGATACCTCCGCCAGGCGGTAAACATTGCCTTCACGGGCACGGTAATCGCCGCCTTTGATTGTATCATAGAACAGGCGGTAAACGCTATCGCCGTCATTCCGGTAGTTTTTTGCCGCGTTAATGCCACCCTGAGCGGCAATAGAATGCGCGCGGCGTGGACTATCCTGGAAACAGTATGCTTTTACGTTGTAACCCAGTTCGGCCAGTGAAGCTGCCGCCGAAGCGCCCGCAAGCCCCGTACCCACCACAATCACATCGTATTTACGCTTGTTGGCCGGATTAACCAGCTTCAGGTTAAACTTATGCGTACTCCATTTTTCGGCTAAAGGGCCTTTTGGAATTTTAGCATCTAAACTCATATGATGAAATTCTAAATTCTAATCTCTAAATACTAAACTCTCAACTCTTTGTAAAAAAATACACTATTGGCATTGCAGCAAAGCCAATCGGAATGATCACCGCGAACAGCCATGTGCCGATAAACTCTACTATGGGTGTATATTTCCTATGCACCCATCCCAGCGTGCGGAATGCGCTCTGGAAGCCATGCAATAAGTGAAATGATACTGCCCCCATTGCGATCACATAAAATATCACATACCATATATTGCTGAAGCTGTTGGCTACCCGCGCATGCAGATCCTTTACGCGTACTATTTCGGTATTATTTTCTGTTGATACTGAATTTTCAAATTTGGGTGAGGTAGGTGTAAAATCTGCTGCTGTAGTTTGGCCAGATGAAAGGTCGGTGTGGTATTCCTTATAACCCACCTTGTCAGTGAATTTGTAGCTGAACCAAAAATCGCTCATGTGGATCACAATGAACAGTAAAAGGATTGAACCCAGCAACCCCATATTCTTTGACGACCATGAGGCATCCGACTTAGCCTGAACCGCATATCCTACCGGCCTTGCCCCGCGGTTTTTAATCGTCAATATAAGGGCATAAACCGCATGTACCACAATAGAGAGATACAACAGGTAGGCGATCACTTCGATCGGTGGAAAATGTGTAAGGAAGTTTGCATACACATTGAAACCAAAACCCTCATCATTTTTGAACAGTAAGAGGTTGCCGCCAAGGTGCACTATCAAAAAGGTGCACAGAAACAAGCCCGTTAAAGCCATGATCAGCTTTTTGCCCAGCGAGGAGTTAAAGGTTTGTTTAAATTCGCTCATTATAAAATAGATTTATTAGGGCAAAAGTATTTATTAAATAGTTATAAGGACGGAGAAATGCTAAACCAAACATTTATTTAGAAACATTCTAAAATTACACTTAACATTTTGGTGCTTAATAACTAAATTTTATATTCGCCGACCTTAAATCTTATTGATCATTATATGAAATACTTTCTTCTTGGCCTATCCCTTATCCTGCTTGCTGGCTGCAAAAATTTCGGAAAGATTGAATTCGACGGCTCAGCACCCGGCATTAAAAGCGGGACATTCGTCATTAAAAATCTTCGCGACAGCACATTATATGGTGTGAATATCAAGGATGAAAAATTCTTGACCACCGGTATATTACCTCAACCAGGATATTATACCATGGGTATTGTAGACGATGCCGACAAAAGCAGCACCGATAAACATTATGAAGTTTACCTGGAAGGCGGCAAATACACTATTGCAACTGACGCGAAAAATCATTTTAATTACCCGAAAATCACTTCGGCATCAAAAATACAGGATGAGCTTTCAGCTTATTACACCCTGCTTGATCAGCAACAGGCAGATGATACCAAACAACTTGCAGAGGTTCGGGCCAAATTGGATAAAGTTGGACGCAGAACACATAGCACCGAAGAGAATAATTCGCTGGTAAATAAATTATCAGAAATACATGGTAAGGAAAACACAGGCGGGTTTGAGGCACTTAAATTATTTACTAAACAATATCCCCAAAGCACTATATCAGCCCACTTAATGAGCAAGCTTGATTACGACCAGGAACCTGCAAAGTATTACGAGCTATATCAAACTTTTAGCGCCGAAGCAAAGGCCAGTGATGAAGGGAAAGAAATTGGCGAAAAGCTGAGCCACCTGGTAAAGCTGATCCCCGGGGCGCAAAGCCCGGCAATTGTAGGTAAAACACCTGATGGCAAGCCCTTTGATCCCTCCTCAATAAAAAAGAAGATCATATTGATTGATTTTTGGCGCGCGGTTAACCAGGTGAGCCGCTTAAATCACCAGGATTTGATAAGCATGTTAAAATTGCAGCTTAATTCGAAGAGTTTCGGTATTGTAAGCGTTTCCATCGATTCTAAATATGATTGGTGGCGCACCGCAATTACAGAGGATAAAATGAGCTGGCCACAGGTCTCGGACCTGAAAGGCGACGACTCACAAAATGCCGCCAACTGGGCCATAAGCCAGATACCTACTTATTACCTGGTTGATGGTGACTGGAAGATCATTGCCCGGGATATACAATTGGCTGAGGTGCCGGTGTATGTAAACGAATATCTGAATAAGCATTAACCAAGAGCGATCACTTTATCCTTAAGCACACCAAATATCCTGTCGTCTTTTTGATGGCGCAGGGCCACCCTGCCTGTAAACCTGCCGAATGATGGCAGGATCACCTGCCTGCTTCCAAACGAGAAGCATGGTATGGTAAGGCTCTGCCTGCCCCGGCCGGATAATAAAACGCCTGGATGAATATGCCCGCAAAAAACATAGGCTTCTGTAGTTGCGAGTGTCTCATCATTAAGTGGCTGGTGCAGCATCAGGAAAGGACCAACCTGCAACTGATCATGCAATGCTATGTTCAGTTCCTCATAATATTTATCATGAATAATATCATGGTTGCCGCGTATCAGAATAATCTTCAGCTTTTTGAATTGTTGCCGCCATAACCTGAACCACTCCCAATCGGCATTCATATCGCTATGAAACAGGTCGCCTAAAAAAATGAGCTTTTCAGGTTTGTGTTCAAATATCAGGTCGGATAATTCACCAAGGTCGGTTTGTTCCATATTTCGCGGAACGGCAATGCCCGCCTTGCGGAAGTGCCCTACCTTACCCAGGTGCACGTCAGCAGCAATAAGTGCCTTTTGCTGTTGCCAGTAAATTGCTTTTTGAGGTAATAAAATAAGGTCCTGCTCAAGGAAATTAAAATCGAGGCCCGCACAGATCGTCATAAAGACAAAGCTAATAAATTATGATTACACCGATTATTAAAGATGATTATACCGAGTTTGGGAATTGATTTCACAGATTACGTTTGTTTATTCGTTCTTGTTATGTTTTTAAGCCCCCTCCTTTGGAGAGAGTTTGGGTGAGGCCATAATTTCTTCTTACTTTTACGCCAACCAATTTGGTTTTACATGAGTAATACCTTTAACCGACCCATTCGTGTTTTAGTTGCTAAGGTGGGCCTTGACGGGCATGACCGTGGCGCGCGTATTATCGCCACCTCCCTGCGTGACGCGGGTATGGAAGTAATTTATACCGGCCTGCGCCAGACCCCCGAAATGGTAGTAAACACTGCGCTGCAGGAGGATGTGGATGCCATCGGTATCTCTATCCTTTCCGGTGCACATATGACCGTTTTTCCGAAGATCATCCAGTTAATAAAAGACAAAAAAATGGATGATGTGCTGATAACCGGTGGCGGGATCATCCCCGAGAGCGATATGCGGGAGCTGAAGGGGATGGGAGTTGGTGAGCTTTTCCCTCCTGGAACAACAACTAAGGATATTGTTCAATATATTACCGACTGGGTGCACGAGCATCGTAATTTTTAATTTTTCTACCATGTTTGAAAATCTCTTGATCGATTATAACGATCGCATTCAACATATCATCATCAATCGCGAAAGCAAATTAAATGCGCTTAACAAGGCCACCCTTGCCGAATTGCATACTGCTATATCTGATGCCTTCAGCAATGAACGCGTTGGTGGCATCATCATCACCGGAGCAGGGCAGAAAGCCTTTGTAGCAGGTGCCGACATTGCTGAATTTGCTTCTTTCAATTCCGCACAAGGGGGTGAATTATCAAAAAACGGACATACCAAAGTTTTTGATTTGATTGAAAACGGCAATAAACCTGTTATCGCAGCCATTAATGGTTTTGCCCTGGGTGGAGGGTTGGAACTGGCTTTAGCCTGCCACATCCGCATTGCCTCTGATAATGCAAAAATGGGTTTGCCCGAAGTGAGTTTGGGGTTGATCCCGGGTTATGGGGGTACACAACGCCTTACCCAATTGGTGGGTAAAGGCAAGGCCCTTGAAATGATCTTGACTGCGGATATGATCACGGCTGATGAGGCCTACCGGATAGGTTTAGTGAACCATGTAGAAAGCCAGGATACCCTGCTTACTAAAGCCGAGGAGATCATGAACAGGATATTACTAAGAGCCCCGCTTGCCGTTGCATCAGCTATCGCTGCGGTAAACGCATCTACCCAAACAGGGGTGAATGGTTTCCAAAAAGAGATCGATGAATTTGCAAAATGCTTCGATATGGAGGATTTTAAGGAAGGTACTTCGGCCTTCCTCGAAAAGCGAAAACCTAATTTCCAGTCTAAATAGGCACTTTTTATGACACAAAACTGACCAAATTTACATTTTGGTCAAAATTATCTCGCTGTTAATCAAACGATTGAATAATCATGACATTAGGATGAAACGGCGAATATATTTTGTGATGTTACTTTGTCCTGTGTTTAAACACACAACACATAATTTAACATACAAAGTCATGAAAAGTACATTAAAAATTTCAGCCTTAGTTTTAGCTTTTGCCGGATTTGCATTTGGCGCAAAAGCACAAACAACTACTACAACTTCCAAAACTTCTACCACATCGAACAGAGTAATTTTAAGCGTTGGCGTTGATGCCGGCATCCCGACAGGAAAATTAAATGATTCATACAACTGGAACCTTGGTGGTTCAATACAAGCCGATATCCCGGTTGTTCAGCATCAGTTATTTGTAACTGTTAATGCAGGGTACAACAATATCTTTGGTAAAAAGAATATCGATGGTACCGGTATCGACGCAACCAACATTCAATTGTTGCCTGTAAAAGCCGGTTTAAAATTCTTCCCGATAAATAACTTTTACATCCAGGGTGAAGCAGGTGCTGCCTTCTTACTGAACAAATCAGATCTGAACGACGATAAGAGCGCTGCATTTGTTTATGCTCCGCAGGTTGGTGTTCAGTTCCCACTAGGTGGAAAAAGCTACATCGATGCAGGTGTTCGTTACGAAGGTACAACCAAGTTTAACAGCGCTGTTGATAACAGCAAGGTTAACTTCATTGGCCTGCGTGTAGCCTATGCCTTTGATACAAAGTAACATTTACTAGTAGTTTAATTAATTCAGTTAATAAAATGGTGAAGAGGGCAATATGCCTTTTTCGCCATTTTTTTATTAAGAAATATAAAAATTAACTCATTAATTAACTTTTCTCCGAAATTTTAGCAAATTTGTTTGTAACTTGATGTTCAACAAATACGTTTACCTGCTAAAAAGGAATTCCTGATATGAAAAAAATACTCATCATTGATGATGAAGTTAATGTTGCGCTATTATTATCCAAGTTTTTAACTCGGAACGGTTTCGATGTGACCACGGCCTCTACAGGCACAAGTGGCATGGAATTTCTTAAAAACGGTGCTTTTGACCTGGTACTATGTGATTTTCGCCTGGAAGATACGGATGGTCGCGAGATGCTTAAAAACATCAAGACCCAATATCCTAAAACCGGCGTAATTATTATTACCGGCTATTCCGACATTAAGATGGCGGTAGAACTGATCAAGATGGGTGCTTATGATTATATCACCAAGCCACTTTATCCTGATGAGATATTAAACACCATAAATAAGGCCTTTGAAACCCATCACGCACTGGTTGACGACCAGGAAACCACAACTGTTATCCGCCCCAATGGAAGGGAGATCAAAAAACAGGCACACAACAATGATTTTGTTGTGGGTACAAGCAAGGCATCAAAGGAACTGCTCCGTCAGATCGAATTGGTTGCGCCAACCAATTATAGTGTGATCATTTTGGGTGAAAGCGGCACAGGCAAGGAATCGGCCGCAAAAAATATACACCTCAACAGACCCCGCCATAACATGCCATTTATTGCGATGGACTGCGGCTCACTTACAAAGGAACTGGCGGCAAGCGAGTTTTTCGGGCACGAAAAGGGGTCGTTTACGGGCGCATTATATACCAAAATAGGTCACTTTGAAATGGCCAATGGTGGTACGCTCTTCCTGGATGAAGTGGGCAACCTGTCCTACGAGATACAGGCTGCTTTACTAAGAACTGTGCAGGAGAGAAAGGTAAAGAGAATAGGAAGCACAAAAGAAATCGACCTGGATGTGCGCATTATTGTAGCTACTAACGAGAGCCTGCAGGAAGGTATACAAAGGGGCCGGTTCAGGGAAGACCTTTACCATCGCTTTAATGAGTTTACCATCTACATGCCGCCACTGCGCGAACTTGGTAGCGATATCATGCTGCTGGCTGAGCATTTTTTAAGAATGGCCAACCAGGAGCTGGGGCGCAATGTAAATTCATTTGCACCGGAGGTGGTGGAATGTTTTATGAACTATCGCTGGCAGGGAAATATCCGCGAACTGAAGAACGTGATGCGCAGGGCAACCCTGATCACTGAAGGTGATACAATCCAGATGAAGGCGCTTCCGCTTGAGATATCAAATTACAGATCACCTGCATTTGAGCCGGTTGTTGTTGCCCTTCCTGAACCTGTATTGATCAAGGAAAGCAGGCACGATCTGAAAAACGCTGCTCAGGAAGCAGAGTATGATACCATTTTAAAGGTTTTAAGGGAAGTTAATTTTAACAAGACCAAAGCTGCTGAGATATTAAATATCGACCGCAAAACGCTTTACAATAAAATGAAGGCCATCAACCTGAGCAAATAACGTATGGAAGAGCCATTAAAGGGCGGCGCGCAGGATGAAGATAAACTGCGCAGATTAAGGCATGATATCAGGAATCAGCTTTCAAACATTAACCTATCTGTTGAGCAACTAAAATACGAAATACCAGACGATGCGGGTTCTGATAGTGAGTTTTACATCAGCACCATAGCCACAAGCTGCGCAAAGATCAACGAGTTGCTTAACGATATGGATTAACCCACTGATAAATAAGAAGATTTAATGAGCGGCGCTAAAACTTTTTAGCGCTTTTTTGTTTACCTATAGGTACTTATTACAATTACTCAATGTCGATTTTTAACTATAAGCAGCGTAACAATATTATATTGGTCAGCATTATTGTGCTGGGCTGTTTTTTAGTTTATGCTTTAAGCGGCTTATTCAGTTCCATACTCGGGGCCATTGTGCTGTTCACCATTTTCAGGCCGGTATATCTCCACTTTGTCGAAAAAAAGCGCTGGAATAAAAATCTGATCACCTTACTGATCATCTTTACATCTCTTATCGTCATCGTGATCCCATTTCTTACACTGAGTTTTATGGTGATCGATAAAATATCGAGCCTTCGCAGAGAATCATTCCCGATACAGGAATGGCTTTCAAAGATCGATGCCTTTGCGGGCACGCATTTGAATCAGCCCAAATTAGCTGAAAATGCGATGCAAAAGCTCGGCACCTATGTTACCGAGCTTTTCCCGTCCATTATAAGCAGCGCTGTAAATATTGTTTTAACCCTGCTAGGCATGTACTTTCTGTTATATTTTATGCTGACCCAAATACGCGAGTTTGAGCGGGGCTTGCTGAAATATGCACCATTCCGGGAGCAGCACGCTTTAAAATTTGCTGTTGAGCTGCGCAATTCAACCTATAGTAATGTGTTGGGGCAGGGTATAATTGCCATAACCCAGGGCACATTGCTTGCCATGGGTTTCTATGCCTTTGGCTTGCCCGATCCTATTTTCTGGGGTGTGATAGGTACTTTTATTTCCTTTTTGCCTGTTGTTGGTGCGCCAACGCTTTGCATACCCGCCAGTATTATTCTGTTCGCAACGGGTCATACAGTAAAAGGGATTTTGTTGCTTGCATATGGATTATTGTTTATAGGTAATGTTGATAACGCGTTGCGAATGCTTATCAATAAACGTATAGGAAATACACATCCTATTATTACGGTGGTTGGTGTTTTTATAGGTTTGCCGATTTTTGGAATATTGGGACTGGTTTTCGGGCCGCTGCTGCTATCCTATTTCCTGTTATTGCTTGAGATATATGAAACTAACCGGATGGCTGCCGACAGATTGGAACGAATACGAACCGGGCCTGAAAATTAAGCCGCAAAAAGACTATTTTTGTTAACGCAAAAGTAAATGCCGATATTAATAGGATAAATATTTCAATATCCGGAGCGACAAAAAGTCTGGCTATAAGTAATTGGCAGGATATTTAAGCGTTTATTAAAACAAAATGTTCAACTTAAAATTATACTAATATGAACGATAACTCAAAGGTAATAGTTGCGTTGCTTGCAGGATTAGCGGCAGGGGCAGCATTAGGAATATTATTTGCACCCGAAAAGGGATCTGAAACACGTGATAAACTCACTGAATCACTAAAAAAATTGGGCGATTCCATAAGAGATACAGCTGCTTCGGAAATTGACAACCTGGTTGGATTAAAGGACAAGGTTGTTGAAAACATTAAGAGCAAGATAAAGACCAATGAGCAGGAGTACCAGGACGACCTGGAACACGCATAAATCATAACCAGGTCCCGGCCTCTTGTCCGGGACCATAATTAAATAAGATGGAAGCTGAAAAGGAAACACCTCCTCCAATTATCGATCAGTTAAAGGAATATGCGGAAACGCAGATAAAACTGGCAAAATATGATGCGATTGACCGCAGTTCAAAGTTTTTAGCCAGTTTTATTACTGACATGGTTGTAGGTGTGGCTTTTGTGCTGACCTTCCTGTTTTTGAGTCTTGCTATAGCTTTCGGTCTTTCCAGCTTATTTCATTCTTATTGGGCGGGATTTGGGTGCATGGCCGGTATATACCTTATAATAGCCATAATTATCATATTGGTTAAGGGCAAAATACAGCAACCACTTATTAATCTGTTCGTCAAAAAATTCTTTAATTTATAATAATGGCAGATGTAGCTATCAATAATGTTGTTGATCTGAAGGCGGAGATAGTTCGGTTGCGGCTGTTGCGGGAAGCACAGGGTGCTGCAATAAAGCAGCGGTTCAGTTCACCGTCGGCTATTTTTTCTACCGTAGTTTCCGTATTCCCCAAAGGATCAGGCTCTAAGTACGACATATTCCACCAGGACTTTTTAGGAATCATATCCCGCATCGTGCTGCCTTTAGCTTTAAATAAAACCCTCTTCCGTAACTCCAATTTCCTGATTAAGGCACTCGTTGGCTTTGCTTCTCAAAAGGCATCTCATTTTATCAGCGAAGACTCCATTATGGGTTTATGGGATAAGGTAAAATCCATGTTCGAGAAAAAAGAAAAACATAAAGATTACGGTATCCCTCCTGATAGCGAAACATACTAATGTCAAGTCAAAAGTCTTCAGTCGGACGTCCCAAGTCTACTTTTCGATAGTCTGACTTAAGACTCAAGACTTTCGACTCCGGACTAGCCGTCAATTCATTATTGACATAATATTAGTACCAGTTCCTTAAAATCACTTCATTGTATTGATACATTGGCAGAAAACTTATTTTTGCCTTGTAATTTTTATAAGTGGGAAAAGATAAATTAAAGCGATTTGCTGAAATAGCGACTTTCGGCAATGTATTAGAGTTAGAAGCCGGGCAGCCATTCAAGGGTAATTGGGGCAGGAATTTTTTTAAGAATGATAGGCCTATAGTATTAGAGCTGGCTTGCGGAAAGGGAGAATACACCGTAAGCCTGGCGCGCCTTTTCCCTCAAAAAAACTTTATCGGTATTGATTATAAAGGTAACCGGATATGGCGCGGGGCAAAAACGGCATTGGAAGAAAGTGTTGGGAACGTTGCATTCTTACGCATACAGATAGAAACGCTTCTTGACTATTTTGGACCGGGAGAGATCGATGAGATATGGATCACGTTTCCTGATCCGCAGCCGCAATTAAGTCGTGAGAAAAAGCGCCTAACTTCACCAAGGTTCCTTGAAATGTATAGAGAGGTATTAAAGCCCGGTGGGTTTATCAATTTGAAGACCGACAATGACGACTTCTACGCTTATACTGCGGATAAAATAACCGAACATCGATTGAACCTGTATGTAAATACCACAGACCTTTATCATTCAATTTATGCTAATGAAGTGCTTTCGATAAAAACATATTACGAGAAGAAATATTTGCAGGATAATAAAAATATCAATTACCTTAAGTTCTCATTCTGAATTTTATGCCCGATTTGAATTTTTACGATATGGTTTACCAGGTAGTGCGCCTCATCCCTCCCGGCAGGGTAACCTCCTATGGCGCCATTGCAAATTACCTCGGCACTAAAGGCTCCTCGCGCATGGTGGGCTATGCAATGCAAGCCTGCGGAACCGCGAGCCCACCCGTGCCTGCACACCGGGTTGTCAACAGCGCTGGCCTGCTTACCGGCAAATTTCATTTTGGCGGAGACAGAATGGAACAAATGCTGCGAAGCGAGGGTGTACAAGTGAGTGATGATAAAGTGGTCGACTTTAAAAAAGTATTCTGGGACCCGGCAATAGAACTCTGACACAATTGATAGATTTTACTGATTGCCGGGATTAGTACCTTGATCTATAAAATCACTTATTTGTGTGTTCGAGCAGTTCCATCCGGTTCCCAAACGGGTCAAAAAATGAGAGGCGCATCATGCCGGGTATTTCGGTTTCTTCCTTGATTCTTATCCCATTTCGCTCTAAAAGCAAACGTGCAGCCGTTAAGTCCTCCACTTCAAACGCGGGATGGCGCTTTGATTTATTGATCTCATCCTCAGTACCGATATGAAATTGTACATCGGCAATCTTATACCACAAACCTCCATTTGAAATAAGTTCAGCGGGTTTCGGAATTTCCTGCAGGCCTAATTTTTCGGTATAAAATTGGCGCGCTTCATCCTCTTTTCCTGTCGGGATGCAAATTTGAATATGATCAAGCCGTTTAAATTTTATCATGATTATTTAATTATCTGGAGCAACTCCATCCTGTTTCCGAAAGGGTCAAAAAAAGAAAACCGCTCTCTTCCAGGTATCACAGCCTCTTCTGATATTTCTACTCCTTGTCTTTTCAAATGCTCTTTAGCGAGATTAATATCTTTAACCTCAAGTGCAGTATGACGGATTGAACGAGGTAAAGTTGACTCAACGCCGATATGTAGCTGTACATTACTTATATCAAACCAATGACCTTCGGCACCAAATACATCCGGGCGAAATATCTCTTTGAGGCCGATAACTTCAGCATAAAACTTTCGCGCCTCTTCCAACCTTTCAAGTGGTACGCAAATATGAAAATGATCTGCTCTTATAAATTCTATCATCAGAATAACGGGAAATGCGGCTTGTTGCGCAAGGATTACCATATCCCCGCCCGAATTTATTACTTTTGCTTCATTCTATAGTATCATGAGCGAAGAAAGATCATTAAATTTTCTGGAAGAAATAGTTGAAGAAGACATACGTAACGGCATAAACGGGGGCCGGGTGCTTACCCGTTTTCCTCCTGAACCGAACGGTTATTTACATATCGGCCATGCCAAATCTATTTGCCTTAATTTTGGGCTTGCACTAAAATATAACGGGAAAACCAACCTGCGCTTTGACGATACCAATCCTACCAGGGAAGAAACGGAATATGTTGATAATATTAAAGCTGATATAAAATGGCTTGGCTTTGAATGGGCGAATGAATTGTATGCGTCCGACTATTTTGATAAGCTCTATGATTTTGCTGTTATCCTGATAAAAAAAGAGCTGGCTTATGTTGACGATAGCTCTGCGGAGGAAATAGCAGAGCAAAAAGGCACGCCTACAGAACCCGGCACGCCAAATCAATACCGGAGCAGAAGCATTGAGGAAAATCTGCAGCTATTTGCTGAAATGAAAGCCGGTAAATATCCTGATGGCGCTAAAGTGCTGAGGGCAAAGATCGACCTGGCATCGCCAAATATGCATTTGCGCGATCCGTTGATGTATCGCATAAAACATGCGCATCATCACCGTACGGGTGATACATGGTGCATTTACCCCATGTATGATTTTGCTCACGGCCAATCAGATGCTATTGAGGAGATCACGCATTCAATCTGTACACTGGAGTTTGTGCCGCACAGGCCGTTATATGATTGGTTTATTGAAGAATTGAATTTATTTCCGTCAAAACAATACGAATTTGCCCGAGGGAACATCAATTATACCGTGATGAGCAAGCGCAAGCTGCTGCAACTGGTAGATGAAGGGCACGTTGAGGGATGGGACGATCCGCGCATGCCTACCATCAGCGGTTTAAGGCGGAGAGGTTACACACCCGCTTCAATCCGCGACTTTTGCGACCGGATAGGCGTGGCTAAACGCGACAATATGATCGATGTGAGCCTGCTGGAGTTTTGTATCCGCGAGGATTTGAACAAGAGCGCCTGGCGCCGTATGGCAGTGCTCGATCCTATAAAAATGGTTATTACCAACTATCCGGAAGGGCAAACTGAAACCATGTTCAGCGAAAATAATCCTGAAGCAGAAGGTGGCGAAGGCGGGCGTGAACTGCACTTTAGCCGTGAGCTATGGATAGAGCGCGAGGATTTTATGGAAGAGCCGCCAAAGAAATTCTTCCGCCTTGGCGTAGGCTTAATGGCGAGATTGAAAAGCGCTTATATTGTTAGATGCGATGATTTTGTAAAGGATGCAAATGGCAATGTGACCGAGATTCATTGCACCCATATCCCCGAATCAAGATCAGGCAATGATACCAGCGGCATTAATGTAAAAGGTACCATCCATTGGGTGAGTGTACCGCATGCAAAAACTGCAGAGGTTCGCTTGTACGATCGCTTGTTCAGGGTGGAGGATCCATCTAATGAAGATGGCGATTTTAAGGAATACCTCAATCCCAATAGCTTACAAATCATTCCCAAAGCATATATCGAAGCTGACCTTGCCAATGCCGTGCCAGGCAAGGGTTATCAGTTTATCCGCAAGGGATATTTTACACTTGATAAGCATTCAACCCCCGAAAAACTAGTGTTCAACCGCACGGTGACGCTGAAGGACGGCTGGGTGAAGAAATAAGAAGAGAAACTTACGAAGTCTTAAAGACTTCGTAAGTTTTATATACTCGCCATCCCGCTGTCTGTGTCCTCACGGACAGTGGTAAAAGACTTCGTGTTTTATAGGCCGGTCTCATCCATTTTATACCTGTGTCCGTTTATCTCATAAAGCAAAAACACTTGTTTACATTGTAATTACCAATTTGATGAGATCAGGTATTTATAATAATTAATATCTTAGTGCAGTAAACCAAAATTATAAACCTGTCCTGATTAACCTTTCATATCATTAAACAATTTATTAAAATGAAAAAGATATATTTCTATTTAGCAGCCATGCTTGTTGCATGTGTTTCGCAAAACAGCTACGCCCAATTACTTAAAACTCCGGCGCTAAGTTCAACCCAAACTATTACACAGGAGCTGGGGCTGGGCCAAATCACCTTAACTTATTCGCGACCCAATATAAGAGGACGCAAGGTTTTAGGAAATTTAGTGCCTTATGGCGCAGTGTGGCGCACTGGCGCAAATGCAGCTACTTTGATTAAATTTACTGATGATGTAACTATCGATGGCAATAAAGTGCCCGCCGGCGAATATGGCTTGTTTTCAATACCGGGGCCGGATGAGTGGACAATCATTCTGAATAAAACGGCTCATCAGTGGGGTGCTTATACTTACAAGCAGGCCGATGATTTTTTGCGTTTTAAAGTTAAGAATGGCAAATTAACCACTCCTATGGAAACCCTGACCATTGAGTTTATCAATGTGGATCAAACCAAATGTGAGCTGGAGATGAAATGGGAGAATAGCTCGTTCGCCTTTCATATCAGCACCGACGTAGACTCAAAGGTAATGGCCAATATTGCCGATGTGATGAATGCGGATAAAAGACCATACTTTGAGGCTGCGCTTTACTATTATGAAAATAATAAGGACCTGAACAAAGCACTGGAATGGATAAGCACTGCAGAAAAAGCCGAACCCACCGCTCCTTTTTATAAGGTATGGAAGGCCCGCATCTTATTAAAAATGGGTAATAAAGCCGCCGCACTTTCAACTGCACAGGAAGGTGTTAAACTGGCAAAGGATCAAAAGGACGACGAATACGAGCATCTGAACCAAACCGTTGTGGACCAGGCCAGCAAGTAACCATCGTTAATTGTTAAATGCGCTCAGTGCCTGGGCTATCCTTTTAACGGTTTCCTGCTTGCCTAATAAAACGGCGATGTCGAATACGTGAGGGCCGAATTTGCCGCCAACCAGCATTATGCGGAAGGGCAGCATCAGCTCTCCGGGTTTGATGCCTTTTTGTTCGGCTAAGGTTTTGAATGCCTGCTCCATGTCAGCCCCTGCTGCGAATGCTTCATTGCTGTTGAGCATAGAAGAAAATGTATTAAAGAATTCTGTTTTGGCGTCCGTCCACTTAGGCTTTACAGCGTTAAGGTCATATTCTTTTGGCTGCTCAAAAAAGTAAGCAGATTGCAGGTAAAAATCAGTAAGCAGGATACAACGTTCCTTCACCAGGTCGATCACTGTTAACAGGTACTGATCATCCGCAACCGTTACATTCTTTTCTTCCAGTATTTTTATGACTTCTGGCTTCAGTCTACTGGCATCCGACCTCTTTATCCACTCCGAATTGAACCATTTTGCCTTTTCGAAATCAAATTTGGCCCCGGCTTTATTTACTCTTTCGATGGAGAATTTATCTATTAATTCATCCAGGGTAAATATTTCGTTATCGGTACCGTCGTTCCAGCCCAACATCACAAGCAGGTTCAAAAATGCTTCAGGCAGGAAACCCAGTTCGCGGAAACCTGGTGTTAGTTCCCCGGTTTTTTCATCAAACCAATTCATGGCATACACCGGGAAGCCTAACCTCGCACCATCGCGTTTGCTTAACTTACCGTGACCATCGGGTTTTAATATGAGGGGTAAATGCGCCCATTGTGGCATATCTGCCTTCCAGCCTAAATATTCCCAAAGCAATAGATGAACAGGTGCAGATGGCAACCATTCTTCACCCCGAAAGGCATGCGTTATCTTCATCAAATAATCATCCACAACAACAGCCAGGTGATATGTAGGCATGCCATCCGCCTTCAATAATACTTTATCATCACTTTGGCCTGTTTCAAAACTCACATTGCCGCGGATCATATCATTAAAATAGATGGTCTCATTTTCCGGCATTTTTATGCGGATCACATGTGGTTCGCCTCCATCCAGCAATTCTTCAACCTGGTGAGTGGTTAATGATAACGAATTGCGCAGGCTATCGCGATAAGCATGGCCATATTGAAAATTAGGTATTTCTTTGCGGTTACGGTCCAGTTCTTCCGGCGTATCAAATGCATAATAAGCGTGGCCCTGTGATACCAGCCTTTCAGCATACTCACGGTAAATGGACTTACGCTCGCTTTGACGATACGGGGCATATTGCCCTCCTGTAACAGGGCTTTCATCCGGTGTCAGTCCGCACCAGTTTAGGCATTCCATAATGTATTCTTCGGCCCCAGATACATACCTGCTTTGGTCGGTATCCTCTATACGCAAAACAAAATCGCCTTTATGTTTTTTGGCGAAGAGGTAATTGAACAAAACGGTACGCACGCCACCAAGGTGAAGCCCGCCTGTAGGGCTTGGTGCAAATCTTACTCTAACTTTTTTATCTGACATTACGGGGCAAAGATAGGCTTTAGTCCGGAAGTCAGAAAGACGGAAAGTCTGGAAGCTTTTTAGTTGCTTTCATACTAATTAACATTTTTACGTAATTTGGGCAGGATTTCGTTGATCCGTCTTGCGGACTTTCCGACTTCCAGACTTTCCGACTATTAAATGAACCCGTATCAACAGAGAAAACGCTGGAAATACTCCTTGCTCGCATTTGCTGTGGTTATCGCCAGCGGGTCGTTATTTTATACCCGTTACCTGGTTAATACCATCAAGCATTCGGAGCGTACCCGTGCTCAGATATGGGCATTGAGTATCAAGCAGATATTTTCGTCCGACGATAACGACTTTTTAAACTATGTGTTTGCTGTTCGCGATAGTTTGACTGTTCCGGCGATGATCGTTGATGATAAAGGCGATTATATAACCACGAAGGGCCTCGATGCTACCCGGACGTACATACAGGTGCCTGTTGTGGCGGGAGAAAAGGATAAATCCGCAAAAATATATGATCCTGTTTATTTCCATGATCAACTGGAGGAAATGAAGGCGCAGCACGCGCCGATACGTTTAAAGGTTTTGGGGAACGACTGGTATGTTTATTACAAGGATTCGTTTGTGCTTACGCAATTAAGGATATTTCCATACATACAGCTTTCCGTTATCGCCATCTTCCTTTTGGTGGCTTATACGGCTTTTAATTCGTCGCGCAAATCAGAGCAGAACCAGGTTTGGGTAGGGCTTGCAAAGGAAACGGCTCACCAATTGGGTACGCCTATATCTTCATTAATGGCCTGGGTGGAGCTGATGAAGGAAAAATTTAATGCCGAAGACGACCCGCTCATCGCCGAAATGGAAAATGACATCAAGCGCCTGGAAATTGTTGCCGACCGCTTTTCAAAGATCGGCTCAAAACCAGTACTGGAGGACCACAAAGTTTATGATGTGGTGAAGGATTTTGTGGATTACTTCAGGGTAAGAGTAAGCAATAAGATCAACTTTGAAATGGCTGGTAATCCTTATCTGCGGGCAGGTTTAAATATCCCTTTGTTTGATTGGGTGCTCGAAAATTTGCTGAAGAACGCTGTAAATGCCATTGAAAGCACCGGAAATATCAAAGTTGAAATATCAGGCAATAAAACAAAGCAACAGGTTTTTATAGATGTGACCGATACCGGGAAGGGCATACCCAGATCAAAGTTCGATACGGTTTTTCAGCCGGGGTATACTACCCGGAAGAGGGGCTGGGGACTGGGCCTGTCATTAACCAAAAGAATGATAGAAAACTACCATAACGGGCAGATATTTGTGAAGGACTCCGAATTAGGTAAAGGAACAACTTTTCGCATCGTACTAAAAAATATAAGAAACCATGATCACCAGACCACAGCCTGAAGAATGTAACTCCTACTACAATACCTACATAAGCAAGGTGCCTGATGGAGATGTAATTGAATTATTAAGGAAGTTAAAGGAATCGAGTTATGAGCTGTTTAGCGCATTAAGTGATGACAAGGCGAATTATGCTTATGCCAATGGCAAATGGAGCATTAAAGAAACATTGGGCCACATGATAGATACTGAACGCACATTTGCTTACCGTTTGTTCTGTTTTTCGCGCGATTATGTGGAGCTGCCTGGGTTTGACCAGGAAATTTATGTGAATAATGCTAATTTCAGCAGCCGTACCATGCAAAGCCTTGCTGCGGAGTTCCGCGTGACAAGGGAATCCAATATCTATCTTATCGAAGCATTAACTGATGAGCAACTAAACAGAAAAGGAGTAGCGAGCGGCAATCCGGCTTCGGTGCGTGCCTTGGTTTATATGCTTCCAGGGCACGAGATCCATCATTTGGGGATACTGAAGGAAAGATATTTGTTATGAGGTGAAAGCTGAAACGGTAAAAGAGTAAGGTTTTTAAACGCGGCAAAGATGAAAGAGATCAAACCTTTCACCTTTATCCTTTTACCTTTAAAATTATTCCTGTTCTGGCTTGTTGCGTAATTCCTTTTTCTCGATATGGTAAGAAGTGAACAGGCCCAATCCTCCGCATATTGCGATCAGGGCGAAGTAGATGGCCTCATTTTCATACCTGGAGCTTTCAAAAATTGTGCGGTCCATTATGAAAGCCAGGAACAAGCCTAATCCTGCACCGATCAGTAACAATCCCCATTTTAGATTTTGATAAGGTGCTGATTGTGGTTTGTACCTGCGTGGGTCCATACCACGTTCTATCATTGCCATTCTTTCTCTTTTGTAGAGGTAAACGATCCCGAAGATCATTCCGAAGAAGCCGAGGGAAATTATGATTCCACACAATATTCCCAAATTTGCAGTATCCATGTTATCCATGATATTTAATTTTTAATGTTGATAAATTTTCTTTTCAAATCACACTTATTGGTGTATTTGTAAGCTATGACGACGTGGTTTTCAGGCAGGTTACACCTCTTCTAAAAAAAAGTAAAATATATATTTGGAACCGATAATCCATTTCACATGATAAATAAACCTATTATCGCAAAATTGGCCATTGCCACAATGCTCATAATCCTCTCATTTTCCTCTTTATTTGCCTCAATAAGGCACTTTGATGCAAGAAATATCGAGCTCGCCGGCCTGGTTGTCAATGCGCAGACCTTATCACCTGTTGAATCGGCTAAAATTTATGATGAAGAGAATAATGAACTTGGCACCACAGACAAAAATGGCTATTATAAGATCACGATCAGCTATGCGAAGAGCGGTGAATTAGATTTTAAATTGAGGATTATAAAGCAGGGTTTCAAAACATTTTTTCAGCATGAACATTGGGGCAATTTACCCGATGATACCAGGCATATCATGTATTTCGGGATGCAGGCTTCAAATTCAAAGGCTGAAACATTCGCCACGTTTGCCAACAGTTTAAATAATAACGATCTGAGTTATGATAATGTATCCGGTAATTTCGGCAAGGTAAGAGAGCAAAGGGCGTTTAATAGCAAATTAGAAAATGCAAAGGCCGGTAATGAAAACGTATTTATCCAGGTAGACGGTAAGTTTTATATTGTTGACAGCAATGG